>JGI24159J19872_10009008_pt1 | contig 13077 bp, 8 predicted proteins | sample Ectturendosymbi4_FD_19872 | JGI IMG/M metagenome (IMG submission 19872) | reverse complement strand
ACAATATTGCTTGCGCCGGATAAAGTTTATTTGCTCAAAACCAATTATATTAGAACCTTTTCTGTGTACCATTAATGGTTTCGTTTCATTTATTTTACGATCAAATTAGAAATTGTTGCCCTACGCTAGATGTGGCCTTCTCAAAGATGCCCCCGAGCGAATTTAATTGCCCGTCATAGCCTAGAACCTCGCATCAGTTAAATCCGGCCCTGAGCACAGGAAAAACAGGGAGACAATCAGTATTGTTAAGCCACAATAATTTTTCCGTATTATGGCTGGCTGATTTCATTTCGGTGTGCGTGTGTGACGTGACAATCGCTCCAAGGATGCGTCAACAGCAGCAAATAAACTTCGCTGAAAGATCTGTCCTGACAAGATTCACAACTAGAGTCATCATAATTTGAGAAATTCTGCGTTAGTTCTTTTTGAAGTTACGGCAGATTATTTATTTCCAAAATACCGGCTTCAGGCACTGATTTTCAAAATACCGGCCTTTTACCGGCCTCTGCTAAACTAGCAGTAAAATACCGGCCAGGCCGGTTAAGTACCAGCCATCTGGTAACCCTATGCGTAATATCAAAGACGGCTTAGATAACTCGACATTTCGAATGCATTATGACCAAACTAACGACTTTGCCACACTCTTTCGCATCAGTAGAAATAATATTTCCGCTTGTAAAACAAAAACAAACTCGTTAAAACAGACACTCTAGGCGGATCCAGGGTGGGCTAAGGGAGCTGAAGCCCCTCCTAAATTTTTCAGGTACGTTTTTTGATCGATGGTTCCCGACACAGAAACGTCCACTGGGGTGATTTTTTTGTATAGCCTTTAATAAACCATTTCCTACACAGGGGTAGAGACGAAAATATTAAATGCAAAGTTTATTTTGCTGAATTTGGGCAGTCCGAATGTGTTTATTTCACTATAATGAAACTTCTAATAAACAAGATTTATATAAAACATATGGTCCCAATGTTATATAAATACGTAAGTGTTTACATAAAGTATTTGTTACATTACATATACGTTATATCAGGGTTTTTTAAGGCGTTCTAGGGACCTGATTCAGGTCCTTAGAATTTCAAATCGGGTCCCTAGAATCAGAGAAAATTATCATTCGGTCCCTAAAATCAGAGAAAATCGGGTCGCTAGAATCAGAGAAATCGGGTCCCTACAGATCCAAACCGGGTTCCTAACATTTTCCTTAAAAAAAACCCTGGTTATGTATACCCCTGGTACATAGGTGTAGCCAGGAGGGTCAGGGGGCCAGGGACCCTCCAAATTTTTAGAATATCTAGTCATTTTGTGCTTAAGAGGCAGTATCTCAAACAATATACTGTTGCTCCCCTAAAATCAAACATTTTGTCCCACCCAAAATTTTGGGCTAGCCATGCCACTGCGCACACAAGTATTTAAACTCTTGTTTCATCAGGGTAAGGTTGGGCTTCTTGTGGACAAAAGATGGATAAGCAGCAGACTCAGAACAGTCGCTAGAAAGTTTCAGTTGGGGGCTTTGCGTTTTTCCGAGGTGACTTGACGTTCTAAAAATTGACAAAATTTCCACTGATTTATAGTGTTTCATGTTTCAAAATGTGGGGCTTGGAGCTTTGTTTTGGGGGCTAAGCCCACCAACGCCCCCTCATGGCGACAGAGCAGACTGTAGACAAAATTTGAATAAGCTGCAGATCATACTATTTTTTTCCTACAAGCTTTTATGAATGAGTTCAGCTTATGTTATTACTGCAGTAAGCGAAGGCATTAAAATTATGCTACAACGAACTTACAATGCAGTTAACTACAGGCTCAGGCTAGATTAGAGCGCTCAATGACAGCATAAATTCCAAATCTGCAAACCTAACTGTAGAACGTAGCCAACATGTTTTGTAGGCTTAAAATGAAGCGCGCTAGGTTAGCTGCAGGCTGGGTTACCATCAGACCTGTCATCAGGGATGTAGTGGGGTGGGAACGGCATTCCCACACGTTTTTGCACTAGTAACGTTACTTGAAGATTTAGATTTTCATTTCAATTTCTACGTGTAGTGTCTGGAGCAACATCAGTGAATAAATGACAAGTTATCTCGTGCATAGAACCATAGCACTAAAATGAAACAGGAAGATCCAGTGTGGAAATTCTTGTGGATGAATCAGTCTTCCTGTATGTTTGGTGTTGGAACGGCGTTCCCACCGGGCCCGTAACCAAGGGAGGCGAAGGGGGGGAAGCCTCCCCATACAAAATTTTTCGCCCTCCCCCTGGAGAAATATGTTGGACATAGTTTAAAATTATTGGGCGTAGTTTAAAGAATTTGGTCCCCTCTCAGAAAACTCTTCTCCCCCTGGTGTCCCAAGCTGGTTACGAGCCTGGTTCCCACACCTCTATTTTTAGCATTACACCACTGCCTGCCAGCAACAATTTTTGGACAAAAGTTCAGCTCAGCACGGAATAAGATGCTTTTCTAGCGACCAATATTCTGCTGTCTCTAATAATTTTTTTCAACCTACTGTACAGTATTTGTAAAATTTCGTTACCACGATATAGTCGCGTTTCGTACAAAAAATTGAATGGATGAGAATTTTGCCATTGACTTAGGCCTACTGCAAGCTTCCTTTTGCCCCCTGTGACGTGGAAAAAATATTGTCTAATCATTTTCAATGCCCTTGTGATGCAATAAACAACTTCCTGGCAAAGTGCCAGCATAATTGCTTTCGAGTTTTTTGGTATGTTTTGACTCTACGCGTACCCCAAGCGTTTTTTTGGGGGAGGGAAAGTTGTGCTTGTTTTCAAATAATATATCTTTTTTTCGACCTTGAAGTTATTTTCTATTGCCAAATGATTTCGATAATCAACAGCATTTTGTTTTAAATTGTTTGTGATTGATAGTTTACCACTGATGGGCAGGTAATTTTGTAAACAAATTTCACCATTTTGGCTAGACAATCGTGATGTGTAGGGGTGTAGCGAGGTTAGATGGCGCCTGGGACAAGAAACAAGTTTGGCGCCGCCACTCGAACCTGAGGTCTTTCGGAAGCAAATGTACTGTTTTGAAAAAGTGTTTATGACATTGTTGTGAGTTTTTTCCCCCTGCAGTGATTCGACGTCCGGGAATTGTTCCCACTTGCCCCACACGTTACGTCTCTGGTGTTATGCAATAAAAATTAGAAAATGTACCGAAAATCAACAAATTTCCATATCTGAACGTCATGGACTTTCATTCCATGAGCATCTGCAATTTTCGAACACAATACGGCATGGATTTTGCACAGACTGCTAACAAAGTTTACTGGCTGCAATTCAGGTTTCTTCGTGTAGTTTTTGTGTGACTTCTATGGCAGCCACACGCGTTTTTTTGGCGTGGACCTGTGTTTGTTTTGCAAATAATAACATTTTCCGACATTCAACAAGTTACTTTTTTAAGGTTAGATAAGTTGAGCATAATTTCTGAATTGTTTTGAAGGCCGTCATGCTCCGGAAACGTCCCAGTAAGCCTGGGTAATGGTGACATTGCAATTTAGCCAAAATGTGAATGGTTATTAACCGTGTATGAGGAGTTGGGTCTTCACTGCTATACAGTCAGTACACATCCGGACGAACTCGTCCTTGAGCCCCCCCTAAAAAATCATGGATCCGCCTATCCACTGTAGAGGAAAAGTGGTTGGAAAAACAAGCATTGTCGAGGATGCAGGAAAATCTTTATAAATGTCAACAATGGAGCATGTCACCAACGTTATGAAGAACGTCTTGAGCAACAGAAAAGTGATCCAAATGTTCAGGCTGCAGACGAAAATTTGTAAGAGCAATTACTGTATAATCATCATTTGACCTCATGAAATTACACCAATATGTCTTTTTGCAAAACAACAAAGCAATATTTGTTTTTTTTGTAAACAATGATTTTTTTTGTGTGCAATCTTGGTTTGTTAAAAATCAATGAATCGGAGCCCTGACTAAATTCTTTTAGTTGGTAGCTTTACTGTTTGTAGATTTTATTTAATTCTATTTTGTACTTCATGCACTTCGCAGACCTGATGATACCCATCCGGTAGGAAAAATATATACTCCGCTGAGATTTTAATGTTTGATTCTTAGCTGTGACGGACTAAAATGAATAATTTAGAAAAATCTAACTTTTATTATAAAATGTATTTTTCTACTTCACCACATAAAACATGATAGTAAAAGTTTTGCATTCTACGGAATTTCCGAAAACCACAGGCAAGCTTTAAATCAGGATAATGTAGGCAAGCAAATAGGCTACGCTTGCTGTGTTGGAACTCCATCCATGAGGCACTGAAGTAGCTAAGCTACCACTTACCGCACGAATGGTTAGTGAAGGGAGTTTAGGCAATTTTTGATGAAAGACCGAAAAACGCCTTAAAACAAATTACTGTAGGTCTAGAAACTCATTAGCCTATATTAACAAGGCTTAGGCTAGCCTAATGGCCAGTCACTGTCTGCTGTTTGGGTTTCCTACATCACATACCTACTCATTATTTTACTAGCGTACTGTGGTGCGGCGCAAAATTTGAAACATGTTCAACTCGAAATCAGACCTCGCCACATGCACTGAAGAAGGGGCCGGGTAACATGAAAACAGACCCACTCAGGTTGAAAAACTCATTAGACGTAGCCTAGTACATCTGCATTAGGTTAACCACTAATTTTCTGATGTAGTTGAACCACAAAGTTTCTGATGTAAAAGTATGTCTTCATAGACCGTTGGAGAAATTTGAGAGCCCGTTTCTGTCTCTCAAGACGCCTTAAATAACACTGATCATGCCATGAAAGTTACCAAATTGGTGTGACTTTCGTTGATTCAGACCCTTTTCTTGACTCATCATTGTTATATGTACAGTAATAGTAATACCTATACCTCATAACATTTAGCACAGTTCATCATTATTTATATGTGCAGCCTACTGATAATTTTTCGATTGTGTTGAATACCTCTTAATTTTCTGGTTTGGTATCTTACACGCTATTACTGAGCCTGAAGATACGCTATTACTGATTCAGAGCTTCTCATTGTTGCTAATAGTGTTTACTTTGAAGTCTTTGCAGTGTCAGTTATCATGATGTTGTGAGCCAAAGGCAAAGAATATAGTTTCCAAAATATTTTGTCTTTGAATCTTTGAGTTGGATCACATACAGGCATTGCCTAATAGCAGTGAGGTTTCATATTTATATATTTTTGAAATATAATGGTTGGATCAGATTTGGATTTGAAAATCATAAATCCGTTCATCTATGCAAAAGACACAAATTAAAAGTATGAGCCGGACTGCCATGATCGCGGTATATAAATACTACATCAAAGCCACGATAATTTGTTCAATGTATTATGCGTTACGGGTCCTCAGTGAAAAGCAAAGACTCCGTTCTATCTCAGTGTTAGGTGGAACACCTGATCCTAAAAATCTAGCATAAGAACACTTGCAGAAGACACAGTCAAAACAGAAAATGTGCGCCAATATTAATTGTGCGTCACTGAAGCAAGAAAAGCATTGCTTTGTCAGCAATCTGAAAAGGATAAGCAAAAATGTCGATGTTTCCCTCCCTGGAAAATTTCGGAGCACGCCCATGTAGCGAACAGTGTTGGTACAAAATGTCACGGACAGAACCGACATTTTTGCCGCAAGCTTGACCTTTCATAAGAGTGTGTGCTTTTTGCTTAAGCAGGCTTGTTGTGCAATCGGAAGCTGTATGATGATTCGAATGTATATCGTAACTGCTCACTGGTGACGACGCTGCGTGGTCCCCAAATGCCCCCCCAGAAGGTAGGTTGTACTGTCCGGCACCAATGTAGCGCCAGTCCCGTTGCCACGGGGAGGATTTGGTGGGCTTAACCCCCCCAAACAAACCATCAAGCCCCCCAAATTTGAAATATGAAACACTATAAATTAGTGGAATTTTTTTCAAATTTTAATGTCAAGCTCCCTCTGCACGAACGTAAAGCCCTACCCCACACAAACGTAAAGCCCCTCAATTGACGACTTTCTGGCGACGGTTCTGTATAGTGCTGTACTAATAGTTCGCATTTCTCTAATTCTCCGAGTGGAGATGCATGTATGTGGCCGAGGGCGCGTCATGTACAATCACCAAGATTCCAGTCGCGATCGAACTTCGGAGACGTTCTGTGATTGTGCGCATACACTTTTCATGTTACGCCCGTGTCAGCTGCTGCTGCATGGTCAGCGTTTGTCTTGTCGTTCTGTCAAGCTTGTACCGTACCTACGTATACTTAGCACTTGTTTGTAGGTATGCGCCTATTTTTGTGTTCAGTAAAGCTACTTGTTAAAGATTTGTTTGGTACAATTTGCTGAACACTAAATTTTGCGCCACAATATCGTCGACGGCAAATACTTTGAAACCAGCGAAAATTGATATCGATCCGAATGGCGATTCTGCAACTAAGCTTTGGAAACATTGGAAGAAAACATTTGACAATTTCATTGATCAACTTGAAGAGGAATGAACCGAAGGAAACCCAGCGTTAAACAAACTGCGCCTTCTGACGAATTTCACATCTGCTGATCTTTCTGAATTCGTAGAAGACTGCAATAATTTTGACTCTGCCATTAATACCATTGAGGACTTGTTCGATAAAACGCCTAGTGAAATCTTCGCCCGTCACCAGTTAGCAACTCGCAACCAGCAACCTGGAGAAACCTTGGGCGAATTCTTTCAAGCACTCCAAATCATAAGCAAAAACTGCCAATATCGAGAAGTAACTGGAGAGCAGCACCGACAAGCTTTATGCAGAGACGCATTCATTAATGGTTTGACATCTGCTGCGATTCGTCAACGCTTGCTACAAAACGTTGGACTTGCAATCTGCATTCGATCAAGCGAGTGCTCTCGACATGGCTCACAAGAACGTGTCACGTGTTTCGTGATTTATTGACGCTTTGATAGACTTGATGCAGCGTTTAGAAAACGATTGTATCGATGAAAAACCAAATTCACATGCAAATCAACGAAAACAGTAAACTTGAAGCAACGAAAATAAATCAGTGGCGTATTCTTAAACGTTACATCTTATGAATAGACGTTATTTCTGCAATCAATTCTAGCAAAACTCAGTGTTGCTATAAATTATTTGCAGATGAAACTGAAACACCTGACAGGCTATTTTCACCGGTGCTATGGTTTTAAAATTTGTTCATTTGCTGTGAAAAGCATTTTCGACCGTTATCATCACAATTTTTTATGCGGAGACGTTTGTAGGTGGTGAACACCGTGAAAACGTTAGTATTAGCTTGTTTGGTGAAGTTCTTCGTTGTAGAAAAGTGATTGTTGTTCGAAAAAATCGAACTACGTAATTTATTTGGTACTGTGTACCGAAGAGTAATCTTCGAAAGTCTGGCAAGCACTAAATTAGCCTGAAATGTAGCCTAGGGTGGCTTGGAAAACTTGATAGAAAATAAAACCTCATCTGAGGAGATAAAATACAATGAAGAAAAGGTCATTTATCATTGGCAGAAAAAATCATTGTTGAGAACATCTTTGTTGATAAATGATTGAATCGATGTTAGGGGCGATCGAAATATTGCTTCCTAACTTGCGTCGACAAAGAATCAAAAGCTCTCAACGTTGTCGATCATAACTGAGCAGGACATTGCGGGATCCTATGAGAAATACCCAGTTTATGCCGATTGAAACAAACTAGCCAGGCCCAGCTTCGGTTTCAGTGGTAACAATGCATAAGAAACCACTTGCATGTGAACGTTTGGCGTAGGCGCGGTATGCGCAAAAATTAAGTAACAAAATTTGCTTAGGCCTTGACAGTAAATGAATTTGAAACGTTCACATTAAAATTGTTTTCCTAATGTACACCTTTATTGATAATTCAGCCAAAGGATGGCATTTGTTGGCCACCGGGATTGTTGAATCCTGGGTTGCCACCGGTGCCCATTGGATAGAGACCACCGTTGGTTCCCCCAAATGGAAACTGTGGTTGTTGGCCTCCCATGGGAAAAAAGTTGCCACTGTTTCCTCCAAATGGCATTTGTGGTTGTTGGCCAGGAAAAGGAAAACCCCCATTTGGGTTTGTGCCTTGTCCGGGGTTTAACATAAAACCTGTAAAGTATTGTTATTACTTTTAGACATCAGCAAACAAGTCAATTAACATATTTGTACAAACTTGTGCAACAAAGCTGTTACGAAGCATAACAGTGGTCGTATGTGTTGCCATTAGGTGTAACCTGCTTTATCACACAATGTATGACATAATATTCTACTTACGGCTCTTTCAACACTATTATTATTTGTTCAGACCAACTATGCTGATTTCGCTTCTGTTGCATACTGCAGTTCAAGATTGTGCAAGATATAGGCCTACAGCATCTAAAAACAATTTAGGCTACTGTTTGTAAATAAGCTGGTTATATATTGTAGGCTACAGATGAATTTTTGAAAAAGTTACTTCAAACCAGAGGTGAATTTGTTCTGTCAAACGTGGTCGTCACCGGGCGCATATTACCTTGGTTATCACTTGCATACTCTTTAGAGCTACACTGAAAGAGCAATGTCGAATGGGAAAGTTAAATCAATGTTGAAAAATTTGCAATTTCTTGGCCAAGCCAGGACATGACGAGCAGGCCACAGCTATGCCTACAGTATGCTCCACGTACATCATCTAAGTAAACGATACAACTGCAAACTGACCACCTGGTCCTTGAGGGTTGAATCCACCTGGCTGACCGCTGAAAGGAAACGGATTTCCATTTGTTCCTCCTATTGGCATTTGTGGTGGCTGACCACCGAATGGTGAATTTCCGAATGGATTTGGGTTTTGGCCAGGATTGGGAAAACCTGCGAATCGAGAAGCACAATGGCATTTTGAATAAACATTATTTTCAAGATTATGAAGGGTTAGGAATTGGATTATATACTCTCCACCAGGAGTGTGCAACCACACAGGACTGCCGGGCGAAATTCACATAACCAGATTGGTCCACGGGCCACAGGTGCATGTGCCAAGCTCTGCGCGTAAGACAACTCGTTGGCCACACGGAAGATTGGCAACATCATTCATAACTGGAATGCTTGCTTAAATATCTGGACCTTTCCGAAAGAAACAAAACTTCAGCTCCCGGGCCATTTTTGGCTTGCGAGCAGCGGATTGCACACTGCTGCTCTAAACCATTTCTCTTGCGATTTCAACAAACTGTTCGAAACACAACAAACGTCAGTTTGAGATAAAGCCAAAAAAATTTAAATTGAAAAACACTGCTTTCGAAAATAAAAGCCAGGGAAACACCCGAACACACAAGCTAAATGACCATACGTACTCCTTTTGAATTGCTGTGAAAGCACAATGTCAAATGGGAAAATTGAATTATGTTGAAAAAGATGACTTGGCGAAGACAAATGATCAGCAAACAGCAGTCACTCGTACCACATGCATCTGAAAGAACGACACAACTGTATACTGACCACCGGGTCCTTGAGGGTTGAATCCACCTGGCTGGTTGTTACCGCCGAAAGGAAACGGGTTTCCATTTGTTCCCCCAATTGGCATTTGTGGTGATTGACCGCCAAATGGTGAATTTCCGAATGGATCTGGGTTTTGGCCAGGATTGGGAAAATCTGCAAATTAGAAAATGCAATAGTATTTTAGGTTAGCCAATGTGGTAAGAAACGTTTAGTATTGGAATTTATGCTCAAATAAAACCGATTCCTATTGTATTCGTGCGATCTAATCTACAGTTACACCAAGTATTATGTTTTATGTTCTCCATCTGTAGTCATGTTCTTCGCAAACGTTCTTAGTGATAGGCCTACCACAAAACTGGAAAAATATCCACTGGCCACCAACAAAAATAACACTATGATTGTTTTCAATCAACCAATACGCAAATGTTAGACATGTAGTTGCAAGCATCTCGAGCGGAAGCTTGCTGATGTTTTTTAAAGATATGAACGGCATGAGAAGCGAAGAGTTTTGTAAAAGCTTTCTAGTGCCTCACTGCTGACGTTTTCACAATGAAATACGTGTACTTGTGAAAATCGACACAAACCATCATTACGCAAACTCCTATTAACGAAACNAATTTGAAGTGCCTAGATCAGNAGCGGATGCAGGGGAGTCGATTATGGCTCTGGCCCCCCTGAAANCTACGAAAATAACTTTATTCACCATGACTTTGTACAATACGGAAACAGCATTCGCGATATGAAGCTATTTTGCCGTTTATTTTTTGGTCACAGCAGTTTTGTGAAGTATACTTCATCTCTCTTACAGCAGTGAACCCGTGAGACTTGACTACCAAACATTACGGAAATCGCCCTCACTAACTTTACTGGCTGGATCCGCTCCTGGCTTGGATTGCATCATCGCAGGCTGGCTGGAGTGACGTTTTGCAACATCATTAAAACTACAATTGATTAATTCAAGTTTTCTCTTGGCGTTCTGAAAACGGTCTGATTTTTGAACGTGGAAGGTACTGAGATCAACATTTTTGTTGTTTTATAATGTAGGCTAGTCATGTTTTGATCAAAACCCATGCAGCTCAGACGTGAAGGTTGCCAACGTAGCGGGAGTTTTTACCTTTGTCCGAAAACAAGTTCTTCCCGCACCAGTTCGGCCTGTCATTGTGAGCGATGAGCCTCTTTCAACTATGCAATCACAAGCACTGTTATGGTTTTCTGTGACCACAAAACAACGACTACTTACGGTGACGCATACCCTACCATATGGCATGTTTAAGTTGTAATGACTTGTGCGTTAACGTGTCCTGTCACGCTGCAAGAGAGTTTTGCGGATGGCAGTTGGCTGCAGATCGTTGCCAAATCAATAACTTATTCACGGAAGGCAATTGTTATAAGCAGGGCCGGATCAAATGAACGCGAGGCTCCGGGCAAAGTCGTGACCGCGAGGCCCCCTAAACGCTTAGCGCCAACTGCGAAACATTTTCCAATTTAAATCAGAAAAAGGCCTCTTTCCAGAAGAGTTTTTGACAAAAACTGACAAGCAATTTCGTGATAAAACATACATGATGTCGCCTAGCTGTCTGTCTACTAAACTAAGCCAAGCTATCTGGAAAACCATGCAACTGCATTTACTGAAAAGCAAATAAAGCAATTTTTGGCCTTCTGGCATGCTTTAGTCGTGAAGTAACCACGAGGTATGCGAATTCAAGCACGCTAAATGGCACGACACGATTGTGTTGAAACAATGCGCTTTTTTGGTCGACCTGGGTGTCTAGGTTTCATTGTGAAAAATCCTGTTAAATCTGTTTTTTGAAGTGATAAATTCATCAGCAACTTTAATGTGTTCAATAATAAAATGACAACTTTATATTAGTGTTTACATGCGCACATCACGTGAGAAAGTACGCATATCGGATGAAGCAGAACGTGTCAATCGGTTTCATGTCTTCATATACGATCATTGTCGGGGTTATATATACAGTATAACGTTATTGTCGCTAAGGCCAATTAAAGAAACTGATGAAACAAGGGTTAGGAATGATTGTTTAAATTTCAACATTTCCCTATGCATACAAATTCTAAAACGAATTTCACTTAGAGGAAGAAGGTATTGGGATTATATTTTTTTGTGGGATTTTAGATCCCGCTGCAGTTCAAGATTGCACAAAATTTCCTAGTTTAATAACAAAAGTTCTCCTACAATTAGTGAGAGATATCATTAACGGAGTATGTTACCAGCGTTATGAAAAACGTCTTAAGTAACAAAAACGTCGTCCAAATGTTAATGTTTGCGCTCAGGGATGTAGCGCTAAAAAGAGGTGTGGGAACGCTGTTTCCACGCGTTCCCCCACGCTACACCCCTGATTTAGGTTAAAGCCGAACTCTAACCCCAAATATCGCTCAGATGCCTTCACACGTCACAAGCTCCATTAATTCTCGCAATAACCTGGAGTAAGACTATNTACTCCTCTGAGACGAAGATAGCAGAGTTACGANAAATGCAAACAATCAGATGAAGCGTGGAGTACACAAATACCATTGTTGATGTCATAAACAATAATTACANAACCACCAAAAAGGGTGTGGNAAGGCCATTCCCACCCCACNACACCCCNGTTTGCGCTGCAGAAGATCATTTGGAATAGGAACTATAATAAAATCAGTATTCGATTATCGCTTCAATTCAAATAAGCACACTCATATGTTTTTGTTCGTAACATGAGCTTTATGGGTTTTTATTGTACGAATATGGGTTTCTTTGGTGTGCAATTTTGGTGTATTCGAAAGCACTGAAAGGGAGACCTGCATGTGACTGTTGAACACAGACATCTTGGCAGGTAATGCACCGAGACAGTGACACTGCTGATAGCGGTAACCCACGTATAGTTTCATACTGTGTGAAAAGAAGCATGAGTAAATCTGTAGCATTGCTTCCACAAGCTTGAAAAATCCATCGTTGATGTGAGACTGTGAACAACTTGCCGAGTGAATAGCTTGATCCAGTGGTTCCCAACCATTTACGACACTCAGGGGTGCCACGAGCTAATGTCTTTTTCAATACATCATTAAAAATGCTATCTTCAAATGTAATCAAATATTAATGCAAGTTGCTATGGGCTCTCCACTGGGTGCCACAAATGATATTTCTTTTCTATAGGGTGCCGCAAGTCTAAAAAAGTTGGGAAACACTGGCTTAATCAAACGACTCTTTTGCAGGCTTCTTTTCACACACAGTATAAAAATACGTGGCTTGTTAGAATACGTCTATGCAGATTTGTGGGAATGCGTCTTTATCTTTAAGGTTTCTGACTTCTTAGTGAGCACTAAGTGCAAAGCTATATTTGCTGTGGCGAGTTTTCGTAATTCATCTGTTCAGTTTTTTTAAGCCTGCTTGGTGTTGTAACTTTAGTAAGTTGTCCGATAGTCTTGTCCACATATAGTTCTAATTCTCATTGCTTGAAACAGTTTTGCGAGAAACTATACATTTTTATTCTGAGACGTTTCGGATTAATCTTAATCCATCTTCAGTCAAAAAAATAATAAAGCAACTCTTGGCAGTGCCAGCAATTCAAAACCAAAAGACTCTGTGACGCAAGAAATAACAGTGTGACGCAAAAGACGTCAAAAGCAAAACCAAGACCGTCAA
>JGI24159J19872_10009007_pt1 | contig 13078 bp, 6 predicted proteins | sample Ectturendosymbi4_FD_19872 | JGI IMG/M metagenome (IMG submission 19872) | reverse complement strand
CCCCCCCGCACAAACGTAAAGCCTCTTTTTGATGACTTTCCGGCGACGGTCCCGCTTCACCCAGCGTCAAAGCCACGACTGCTACAAATGTCTTCGTAGTAGAACCAGCGTCAATCGCAATTGCGACCGCGGTTTCAGGTTTGCGCTGGCGCACCGCGCGCACATGCGACCGACAACCTCCTGTGTTGAGCATGGAATCGATGTTAGAAAGTCGGTTTGATAAGGAAGCGATGACATGTTACGTAAGCACAAGGGGGGTGCGGGGGGGAGTGAAAAGTGAAAAAATTGCTTGAAAACGTAACATGTGAACGATCCGTAACATTGACGCTTTGAGATGGTTTCAACCTCGCCGCTACTGCAGAGCAACGGCTGGATCCTAATTTCTAACCCCCAAAAATTTATATCATAGTTACGCCACAATTACCATAGTGAACAAAACGCGTACAATTTCAAAAGCAGCAGCACCGCTATGTATTACAAACTGTTACGATTAAGAGCCATGACAATTTAATTGGAACCGCTTTTTGTAGCGCAGTCCGCGCCACAGTCACCACAAGTTTCAGTCGAACCTTTCTCATGCTGTACATAAACATGAAAGCGAAGTTGTACTTGACCAACTCCATCAAGGACAAGGTGTCCTGGTGGTCTTGCGCGTCTTCGAAGCAGAAACCGGTGATCAGGTCAGTTGAAATGGTCACGCCCGGAATCAAAGAGCGGATGCGCTCCACGAGCTCGACGTAATCCTCGCGCGTGTGGCTGAAAGAAAAGAAAAATAATTTGTTTCAATAAAAAAGTAATGAAATAAGATGCTTTTAAATTGGTAAGAAAAACATTTTTCTGCATTCGCTCCGCGCAAATAAGTGGCGAACGGCTTTTTGAGCCAAGTTTTCGAAAGCTGACTTGTGCGTTTCTTCTTCGCGGCTGGAGAGTCGCGCGCAGTCGCGACTAATATTCTACGAGTATTAGTCTGTTTAATAGTATTTCACTATGAAACGCTTTTAAGTTTTCTGTAAGCTTTCGCCGAATCAGCCGACTGTGTTCTGCTTTCATCTTTTTGTGATGATTCACACTTGCACATATCTGTATCCAAGTAACCAGTTCCCACACCAGTGAAGAGTTTGAACCAATCAGCAAAATTTTAATGGGAAATTGATTTCGCGTAACACTACGCATCGTTAGTCCTACAACCTTATTCAAACAGAGTAGTTGTTTTTTACTTTTGCAATGCACCTCTTACCCTCGACGCATCAAGTCCAGTATCCTCGTGCTTCCGCTCTGGGCAGGAAGGTGGATGTGTTTGCAAATGTTCGCACGCTCCGATACAACTTGCAGCACCTGCAGAAGCGAAAACTTTATCTCAGCAGCTTTGAAAAGTGCGAAAAATCAAACACTGTTCAAAGCTACAGCAACGTGGCAGCGAATCACTAGCGCGATCGAAAGAAGCATCAAATCAATAGTTACCAATGCGGGAGCTCCTGGGGGGAGTTTTTCACACAAGGAAGAACAGCGGTGGGCATGGGCGTCCGTAGGGGGGGGGCAAAACGGGCATTTACCCTCCCAGGAAATTGGTACTGCGTTGCAGGTATGACACACACACTGTACAAGAGCTAGGTCATGCAGTGATGAGCTTGCAGTTCACTCATGTCCGCTCTTTCCTGCAGAAGCAGGTTGCGAAACTTGCGAGCTGATTGTTCTACTATGTCTTTACTGCGTAACAATCACATGCCAGCAAATCTGCAAAGGTTCACTTCAAGTTACGGTGGTAAGCGTTTTACCGCATGTGACCATTGAACGCAGACATCTGTGGCAGATAATGCAACGAGACAGTGACTGCTGATAGTAGTAGCCATGTAGTTTTATATTGCGTGGAAAGAAGCACGAGTGAACCTGTAGCAATACTTCCACAAGTTTGAAAAATAAAAACCCATTGTTAGTGTGACCAATGTGCCTGAGTGAATACCTTGATCAAACTACGCGTATGCCCGCTTCTTTTTACACAGAATATAAAAACTACGTGCAGGGCCGCTACCAGCTGATATTTTCGGGGGTGAGGGGCAAAATGATTGTAACTTGTACTATTTCCGGGGGAGGCAAAATGATGTAACTGGTTACTGTACCTAACAACTAAACCATAACATGGAACATTATCTGTTTTTGAAAAGTTTGAGGGGCAATTGCCCAGTTGTGGACCTGACTATCGTGACTTGTTAGAATACGTCAATGCAGACTTGTGGAATACGACTTAATCACTAAAGGTTTACTTCTGAGTGAGTACTGAGTGCAAAATTATATTTGCTGTGGTGAGTTTTCATAATTCCTGCGCTCTATAAGTTGTCCGATAGTCGAGTCAACATAGGTTACAGGTCTACTTCTCATTGCTGGAAAAAGTTCTGCAAGATTGTCTAACTTTCTTGTTTACGCGCCGCTAAGAGAGATCGTTAAGTACTTTGCAAGGAGTGAAACGCGGCTTCGATCGACAATGTTAGGTGAACGCTTGTCTGGTTTAAATATATGATGAGCGTTCACCGTGAAAAAACTCAGCAAGGACAAGCAAGGTTTTATTGGAAGGGTGACTAATACTCTATACCTGGCTACTGCTGCCAAGAAGCGCATTTTTGTGATTGTTACCAAAACGTGGGGCGTTTTCTTTGCGGTGTAGAAAGGGTAGAATGTTTTGTGAAAGTCCATTTACAGTGCGTCGTCAGCAACTTGATAATAAGCAAAATATCGACGTTGCCCCCCATGGAAAAATTTCTGCGGACGCCCAAGAAATGGGGGGATGTTCTCCAGGCTCACGGGTAGTGGCAAAATAAGGTCTAATTGGGGTTGGATCGAAGAAAATTCATACAAGCTAGGTATAAACACTGACACATGGTTGATTCTATGGCTTGGTCATTTCAGTTGAAATGTGTTTGGGGATTCAAGCAACTGCAGTAATCGTGTGTTAGACAAGAAACACCGAGACTGTTCTTCAAGCTTTTTCAGAAGCCCGGTATATGATTGGCACGATTTTCTGAGGACTGCTACTCGTTTGTTAATAAAGTTCGAAATTAATAGTTTTTTTTTTGAAAGAAAAGAAATACAGTCAGGATATTGCCAATACAGCTTCCACAGTATGCTTCAAACATCTTTAACAGCGCCATAGCCATCGACGGAGATTTTTTTGCTCAGGGCAAAGTCATGGTCGAATTACATCCGTTTTATTCCGCAACAACACGTCACTTCAAGCATTGCTGAGGCTTGCAACCACAATGATGCAATAGTGCCGAGACTTACAAGCACTATGATGCAATAGTGCCTAGACCTGCAATCATTGTGATGCAATAGTGCCGAGACTTGCAATCGCTGTGATGCAATAAACGCCCAGGCGCCACATACAGTGCGTGTGGGGTGGGGCAAAACCGTTGACTCTACCAGCAGCAATGAGCGCAGACAATCAACTCACCTCATCAGGAAAGTCCTTGGGGTGCGGTGATGTGAACCTGACCCGCATTTCCGGGTTCACCTCCGACACTTTGTGCAGAAGGTCGGCGAATCGAAAACCGCCCAACCGAGGCTTGTAAATCGTTTTGAAACCTAAGTGAAAACCACACAGTCGCAACGCTTGCAAAGAACTCCCGACTGAGAAACGCTACACTGCCACGTGGTTGTGCAAGAATCCTAATAACGACTTAGCTGGCCAACTGTTTCAGACACATTTATTGCAAAATCATGCGTTCAAGCATGGGCGTCGGAAAGGGGGAGGGCAGGGGTGCCAAAGCCCTCGCTTAGATTTTTAAATCTGATAATTTCTTGGTAGATTTGTAGTAGTAAAATGCTTTTATCGAGTTTCGAGTTGGTAAAATGAAATTTCACCGCTGTTGCCCTTGCTGGAAAAAAATCCTTCCGACGCCCGTGTGTTCAAACAGTAGCATGTTTGATGCAACTCACTCGTACAGAGGGTAGCAGTCACGCAAACGCTCTTTGGGGAAAACCCCTGCAACAGGACTAAACAAAGTAAAAAGGCTGAGCATAAGTTTCTCAGTTTTCTACTTTCCCAAGAACATCAAGTTGTAGGTGCAGTCACCCAGGTCGCCCTTCCTGGTAGCGGCCGTGCCCATGACAAGTTTTTAAAAAATTAGGAACTTGTAAGTGACTCGCCCGTTAACATTGCTTCGCAAAAGCGTTAGTTTCCACCACAAAACCATGCAAGGCTAAACTTTTCACGTGCCGCGTGGAACGGAAAGCGGTTTAAAGGTTGTTTTAGCTGAGACCGCCCCAGTTGTTACGCGACCATTTCAGATAAACCCTCACCGCGGCTCATGGACACAGCGCTCGATGTCGCACTCTGGTCTGCGTGCGACACATCCCGGTAGCTGTTTACGTTTTGACCAAGCAGCGTGACCTGTTTGTAGCCCTGCAACGACAAACCAGGGACGTTGAACAACAGCTCCGATAGAAATTAAGTCCGCGAAGCGCCATTTGGTTATGAACGGCAAAGTTTCTGAAAATAGGGTCAACTTCACTGATAAACGCAAATTGCAGCCCATGTATTGGGGAACCAAAGAAATTTCGATGGACTTCACATGAACCGAATATGCAGCGTGCAAATCAAAGTAAAAGTAAGAAACGTTACACTGCTGGGTTGACGATCACGTTTGTCACGTGCCTGAAACTGTGAACAACAAGTCAAAATCACACAGCCTAGTTCTAAAATGAACGATCTTCAGTGAAGAAGAAATTAACTAATTACGGTAAAACAGGCAGTATGANTTAACTAACGCATTCAGCACAAATACTGTAGTTTGAAGGGACAACACANCATGGCATTGAAAAGCTTTACACGTGAAAGGTGGCGCAGCATTTAATGGCAGTGAATGGGAAACGGCAGTAACTGGTGGAAGCTACACAGCAACCTGGCCAGATGACTTAAGAAGTTTTTATTTTGATATCATTTAAGTTGCAACTGTGAAACTGCCACTAGCACTTAGAAACGAGACTAGCTTGTACCAAACACAGCCAGAGCACGATAAGACCAAATCAAGCAATACCATATCAGACAACTGCTTTATTTCGTCGATAATCGAATGAACGGGCCGACTTCTTTCCCGACCGCGTGTGAAAGGCACGATGCAGTAGCTGCACATGTTGTCACAGCCTCTCATAATTGACCTGTACAGGCAACACGGTGCTTAAGGATATCGTGTCTATGCAGCTACCTCGCACGAAAGCGCTACACCTCTAGTGCTTGCAACACAAACAACTCGTGCTGTTCTACGGCACACAGTTTCGAGAGTAAAACGTTTACCTGCGGTATAGCATGACCACACACCTCGCCCAGAAATCATTTACGCACAAAGTGCTCAAGCGCTAATGACGATGTGGCCAACTAACTAAAAAACGACTTAAAATGTTGTTTTTACATCTTTTCAACAGAGAAGGAAAAAAGGCTACGGCCATTATAACTATCATACAATTTTAAGCATCCGGCTCTGCCACAGCTAGGACAGTTTTTCTGCATAAATATGCAGTGATCGGATAAGGTGGGTAAAATTTTAAGGCATTAAGTTGTTATTCAAATAATTTGAAAGAAAAAATAACCAATCCAGCAGAAGAATTACAAGCCAGACACATGACAAGTCCTAACTAATTTTTAAAAGACACAAAACTGTAATTGAAGCAGTTTTTTAAGGTGTTGTAGGGACCCAATTCAGGTACCTAGAATCAGAGAAAATTATCATCGGGTCCCTAAAGGTACATACCGTGTGCCTAACATTTTCCTTAAAAAACCCTGATCAAACACATCTAGCACATGCAAATCTTCAGACCTCCGAAAATAACTGCCCCTTAACCAGAATTCCGTCAGATGAACAGGCATTCAGGCAACTCACACGAAAGCGGATTTTGATCGCTCGTCGAAGCGAACAGGCATTATATCGGCGTATGTTTCGTCAGCGGACAGCATGACGTTGATCGCGGTCGTCGACTCGGACGTTGCTTGCTCGAGAAGTCGCGGCAGGTCTCTGTCACAGAGAAATGATTTCGAATCGAGCGTCGAAACTGGTGTCAAGCGAAATGTATGACCTATTCTTGTACCGTATGTCGGTTATTTCGCTTCTCAGAGTAAAAGAATGAACGGTGGCGAGTACTTTTTTCATGTCTGTTGCGAAAATAAAAACTTTTGGATAGACGTCAGTCAGATAGTCCAATCAGGGACAGCTTGGGAATGACTAACCACTGAAAAATATTTGACTTAGTCTTAGATAACCATAATCATCAGTTATCAGCATATTTGATTAGAGATAGACCGATATATCGGGCCGATATTTGGGTTTTACCGATAGTTGTTGACAAAATGCTTTTATATTCTTCACGCATGCACACAACTTGCGCAAGAAAGCACAATGAACCAAGTCAAGTCCATTGCAGCAACGCTAGCATGTGCGGTTTCATAAACAAACAGACAAGCTGAACCATGGAGCACGCGTCGGTCGTCGCAGCTGAAACAAAAGTATCATCATTAATCAGATTAATTAAAAATCATAGTAAAATATTGAAATTGCTGCAATTTGAAAAATTTTAGCTCATAAATCCTGATTTTTGAAGTTTTTCAAGAAAAGGTAAGGCATAGAATCTATTATATTTTTGATAACGAAGCAGAAAAGAAGATTTAAAAATTTTGGAAATATCGGTTATCGGTCCATAATTGGCCGATATATCGGCATCGACCCCGCAAAAGGCATATCGGTCGATCTCTATATTTGATATCCCAGTGAACAGCCACCTCTTACGAAATGCATGATCACTCTGCGCATTCGCAGATGGCGTGAAGTCAGTGATGTCAGGTCAGAAACCTCGCTTGATACCGGGTCATGCCAAAGTGCGACCTGCCTTTGTACCTGTACGAATCAGGGCCAGCAACGATGTCGACCGCTTTTTGTTGCTCGATTATTTGCTTCTTCAGTCTCTCTGCCATGCAACCTGCATTGAATACACACCGGATCGAGTAAAACAGCGGATTTAAATTTGTTTTTACAAATTAACGTTTCCGCAAGAACCACGAAGTTATCCAACAAGCTTAACGGGCAGCCAATCTGCTGCAAGCGGCACCCGACAAATTGCCATGTCTCTCTTTTGCAGGTTGACGCGCTGATTAACGTAGTGGTTTTGTTCACGCATATCATGAAGTATGCGAGCGATTGCGATGGGCAATGTGCATACATGTTATTGGATACACGTATGTTTCCCGTTTCAAATAAAGCACTTTAAAACAAATAAACATTTTAACAACAAATTTTTTTTTTGAACAATTGCAAGCACATGCCCGCAAAAACGTGAGGATGCAACCAAGTTGATCTGCAAGACAAAATGTCAAAAACGTGTTTGTCGATTTCTGGTCAGCACAACGTTACCAGGTCACCCAACATTTATTTGGAACAAGATTGGGTGATGCTTCATTCATGAAAGCTGGTCACTTTCTTTATGACAGTTATACTTTTGTATGAAGACCAGTCTTTAATGCAAACGAAAAAAAGCTACAAAACCATTTCAGAAGGTTTACTGTCGAGCTCACTTAATAATCTGTTGACAACTTGACTCAGCAAAGTGAGACCTATCTAAATATTTTTTCCTACCAAGTACTCCGATTTTGGGGTATCCAGATGTGTGATAAGCGTCTTTATGTTTCTTTAACACACGCAACTTATTCCATATCCTCTCTTCTGCCTTTTCACGTATTGAACAGGTCACAAGCAGGACAACATCTGCCTGGAATGCAGAGCATGTCATTTAAGTAGAGAATGGGTTGAATGCTGAGTACTCTAAGCAGACTTAATAAGTTATACATACAGTTAGTAGGTATTACTTCTTGTACATTTTATTTGTTATCTTTTTATTGCTACGGATGATGACCAAGGCCCATCGCCAGGTTTATGTTGTTGGAGTGCTCAGCAGAATGCAGAGGGGTCACACTCACAAATGCAATTCCATTGTTGTGAAATAAAATTCAAAGGTGTGAGAAAGGGAAGATGAATTTTGTACGTTCTCCAGTCACCCTTTGCAGGTAATGAATCAAAAATTCTTAAGAACTTGACCACAAAGCAGTGAATAATTGTTTTACATTAAAGAACTAAATATAAAATCCGGGGGTACAACTGAAAATAGGAGGGTGCTATTGGCCCTGCCACTAATGACAGGCCGGTGTACATCACTAATCTCTGTCAAAGCATATAAAGTTGAAAGCCAAATTCAATCCGTCAGAAAAAAACATGCCTTGTCCAGATCATCTACTCTTTTGTATCCATCACTTTTCAGTACAGCCCATGCATATTCCGCATCATTAACATTCATTTGACACCCATATGTTTCGAAGTAAACCGTCTTTCCATTTGGGGCATCAGTGTACACAGCATTTTCCAGGTATGGAGGAAGGTCTTCCTGATTGCCCAAGCGAAGATCAATTTCCTGTTTTGACACGACATCTACTGATTTGGAAAGAAATTCTTTAATATTTGGAATCTTGGATATGTCCAGTTTTGATTTCGAACTTAATTTGGATGACGAAAAAGAAAAAAACCTTACAGTTTGATGGTGTTTATAGGAAACTGGGCAAACAACCTGTTTTGCCCTAACAAATGTTTTAAGAGAAGCGTGGAATGACAAAGTTGCACCATTTCTTTCTAAACAATAAGACAGAAAATTCTTAAAACAACTCTGACAGAAAACCATTACGCTAAACAAACACCAGTGACTCTGAAAACAAAGTGAGATTGAGAAAGAAGCATATGATTGACATAACTGTACAATGAAGCATCACTATACCCAGGTTCTCCTTTGGCACATTCATACACACACATACAAATTGCAGCTATGAAAGTTAGCAAACAGTATTTAAGTATAATAAATCAATTGCCCTAAGGTGCCAGAGTTTGACCAGTAGCAAAATTATTATTTTACTGCTTAATGTCCTGAACAAATGCCGTTAACAAAATACAGATAGATAGCCACAAGAACAATACTAATGTAGTGCTCAAAACCATCGTATCAGCAACTACAACCAGTACGATAAACCATTTCCTACTGCAAAGACATGACAGAGTTCAGATCCATGTACTGTATTGCCTAGACTGGTATTGCTCTCTAGCTTGTACACAACACAGAGCATGAACTAATTTTGAAACAAGCTGAATAAACCATCAGAACAGGAGTTCTGGTTAGTGACCAAAGAATCACACCACAACTGAATCTGTCTAATTAGAGGTTAGAGCTTATGTATATCTTACATAAAAACAGAGGCCTTCATCACATCTGTACAGAAGAGGTCAACCTAACACAATTAAACCAAAATCGTTATAATACTAAGAGTGCATATTGCTGAAATTAAAATGATTATACATATACAGCCAAACCAAATACCTTTTTAAGCCAGGTAAAAAAAATAAAGATTACTGCGATTTATTATGCCACATAAAAATTAGCTGCTCTGTAATTATCACAACACACACAACAAAAAGTCACTTGGATTTTACAACTCTTGAGATTTTGAAACAAGCCACTGAAATACTGTAATACATTTCTATGAAACACATGCTTCCTTCTCTTTCTAAACGATACATGCACTTCTATGTCCTAAATTGACACACCACCAGCTACAGTGCCTTCCACATTTTCAAAAATTTGTTGAGGCTTTTAAAGAAAAATGACCTCAGTGCCTCACTCAAAAAATCTTAACCACCTATCAAAATTTTGCATGTCAGATCAAATCTTATGATTGAAATACTGGTAACTAAGAAATTACTAAAAGGTGCTTTTGAATAACTGCAAAATAAAAAGATGAAAAAACGTATAAAATTACTGATTTGAAAATGGCTCGTAATTTTAAAAATGCTTAATGCAATGCAAAGTTCTGTAAAAAGATCAAATTAATGATTGCACGCTTTAAGCCTCATTGTTAAACATTGCAAGTTTATAATCAGCAATAACATAAAATTTTGGCATCGCACATGTTAAAACACAATGTGATAGAATGTTGTGAACCAGCTTTCAATTCTCAGTCCAGTTGCATTAGCATTAGGGTTGTTGTAAAAAACCCGGACCCATGTTTTTTTTTTTAAAGTCCAATAAAACCCACCAAAGAAACCACTCTTTACTTTTCTTTTGAAAAATCTACTAAGTAAAAAATAAAATAAGCAGGACACTTGTACAGTTATCTCTAATTTTTTTTCAATCAAACGAAACGAACAGCAACGAAATTTAAAGTACTAGCAAAAAAGATAAGAATAAATTAAACAGTTTAAGTAAATTCTAATGGTTATCTTCTTCAGCTCAGCACAATCGGTATATTTTAACCAACTGTTCTGCCCTCTGCATCTAAACTTTTTCTGATATTGCACCATAAGGAATCATATATTGAAAAAATACACTCTATAGATGCTGAACTAGCAGGGCATGCACATAAACTTGATATGAAACTGCAGAGTTTGCATGGGAATGGTTTTTCTCTGTTTGCTGTGCGCATGCTTGCCAAGCCTGACCACTTAGGAGTGAACTGACCAACAGCACTTTGTGAAATCAAAAATGGGGTACATTTCTTTACCCCCAATTTTGAATGGCATAATAAGTATAACAAGTTATTATTGTGTTATTCTGAAAATAGTGACATTGCATGATGGAATAAAAACAATTCAGAATGGGGTTTTTCTGTTTTCTTTGAAAAAAGAACAAAATCTTGTTCCTTTAAAAACAAAAAAGCCTGAGTTTTTCTCAACCCTGATTAGCATCCATCTCAAAATCACCATCCTTTAACAGGAGTCCATCTTTCAGTAACACAATCATTTTCATCCACAATGTGATAAACAGAGTGCATGGCACAAGTTGCACATGCATGATCAGGCTTGAGCTTCAACAGAAAACCAATAGGATATTTTGTGAAATCCAGTTTGTTAGAAGGATTGGCTGCTTTAACAATGCCATGTTCTTGAGACATGTCTGCCAGAATTAGCTCAGGATGGCCAACAATACAACCATAACCACTGCCTGGTGTTTTTCCATAGCAATTGCCAGATCCATGTAAGGAAAGAGCTGTCCATCCACAGTTAATAATCATGAAGTTTCGATCTTGATCAGGGTAGTGTCCTATCACACGAGTTAGAACCATACAAGCAATGTCTTCTTCTTCACACGATTCAGTAACTGCCTGTACAAGAATTAAGAGGAAAACAAAAGTTAACTAAATAGTGGATACTAATAGATGAAAAGAAATACCCTTTGTTTTGTTGAAGCATTTATATTGAACTTATTAATGAATTGTTCATGTTTATGTTCAGCATTACTTTGCAAACACATTGCATATGGACTAAGAAGAAACTATGTCTACAAAATCAACATACAAAACCAGCAGTAAAAACCCAAAGAGAACTTTTTTACCTGCATTTTGTCATACAGAATATAGTTTCCTGGATGCCATTCTGTAAGTGCAGACATGCTGCTTGTAGGATTACTGCAAGTGGGAGTCGAACCAATGCCATACATCTGGCATTGAATGTTTTCTGATTTTAAATCACTAACTACTTGAAGGAGCTGATCGGTTGTTCTTTGAGCAATGGCTTGCACTTCACTTTTTGAAGTGCAATGGTAACTATCACCATCATGAGCATAAAGCCCACAGAAAGTAAAAACACTAGAATTGTTCAAATATTTAACTACCTGTAACAATTTCAGTGAATCAAATGCAATTCCTGCTCGACCATTTTTACAGCTAACTTTAACAACAACAGACCAGGTTCTTTCACCCAAACTAACATCTTCCAGCTTTTTGACAATTTCAAAATTATCAATCATCACCGAAAACTTGTCCATGATTTTTGTTAAATTAGCAGCTCTTTCGATTTTGTCAACAGAAAGGGGAACTGCATATAAAATATCCTCAAAACCATTTCTCTGCAAAACTTCAGCTTCAATCACAGTAGAAACAGCCATGCACCTTTTTGTTCCACCAGTTTGCAAGACGGCAGACTCAACACATTTCATTGTTTTAAAATGAGGACGGAGCTGCACATTGTGCTGTTTTGCTAAACCTAGCATTCGGCTTGCATTAGCTTGCAAAATGTGCTTGTAGATGATCAATACAGGCGTATCCAGGTCATGGATGTGCATCATTTTAATTAGATAACAGCAGCTTTGCACAACTAATGAGTAAACTACTAAGGACCTTTAGTAAAGAAAAAAATGGTGCCATCAGCTTAGCACACTGACAAACAAACAATTACATTGCATCATATTTGTTTCTACGAAGTTATGTTAGCACACTAACATGGTTTACTTTGTACAAGCCAATACCATTACCAAACCAATTTCCTGACTAATCTTGTACATCAACAGGGTGCAAATACTCTAATAGTTAGAAAGTTACCAGTTTTATTAAAGGCAGTGGCTATAGAACCGCCTGCGGATCTTTAAATTTGAAGCCTTATCCGACCGCCTTCTGTAACATGACAGTAACGCATGACGAGAGTGCAGTAGGCTTGGTAGAAATGAAGTAAATGTAAAAGATCAACCCTTTGATCTGATTTTAGCCACCCTCAGTGCATTAACCAGTGTTCCTGCTCATCACTTGCCTCTCTTCAATGAATAGCCATCACCTTCGGAATGTCTGTGTTTTCTGTGAGCTTTAGTGTCTTCAGTATGTTTTGTTATGCTTTCTGTAAACCCCTGTGCAGTGTTGTTTTGCTCCCCTCTTCAGCCATCCTGACTAACCTCACTTTGTTTATTTTTCATGTACCTAACGCTACTGTGTCGCTGTTTACTATTAAACCTTTTTGTAATCTGTCTTTGCCTCTGTCTGTCCAAACCCATTTGGGGTGCTATGTGCCTGGTGGAACATACACACAACGACGGTACTCTATCATGACTGTATAATTTTACTGTTTTTTTTCTTGCTTGATATTTTTGTGTATATTTTTTAACTATGAATATTTTGAGTTTTTTCAACTTCTGCCAACACCATTTGCATTTAGGCCATTCTACAAGGTTTTTCTGTTATAGTGTAATAGATGTAAACCGTGGAGTAACTTCATCATTTTCACAGCATATCACCTTATTC
>JGI24159J19872_10009006_pt1 | contig 13080 bp, 8 predicted proteins | sample Ectturendosymbi4_FD_19872 | JGI IMG/M metagenome (IMG submission 19872) | reverse complement strand
CTCCGTACCATCCACAGGGGAACAGCCAGTGCGAACGCTCTAACCAAACTATCTGGCGAACTATAAAACTGTTGCTGCATAGTAAGCGTCTTTCCGAAGACGGAAACAGTTCTGCCAGAAGCTCTCCATGCTGTCCGATCCTTGTTTGTCTTTCAACTAATGAAACTCCCCACGAACGCTTCCTGAGGTTCCCCCGCAAGGCCATGGCTGGTTCTGCGCTCCCTTCGTGGTTACTGCATCCAGGCCCCGTTCTTCTACGTCGCCATGTTCGAAACAAGTGCGACCCCTTATGCGACCCGGTTGAACTCATGGAGGGTAATCAGACGTATTCTGTGATACGTCTAGGTGATGGCCAAGAAACCACGGTTTCTACGTCTTGACTTAGCGCCTTTTCCCAGGTCTCAAGCTATTGCCGAAGAGCTGACAACAGACGTCGCCTCGAATACCACGACTCCGAGGGGTGTGCACAGTGTCTTACGCGATTGCCCTGGCCATCCGCCGCCTGCCGCTGAGTCGCCAGGGTTAACCTCCCCGTCGCCGAGTACTGACTCCTTTCCGTCACCGCCGTGTGCAGATGTGCCACCCCTACGTCGGTCAACGAGATTAAGAAAATCCCGTGATCGTTTTGGTGATTGGTCCGTATAATTTCAAAGGGGGGGAGAGTATGACGGTTTCGATGCCCGCGGTTGCCTGCACTGATTAGTCCACTTATTAATTACGTGCCGCGTTGAATTGCATTGCTTTGCCTGGTCGTTTGTATTGCACGTCGGTATCAGATCGTTTCTAGTTTCGTACCAGGCGGTTGTTGTGTTACGCTGCACATATTGATGCGTGCTGGTGTTCTTAGTTGAATAAAAGGTTTCGTTCGTCGCTGGGTTCTGTCGTGACACTGCGTAGCAGCAGACTCTACAATTACCCACATTTTTTAAGATAGGTGTATGTGTTTTTGGAGATGCTAGGTATTTTCAGAATTATAGGCTGTTTTGATGTCCATGTGCAGTTGTCAATGGTACAACTACAAACTGTTAACTGGTGATTTTTTTTGTTTGAATAGGTGTTAGATGCACTTCATTACAGTGCTCTTTTTACTTTACTGTTGAGTTTCATTTGAGTTTTTTGGTAGCTCTTGTGTGTAGACGAAACATACCGAATTGCATGCTTCCAGTGAGATTAATCTAGTTAGCATTCAGCCATTTATTTCGTTCTTTGCAGGTTATCACACTTTTACTATACTTAAGGTAAAACATCTTACGTTTTTTGCAGTGGTATGCCTCAAATAACTTCTCAGCAAAAGATGTGTTGATTGACAAACTCTTCACCTGTGTGGAGACTAGTTACTGGAATACAGATATGTGCAAGTTTAAATGATTGCTAAAAGAAGAAAGCAGAGACCATTCCACGAATTTCTCAAAGTTTACAGAAAAATAAGATCTTTTAAGAGCAAATTATCTTTTCAAAAATGAAACATACCTTTACTTCAGTTTATCTGGGGCCTACGTGTGGTACTTGCAGAATGAATGATTAAACTTATGTTCAAATGAAAGACGTTTAGTGGATCATGTGTGCACTTGTGCAGCTTCGGGAACGTTTTTGGCTAAGGGAGCCATGAAACCTTCATATTTTTAATTGTGTTTCCGTGAGAGCCATATAATATTTTTCAACACTGGTGTAGTAGGCAGGGGGGCAAGCGCACCCCCAAAACTTTTGATTTGGTGAAAATCGGGGCAAAATATGTGGGGAAATTTGGGCAAAATATGAGAATACCTTCGTAAAATCGCTGTATGTGCTTTTGATTTTACAAAAATAGCACTCAAAATCAAAGTGCAAACGTTTTTTTTGGAGGTCATGTTTTCATTTAGTTCTTTTCCGGTAAATTTGGGCAAAAATGGTGCTTGAAGTGCTTTGATTTGAAAAAATGCGCCCAACATGAAGAGACGTGCAGTCGTTTTTTTGGAGGTCATTTTCTTTGGAGTATTTTTCGGGCAAGGTTGGTGAAATTTGGGAAAAAATCCTTCGCACCCCCAAAAATTTGCCTGCTCCTACACCTATGTTTTTCAACACTTAATGCAACTAGGATTTACTAACTAATGTGTGCATTTTCAAGCAAACCAACAATTTTAAACAATGGTAAATGTCTGAATTTACTCTATGCTGCTTCACTGTTAATGCGACTTCTGGTGCTGCACAAGGGCGTACGCAAGGGGGGGGGTTGGGGTTAAACCCCCCCTTGAGCTTGATATTTTACAAAAACTTTATTACCTGCGCAAAGGAAATTAAGTGTTTTCGCATATTTTTTGCTTGTTAATTTGTCGACTTAATGCAAATACCACGGAATAAATTTGCATGCAAATTTCAAGAAACATTGCAAATGGGCCAAACAGTAATGATTAGGTTTTTGTGGAAATCTGGGTTATCGTCTGCGTCCCGAAACCATCTCACCACTTTTTGCAGCCCTTTCGACCACTACGCATGTTTAAGATTGTGTTCCGCGAGAGTTCACTTTGGCCGATCAGCGTAAGCGCTGACTACATTGGCTAAATTACCAATTTCTATAGCATGATAGAACTGTTGCACGAGTTCAAAAACAGCAGTTGCTAACATAGAAGCATTCAGGCATTTGACAATGTCTCAGCAGGGAAAAAGGAAAACTAAAAGTTTGCTAGACTTCTATACAAAACACAAAATTGAAAGTTTTCTTGCGTATTTCATGCGCATTCTCAATTCTTGTGTAGTTTCGCAAGATTCGATCTTACAAAACGGAGTGTGTGCTAGCCAGTCCAGCCGCACACTTTCTATGCTCGTATTCGAAGAGACATCAGCGCAGCCTCATTTTGCAGTTGTAAATTGCTCTGACGTAGTGATGAGTGTTTTACTCCTATGTTTTTAACGCAGCCTGATATTTTTGCAGTTATGAACTGCTGTGTCGTAACGTTGAGTTAATTTCCTCCGATATCCTAACTTGGAGCGCTGATAGTTTGTATTCTGTGCAATGACACATAAAATAAGGGGAGTGCGTGTAGAAGAATATGCCTATCATGTCAACAAAGTTCGCCAAAACGTTGGCTTGGAAACATAAATGTGACGTCAAACTGTGACGTCACAAACAGCGCACACCAAATACAAATGACCCATATGTCACTGAGTGAAACCCCCCAATGAAAATTTTCTGCGTACGCCACTGGTGCTGCATGGTATTGCTGACGGCTTGGTCTGGTAGATGAAAAATTACAGAAAATTGCATTCGTAACAATGGTGTTAGAAAATACCAAGCGAGCCAGATGCCGTCATCAAAAGAGCCACATCTGGCTCGCAAGCCATAGGTTCCCGACCCCTGAGTTAATGTTTCCTGCAGAACTTCTATTCTGCAACCAGCTATCTGCCCAGAAGTTTTTGACGGGAATACTCATTTTGAGCAGCCGGCAATGTTATCATAATTATACGTCGCACATTGTAATTGTCGTGGTGCAATGTTCCACAAGCCTTGCATTTTGTGTGAAGCAATTATGCAAAGGCTGTTGCCTAAAAGTGTGATAAGATGTACTGTGGATAAAAAAACAAAAGTTTTGAACAATTGCTTATGACGCAGGTCAAAGCCAGATTGTAAGGTTTGGAGGGAAAAGTATTTTCGTAGGGGGGGATGTTTTTGTTAGATGTTAAATAAAAAGTTTTCTGAGCACAACAAAATTAGGGTGCACTGCCCTTTAATGTCTCCCTTTGGCTATGGCCCTGCGACGCTGTTGTTACTTTACATGCATTCACAGAAAAGGCGGTGGACAGCTGTGACAATGACGCTGTGGTTGTCAATTTTTACACTAGAATAGATCAAAACAGAACTTTGCTCGAACATATGATTAGCCGGTTGGGGTCAGTGATGCACAATTTGTTTTGCTTAAATGGTAGGTTTGCTGGTGGAGAACTGAACCATTGCTATAACTGCATTGACCGCCATGTCGAAACAGGCAGGAAAGACCAAGTTGCTATTATTCATGATAGTCCTGTGACCAACTCAACTTCTAAAAGCACATATGGAGAACTGTTGACGAAGGTATGGTTTTGATGCTTGCAACTGTGGATCTTGTAGGTGCAAGTATAAATGTTGCAATTTGCTGTGTGAAAGGTTTCTTACTTGGCTGGAACGTTGTCTGATCTTGGAGTGGAAAAAGGAGACCGAGTGATGATATATATGCCCATGATACCCGAGGTAAGTCAAAAAAGGTTTTAAATAAGTTTACAAATACTGTAAAATAAATATTGTTATCGTAAGGTTTTGAAAACATGTTTTCTGTGAAGTGTGAAACAAAAATATCTTAATATTGCAATTTGTTTTTGTTTTTAATTGCGTATGTTTGATGTTTTTATATTTTTTAATTATCGTTGTTATGACACGTGTACAGTAACGCGTCCTGATACCTAGTTTTTAGTGCTTTTAACTTTTGTGATGAAATTGTTTTCATTTTACCTGTAGTGTTTTTGGCAGTTCATGTGTAAATAAATATGAGAGCATCATATGAAAATTGCCAAAGTCAAGCTGTGTCATAAGTTACTTACTGCTAACCCTATTTATTAAAATTAGCATTTGTTGGTTAATTTTATAGTTTCGTTCGTGAGCAATCTTGACCAGAACTGTTTAAATGTCAGATTTTTAACATTTTGTCCTCACTGTCCACCGCAAAACGTAGACAGCGGAAGCCCAAAAATATGACAAGCTTATGACTTATTTTGCTTCAAATGTAATATAACTTTTAAAGGCTAGCTACAGAATTTCATACCACGATTTTACGAGTTCCTGAAGAAGTAAAATGTCTAAATTGGTTCGTTTGTTTGTATCACGTATGCTTCTGTGATTGTTACAAGGTTTGTTTGCATAATTGGAAACCTTCCCTAGTTTTCACACCATGCTGTTTGATACATGAGTGCAATTTTAAGCTAAGTCCTTGTGTGGTTAAGCCCTCAATATACAATCGTTTTCAGATGAAGATTGATTTTTTCTGAATTCTTGGTTTACGCGCAGCGAATAAGGCCTGCAAGAGAAACACCACTTTTTGTATGTACCCATGACCTGCAAGGGTTTCTTAATTCTGAAGAACCTGGTTTCCTATTTGTAGATCTTTGGAAGTACATTTTCTAGATTGTGCTGATACTCAACTTATGCAAAACGAAGTGTGGACGACTGTAATTTAATTAATAAACAATAGAAGACAGGCGGCTGCAGAACGTTCGAAAACGTTTCCACTGAACTGGTCCAAAGCTCGCGCAGTTTGTGTTGTGGAAGGAGACAGTTCAGTTTATTTCTGCATCCCGACCAAGCATAAAATACATTATCAGGAATACAGGGACAGGAAGCGACGGCCTTAGCTGTCATTTAGGTCACTGCCCCCACAAGTTCACGCAAAGCAACAAAATACAAATGAAACACCATAGCAAAAAAACAACAAAAAACGTACATAGTAAAGACAGTTATTCGTCTGTCAACAGTCCTCACATAAACACATTTTGGAAACACTTCCACTACCAAAAGTCCATTCCAAATTGTCAAGTTTTGTTACGTATCCGTTGGGGTTGCTATTTACGTGATTAGCTGTTTCACATGTAGGACTTGCTTGTTTTAGTTATGTTGCGTAGTCTCGCAAGTCGCAAACCCCAGAAAAGAGTAATCGCCTCTTTCTTAAACAGGCGGTCACCTCCATGATGGCAGCTGTGAGACTTGGAGCTGTCCACGTTTTGGTATTTGGTGGATTTGCTGCCAAAGAGCTGTCAGTTCGGATCAACGACTGCAAACCAAAGTTGGTTATTTGTTTTGTTGTATGTTTTATTTTTAATCTGCAACAGACTGAGTATGATCGGTATTGCAAAGAACCCTTGCTTCCACTGTGTTATACTTTCCCAGGATGCAGTGCAAACCAGGTTTTGCACTTCGTGCGCCATCGCTAAATAAAAGATAGCGATTAGATCAAGGCTTTCCAAACTTTTTGGTCTGCGACCCTCTTCAATTTATTAACATTCTCCTCGACCCTTCACGTTTGACAGTGATGAACAGTTCAACACGTACATTTTAGATTTTTATTGGCAGAATAGCACTCGCGAACAAACAAACAAGCAAACATTTATTCAGACTAACAGAGAGCGTGACGGTGTCTGATGTGAGTTCAGTGTTGTAGTCAGGATTGAATTTCAGCAAATTGATTACACTTTTCGGTAGTCTTTTTTTTTATTTTAAGAATCTTGGTTTTCTTCATCGTTTGTGCCAGTTCTTGTCATCCACTGCTTGGCCGCATTAGATCTCAGGGACAGGTGTTGCGCAGCCAATCGATTGTCTCGTCATCCAGAACCGTCAGGCCCGCAACCAGAGATCGGGGCAACCGGGAAATTGCCCCCCCCAGAAATTTTCATAAACATGTTTCGTTGTTAGGTACAACAACAAATTCCAATCATTTATCCATTCCAGGAGGGGGTGCCAATGTTGGGGATAAAAATACAGGATCTCGTGTTCTAGAAACCACTCCGCACTCCATCAGTGATCCGCCCAGAGCGCCGCATGTATGTTGCTGTTATCAGATGAACCAATGAAATGTTATGTGGTGGGTACAAATGGATGTCTGGATTTAAAATGCATGCATTCCCACCCGATTGGAAGATTGTCCGCTGGTGTGGGACGCGGGCATCCAGTCACAATTCGCAATTCGTCTTTGATGAAAAGGTCAATGAGGCGGGTATGAGCACTATGGCACCGGGCATGAGTGCCGTACTCTGCTGTTGAATGGACTAGGGCTAAGAAGGTAGCTGTTCGCAGCGTTGTTACCCCAGCAGATGTTTAAATGAATCAAACGTTTCCTGCTATGTTTGTGGTGAATATACACTAAAGCAAAACAGGAAAGCAATCTACATTTTGTAAAGCGTGATTACTTGCCTGCTAAAAAGTGATGCTGCGTGATCAAGCCTTGGGCACCGCACATTGGCACATTGTGTGTAACGTTGCGCAGAACATTTACGCCTGTGGACAAACCACTAGCAAAAACCTAAGGTTTGCTGTTCTAACGGTGTGGAAATAGGAAAAATAAGAACTTTTTCAGACAGCCGAATTTTTTGACAATCAGGACAGTTCTACGCAGTGAAGAATCTGTGTTAGAAAGCTTGCCACAAGCGGACTCTTTCCATTGACGAAGAACTTGTTTCAACTGGTAGTGATTCTACCGTTGTAGGTAACGATCTCTCCCATCTTTTTTATCTCCTCCACAACTCTTTCCCCAGAGAAATCTGAATTACTTGGCAAGAGATTTGAATATTATTGAGTCTTCTGAGCTATTTGCTTCAAGGCTTAAATTTTTTTTGCGATCAGGCACTCTCATCCAGGGGCATTCAAGCTCACCCTCTCATGGAAAGATCTAAAATCATTTAACCTTTCTTTCATACCAAGTTTGGTATCGTGAAACAGTTTGAAAAAGTACTTGACCTGACAAGGATGGTGTTTGTTTAAATTACATTTGCATCACATTTATCAGAACAAAATAAAAATTAAAGGCTGGTATTTTTGACGGCGCCCCAGAACAGAAAATTAATTTACCAAAGCTTTCCAACTTTCATAAATGAAGAGGAATGCTCTGGCTGGGGTGATTTTGCGGAAGTTTAAGAAGTTTATTGAAATAGACAAGTATCCCACTACAAAGAAATTGTATACTGAGCAGTCTCCCAAGATGCTGGTGTACAATGCGCACCAAGCTTCATTTCCTATACAACTACGTAACTTCCCGGAAAACCTGAGTGATGTTTCATGGTTTCATTTGACATGATCCTTTTGCAGATAAACCACTTTGGTAACCTGGTATCGGATGGGCTGACAATAAAACCATACTTTAAAAGTAATCGGCGGAATACTGCCTGCACTTCTTTGCTGAAACAACCGTTTATGGAAAAACCTACTCGAACACTTCGCTCCCGGGTTAATTCAAGCTGTTCACACGTGTCTTTGCGTGGGCATAACTCCGGCGCCGAATGCGCCAGAGGGCTGTTCAAACCCTCAAAAGGCTTGGCACATCTTCGAGTCTGCAATTAAGAAAATTTTTTGTTTATGGGTTTCGTTTTTTTGTGAGTGACGTCATAAGTGGAGTACTTTTAGGCCTCTTTGGCCCACTTCATACGGCCCTGGGCCCAAACCGCTAGATGATAGGATTTTGCTCAAGTTTTTATTGGAAACTAGGCTAAAATCCGAGTCTTTTGATACTTTGGATGACTTGTTGGGGTTTCGGGTTCAAAAGTTGATCTAAAATAAACAAAATAATTGATTAATCCCATAATTAGATAATTAATTTGTTTATTTCATATCATCGTTTTCACTACCACCATCGCTCTCATTATCTGTCACGTCACGACTTCCCTCTTCTCCTGCTTCAACACTGTCTGAAATATTATTTTTCCATCCTTTTAACCACGTATACATTTTGCCTAGTCAATATTGTATTAGTATGTACACTCCGCTCAACTGCACTTCCAGCAATCTAATAACAAGTAGAGATTCTACTTCCAATAATCACAATAGATTCTACAATCTAGTCCAGTGCACTTTCATGGCACTCTGATATCGCTGAAGTGACGAAACAATGAAAAATGTCGAGCAGCATCACAAGCATGATGTGGTGATTATTAGTACGCGTTGAACTGGTTCTAGTACTACAGCCACCCGGAGAAATGCCACGTACGTTTACTGCCATTAAGGCCGTTTGCCCGAGATCCAGTGCGGCCTTGCAGTGGATTGAAAGAACTAGCTCCAACGATGAAGCCATTTGAACCTCACAAAGTGCTGCTTTCATATCAAAAATTTTGAAATCACAAACTTGTGTATAACAAAAGTTTCTTAGTCCTCTGACCACTATAAAGAACCTTCACTTCAACTTTCATACTTTTGGGTGGAGAATGTTGTATCGATGTCATTACATCTTAATAAACATCCCGAAGTTAGTGCAAACAAATTTTTGTGAGCCTATTCGATTTTTTCATAGCACAATTCTCTCATGCGCATTATTGAGTCGCATTCATTCCACGCACTCATCAAACCCGTTTACTTCTGTGCATTGCTTTACCTTAGCCTTTGATTTGTGAGTTACATGGCAGCAACGGCAATGTTGCAACTCGCTTTTGATGCACAATATTGAAGCAACACCACATTAGCACAGTGGTTCCCAACCGCCGTGCCGCAACACGATAGTGTAAACAGAATTTGATAGCTCGCATGTGATGTCTAAAACGCATCATTCTTAAGCGGCAGTTGTCCGGGTAGCAGTTATCCTGGGTGGCCGTTGTCCCGGATGGGAGTTGTCCCGGTGGCTGTTGTCCTGATACCCGTTGAACTGTGCAGCAGTGGCACTCTTAACGGTGAAACCCTTTGCATTAGTTTTGGCATTTCCGTGTGGAAAGCCAGTAAAAGTACAATCTACGTAGCTGTAACACTTGGGGTGAAATTGGTATGCTCGAGACCCTAAAATTCGTGGCGACTCCCAGTTGAGAATCTCTGGATTAGAACAAATGATATCAGTTGAATTCCAAAAGCCGTGTTTTTAATTTTTGTTNTTGAAATAATATCTTATCAGGGAATCGTGANATCTNCAGTAAAAGTTTATAACGGAAGTTTGCTGANCCTGTGTATCCGACTGTTTTATCATGTTTTAGCAGATANGTTGAAGNTTATTATCTGGAAACAGGGGCTTTGCNGGAACGGTTTCGAAAGTGTTAAAACAAGAAACTTGGATGACACTTTCAGCAAACAATCAAAATCACAATGTCTTATTTTAAGATTTTCTACATAGACCTTTCTTCTTAAAACTTCGTAATTCTTTAGAGTCATCTTGACAGCCAACTGTGGAATTGAGCCAACCCGACTTGTTCATTACAAGCCAATACTGGATGAGGCCTTACAACTGGCTGGTTTTAACCCAAAGAAGGTCATAATTTATCAGCGACCAAACCTTGTAAGTTACTGCTTGATTTGCAAATTGATCTTACCTTTGGTGCTCTTTTGTGATTGTCGTTTTGGTACAAAAATATTTTGAAGAACTTACTGCAAGTGATGTGAGCACACAGAATATGTTCGTTATTGCTGCTTCAAAAAAGTCACCCAAGCACACGCAAAGAAATTTCCTAACAGCTTAGCCCAAGCAGGGGTATAACGAGGGGGGAAAGGGGAACGATGCCCCGTGCGCCGAGTTCTATGGGGCGCCGAAATACCCAGAGACCTGGCGCAAAGTGAATTATTGAAGGAAGGTTGAGAGCAGCTTTTCAACAGGCAAGCATTTGCAGGCATTAAGGCGATACAGAGAGTAGGTTTTTAGAAGGCAAACATTTGCCGACTTTACACCAATACAGTTTTCGCGAATTTTCTTATTAACATACACTGCCGTGCAGATGATAAGGGGGCAGTAGTCTCAGGCACTCAGTGTAGTGGCGGGGTATCCAATCAAACGGAAAACGTTATTATAAGTGATATTGTAGCGAGAATTACAACAGCATTCACTCAAAAGAGAAAAACAAAAGTTAAAAACGGAACGTTGTGATTGTGCAAAATTTTATGAAAATAATATAGCAATCATTCACTTGTATGAAGGAGTTCTTGAATTTGCAATGCTTCTTGAAACTGGGAAATATGCAGTTATTTTCCGATCCTAGAGACCTTCCAGCTAGAAGCTTTGCACACTTGTTCATGTCACACATAGACGTCTGCACTCGACATTACTGAACAGCGAACAAAATTGCCTTTATCACGTAACAGTTCATAATACAGAATTTCCTAAGTTCGCTTGCCATTCGCCAAATCGTATAGATATTGTTTTTTGGGAGATGGACTGTCTTAATGTAAGCTCAGTACCACTTTTCTCTAGTTACAGTATGTCAGCTCAAAGCGGTAAACTTAGCGGATCTCAGTACAGAGAAAGGAAGCGAAAGATACGGTGTATGCCAAGAATCGAAACAGTGGATGCGGTGTGTATTAGTAAAATCTTCAGCTGTCTACTAGCAGAACAAAGCGAACGAACCTGCAGGTCTTGTTGAAAGTACAGTATAATCATTCAAGTAAATAAAGGCGTTGATTGCGCCACTTCATCAACTACAGGATATTGCACAGTTCGACCTAATATAGACTACAGTGCGAGTCCACAGATTGTGAAGAATACCACCGAACTAACTTCGAGAAAAGTGACGTCAGTAATGACGTCATGGTTAGTTGGTGATGTTATCTACAAATTTCGTGACTATAGCATTACGGTGAAAGAAGATAANGACATTCTACAAACCTCCAAATGAGATGACTTTACACGCCGTAACGCACTTAAGTCTATTTGTTTTAATCCGGTGCAGCCCAACCATATAAAGTGCAAANAAGCACGAAACGAAGCATTTAACAACAAAGCTTCTAAAAAGAGTTGCGTTCATAATGCTTGCGTTAAAAACAGACCGATATACTGCCCAGGATTGTTTAGTTTTTCCACGTAATAAAACAAACAGTTATGATATTCAAACAATGACCAGGAAGTAAAGCATATTACGTATAATCCGTGTGCTGCTTTTACAGCTGTCGAGAGCCAACAGGCTATGCCGGGGGGGCATGCACTGAATACCTTGCAATGGTCACACTAGTAAAATGCATCCTTCAAACGCTGTATACAGAACCGTCAACAGGGGGTCTTAATATTTGTATGGGGGGTCTTGACATTCAAATTGGACAAAAATTCCACTAACTTATAGTGTGTCATATTTCAATTTGGGGGGCTTGGAGCTTTGTTTGGGGGACTAAGCCTCAAAAAATCCCCCCCGTGGCGATGGGGCTGGCTGTATAGCTTGTGTGCGTCGTTCAGTAGGTTAACCACAACAGTAACGACAGACTGAAAAGCGTTAAACCATTCGATGCATGTTGTATGACCCCCATAAAGCAGTATTTTTCATTTATTGCTTACAATACCAAAATTATGCTCTTAAGTGCATTGAAAACCAAGCCAACCCTGCTGAAGCATACTCGTTGCTCAGTATGATTTATTCATTACTCGCAATAGCAAACTTGATCCGAACTGCATTAAAGCATGCGATTGCAAGATAAGTAAAGTACACCCCCATGGCGCAACATGCATATTTGTTGCTCACAAAAACGAAGATCATGTCGGATACCGCATTGAAAACTGTTCATTGACTACTAGCGAGGTATATCCGGCATTTGCGATGTGCATTATTTATTGTACACAATAGGGTTACTGTGTGAAGTAGGACAGGGGTCTGCGAACACGGGCGGCCCGGTACCTATCCGTGAGGAATTTGTTGCCGGGCCGTGCAGAACCAAGCTGCTACAAAAATTTGAAGAACTTTTGTAAACTCGCTATGTTTGCCCCTTTGTGGAAAATCCTGTAGCGGGCATAGGGCTAGGTTTCATTGTTAGGCTAACGCAAAAGTGCCAATTTTTTTCTCAATAATTAGTAAATTTGCATGCATCACACATTAGTTATGTTATTCAGAGCAAAATAATTCCAGGCTTAAAGCGGTCCGTAGTCCGAAAAAGGTTGTCGGCCCCTGAAGTAGGAAATAGCGGTTCTGAAGTAGTTTCGTGCATCGGCCATGAAACAACTTCTACCGCTCGATATTCAATGGCTGTCAACCACGCCTGCAGTTCATTCAGGTATACAGAGAATTGGGTTTGAACGTAACGCTTTGGCCAGTGACATTTTGATTCATTGTTGCTTTACAACGACACTTATGATGGACGTTAGACGCAAAGTACCAGAAAATACAGTATCTAGCTTTCCAAGAAACGGCATTGCATGCGTTGGTTTTTTTCGACGGACCCATTTATTGTGAAAACTTATTTGGAAATTTGAAACAAAAATGGCCAAGAATTGGGGTAAGGCACTTTAACTGTGAGCTTATTTATTTGCCAAGTGACGGGCGAAGTGTTTTATGAATTGCTCTGCTTTTTTTTAATTGTAAAACTCTTTTTGACACATTAATAATGTTGGAATAGGTGCTTGAAGCATGTGCGTTGTTGGCGCATTTGCGAAAAATGGTAGCAAGAATTCTGCAGTAGTAAAGGATGACCTGACTCCACAGCAAAGC
>JGI24159J19872_10009005_pt1 | contig 13082 bp, 10 predicted proteins | sample Ectturendosymbi4_FD_19872 | JGI IMG/M metagenome (IMG submission 19872) | reverse complement strand
GACTCGACAACCTTCCGGTTCCTTCAATGCCCTGGCGTCCTTGCACTGATTTGTGTTTTTTCTAGCTGAATATTAATTATCGCCAAATAAAATCAACAACTAAACAGTGGGCCTCGTTTTTCACAAGCTACACAGATCTCGTAAATATGCAAAATGTATTTTAAAAGGAATTAAAGCATGCTGCGCGCAAGCGTTTGGCACTGCTTTGGCTATCCGCATCGAAATCAGTGAAGAACAGAGTCTGACACGCATTCCCGACCTGGTTAGAAGCAGAACGGTTCTTCTTAGACTTGGAAGTGACAACTCATGTCCCACGATAGGAATCAAATAAAAAGCTAAATGACGATCACATTTCCAAGCGAAGCTTGCGCATTTACGTGTACATGAAAGACTTATTTATTGCTGAAGCGACAATTAAAAAACCACACATGAATAAAAGGTGTTTTCCAGGACACTACTCACATTTTAGGAACCTTTGCTGGCTATCTTGAAAAACAATCTCATAATCGCATGATAGATTCACACTGGGCCTTAAGCACATTTCTTTAAAATACATTTAACGCCACCTATAAAGGTAGATTTTCAAGCAAGTCTTCAATACCGTTTCACATTTTTCGACATTGGGTTGATGATATGAAGAAAAAAACATCAATCCGACTAGACCATGTTACTAAAAAAAGTTGTGACACAGTTCAACAGAAGTGGAAGCAAGTGGGATGAGTCCCCCAAATTCACAATCATAACTTCCTAAGTCAAGCTCTAGTCTCCCCATGAAGTCATTTTTTGTATACTATTACGAAACCCCCGAACATGCTGAAAACCACCCCCAATGTTGTTGATCTGGCGATGGATCTGCTTCTATCCACCCAGGCCAGAAAACACAGAGAATCAACCTATCACCAATTTAAAACCACGAACCTTCGTCAACACAACAGTCACCAAGAAAAAAGTTAAAGATTTCGCCATAAGATTGTCTTTCTGCTCAAATTTATATGATCTAAGCGGAAAGGTCTAACCACCAATAAGCCAAGCATTTTCCTGTTTGTTGCAGGTTTCGGTAATCATGCCAAATTTGTCTTCGCGACCAGCGTGAGTTGTCTACCGGTTTCCAATTGCGACAAAAGGATCAAAACCACACAGCCATCAGTTAACGGTTGCCTGACGCGTAGCCAGGTGGGGGCAAAAGATACTGTCATTCCCCCACTTTTGAACTGCAAATATTCAAACGTTGAGCAAAAATTGTTATGCCCACGTAAAACCAATTAATCAATCCACCAAGCTGCAGATAGCTAGTATTTTGTTTGCCAAAGTTTCTGCGTTAGAGCTATAGGCGTAGGAATTGGGAGGGAGATTTGGACAAGATTTAAAAAGTTCAGGAAAAACTTCCCGATATGTTTGAGCAAGTTGCCTAAGCAGAACCATCGCCCTGCAAAACTTTCCTATTCGTTTTCCTCAAAGTGGCGCAAAAATTCTGGCAGACTGAAAATTTTCCCCCCTGAAGCCCAAGGTTCCCGTATGCCTCTGGTTAGAGCTGTGAACCATGGTGTTGGTTTTGTTTTGTTGAGGCGCGTCGCTGCGCGCAGTAATCACGGGCGTAACGACGGGGGGAAAGGGGCACAATTCCCCGGGCGACAAATGACAGCGGGTCGCCGAAAAGTCCTAACAATGTCACAAGTACTTCAGTGTAGTACATTTGCTTCCGAAAGACCTCAGGTTCGAACATGAAGGCGCCAAACTTGCTTCTTGACCCGGGCGCCACCTGACCTCATTACGCACCTAGCAGTAGTTCAATACTCTTCTGCGTTGTCCATGTATATGAAGTGAGGAGTTGCACAGTTACATAGTTACAGTAGGTCATAATTCCTTGAGCTAATCGAGCACGTTCAATGAATTTTTGTCACATAGCGGCAAGTTGTTTGCTTACGTATACATCCGTAGCATTTTACACTCTGCATTATGGTTCAATCAGCAGGGGCGTAACGAGGGGGGCAAGGGGGCGCAATTCCACGGGCGCCGAATCACTCTGGGGGCGCTGAAATACTGCGGGGGCGCCGAATGCTTGTGGTGGCGCCAAAAAGTCCAAACAATGTCACAAGCACTTTCTTCAATACAGTACCTTTTCTTCCGAAAGACCTCAGGTTCGAACATGGGGGCGCCAAACTTGCTTCTTGTCCCGAGCGCCATCTATCCTCGTTATGCCCCTATCAATCAGGAGATTAGTTCCGTCAAGAAACTCATCCACCCACTTTTATGTTGCAAAACTACGATGCAGACAAACTGCGGACTCACGAATGGCACTGGCAACAGCCCTGAAACTAGTTTCTCGTTTTGAGGTTGGACGCTTGAAAAATCTTGAGTCAGTTACAAGTTTTCCATATTACATTCCTGTTTTTACTGCTGCCTTTCCTTTTCCTTTCAAGGCGGTCACCAGGCAGTAAAGAAATAACCTTGTAAAAAACAGACCAATTGTGTACAGCCCAGCGGCAAGTCGAGAACTGTGATAAGCGAAAGCTACTGCGTTTTTTAGGATGGGCAGTTCTCATGCGGCAAAGAAATAATGAAACAGTGGTACTGTTACGAAACAATAGCATTGTTCACACTATTCGATAAGAGGTTGGGTAAAGCCCGGCACGTAAATCCTGACGTTTAACTAAGCGAAGAAATCGTTTATTTTAGAATATTTTTTATCTCTCTTTCTACTTCCATGGGCACCAAATAGGGGCGCATTTATGGCAAAGGGCGCCATTCAAGGGGGCGCCACAGACGTTTGGGGGGGCAGTTGCCCTAAACTGCCCCCCCTGGATCCGCCACTGCTTGCAAAGGCATTTGGGATTGGTCAGCTATCTTCTTCATTTTTTACATATGTTAGTGTAGTAAAGTGAAATAGCGCTGCAATAACTTCTCATAAATCTGCACGTGTGTGACAAATGGGGACGAATGACCAAGTTGCGATCTCCCAACAAACTTTTGGACGACAACTATTGAACGGCTGAGTTAGTCAATCGGACTGTAGAGAGCTGGAATTTTGTTGAAGCTCTACGTTAATAACATAGTTTGTTAAGGCGCATTTTGCTACCACATACTACAGGTCGAAGCTGCACCGAACTGTTTACAGTGAAGAAGTGAGGTGTTTTACAATTTCATTGTTAGGTCATAATTCGTTGACCTAATAAAGCATCCTCAGTGACCTCTTGCAGGCGGTCAGGTTAGCTTAAAAATGTACACGAGACTTTTACCAACACTGCACAAGCGGAATTTTAAGATGACTAAGCAAAAGCTGGACGAGTTTTTCACGGTAAAAGTGATATAACGTTGACCGGTAAGGGCAGTTTTTTGACGATATGGGACAAGACGATCTCAGCAGATATTTTTGAGATAAACGGTTATCGAAGAAGGAAATGTTCCAGAGTTTCGTCACGCAAGAAATTCGGTGCCAACATATGTTTCAGGAGTGTCAAATGATCTGGATGTCGTTCCACGTGGAACTGTATTCAGAAAAGAACTTGTTTGGAAAAGGGCAAAAATGGACATCGCTGCAGGCAAAAATAGACCTCTCTGCAGGCAAAAATGGACCTTGCTGCAGCACATGTTGTTTGGAAAAGGGAAAAAATGGACCTCGCTGGACTAGCTTTTGCGAATGGATAGTGCACAAAGAAAAAGATGAAAGTAGTGCGAAGTTTGCTCATTGATAGGCACAGAGTTGAGGCATGGAGTCGCATTTATTGGTAGGCCATGTAGACTACAAAACATCAGGAAGATTGTTGAGAAAGGTGTCATTAACTCCAATTCAATGGCGTTGCTGTATTTGGAGCTACCAGTCTCAATGAGAGTTCAGAGTGAGTTAAAACTACAGTTGACAAAATGTCACAAGCTACTGCCTGGCTAGCAAAAAAAATTGGAAATTTGCTACGAATGTGGTAAAAACAGTGCTGTTGTGCTCACTGTTCAATAAACAACTATTCCTCAGGAGGTTGCAGGATTGATGCAGGTCATCAAGCTTCACGAGAAACCTTAACAAAATGCTAAACAACGCCGAATACATAAACCCGCAGACTAAGAATGAAATCATGGCTAAGACCTCTGCAGATCCAACCAACAGCAGCAACATCATTCACGAAGGCAACCGCTCGTACTTCTCGGTAATTTCTGACGAATCTGCCGATATATCGGGCAAAGAACTTCTGATTCTTACGATATCTAGATGGAAGGGTAGTCTGTGGAAATTTTATTGTTTTCGTAAAGCTTTCTTGATGCAGAAGCAACTGCAGATACGATTCCAAATCGCTTGAACGTTCTGGGTCCACACTTGAAAAAAATTGTTGGTCAAGGTACGATGGAGCATCAACCATATTGCTGGGTATGTTAGCCAATGGTGTTCCGAAAAAGGTTTAGAACTCTTTGCCTTTCAGCCACGTTTGTTCATTGTTCTGCCTACTGCTTCAATCTGACAATTAAGATCCAGATAAGAGTGTCCCTCATTCGTTACACCTGTGATATGATGAGACACACAGTAGTGATTTTTCGCTGAAGCGCCGATCTGTGCGGGAGATTATTCTACCACTACCCAGCTAAACCAGATGGTCTGCAAAAATACCAGAGTAAAAGAGTGTTTAAGGTTCATTTTAGGAAGATCCGTTACGCCTTGGAAGAAATAACTGAAGATGGGACGTGAGGGAGGAGGTCGTCTGCATTTTTGCTCAAAGCGGCTTAGGAAAACACCTATATACGCTACGGCGTTTGTCTACTTTTAAGGTATGGGCTTTTGGAACCGCTGGCGCAATAATTGCAGCTTTCCACAATTGATGTTTCTGATGTAGAGATATTAATTAATGATTTATTGCTCACACTACAGATTCATCGCAATGACGACTCAATCCGGCGAAACATTTGCCTCGAGACTTACGAGGTTTTAGGGAAAGGTGCGCTGGACGCACCACATGGCAAGATAAATACCCTGAACCAAACTCCTGCAATGTGCTGTGCTCTTCATATCTTTTATCTTTACTTTACTTGGATGGACTAACGGCTTCGCTGCATGAGCGTTTTCAGAAAACAAAGCGTACGCTAATCTCCTTTCCATCACTCCCACAAACATACCCGAAAATGTGAATGAACCTGCACAACTTTATGAGATACGTTATCTTTCAAATGAAGTAGAACTGTGGAAAGGAGGAATGGATTCAACGAATTGTAGTCAAATCTGGCGAAGGTTCGACTCTTCTAAGTGTTACCCTTGATGTTCACTCTTTACTCGAGGTAATCCAGATGCTTCCTGCAACTACAGTGGAGGCCCAACATTCTTTCATTACAGTGAGACAAGTGAAAACGTGGCTTTGCTCAACAATGAGCTCTAATCGTTTGCCCGAAATTGCAGTGGTGAACATACACACAAAGCGAGTAAATGAAGAAGAATTTATTGAGCTTGTAATAGCCTTATTAGGGGAATAAAAACGCTTCATGAAATAATAGATGATGGTTACTCTGCTGAAGAGCTGTGCTATTCGTACAGAACGATTTGATTAAGTTCGCTCGTGAATTGGGTTAATACACCCTTAATCAACACCGTAAAGTGATTTCATTAAAAACTGGTGAGTTTGGCTGTCTGTTCTACATTTCATTGGTGTGTACAGGACACTTTCCCGATCTATCATACACCCATAAAGTCTTTTAACGTCGGGTAGACAATTCGTGCTCCCCCTTAACGTCGAGTGGACAATTCTCGTTCCCCCTATTTTTTCGGGCTACGCAATTGTGCGTTGACAATGCTTGAAAAAGCCAAATCACACGAAAAGAGCATCATTGCTCAAAATGTGCAGAGTAGAGAAGTGCTTCTTCGTATTGTTGAAGATGTTCAGGTCACAGGCGAAAAGTGTTTCGTACAACCAAGAAGCTTTAACCGAAACCGGAAAAAATGGTTAGATTGTACCACGCAAAAGTCACTGCATATCGGCCGCTATAACACTTGTCGAACGTTGCTTTCGACCCAAAAGCACGAGAAAATATAGAAAAAAGGTGTCGTTTTCTGCATTCCCTGTGTTTTTTGAAAAGTCCTCAAGTTCGGTGTTTTGCTATGTATCGCCTTGTTTTAATGCAAGAAAGTAACTGTGTGGATGTATCAAACTGAAGGTAACTATGGCAACGACATCGATGGCGCCAACGTCAACAATCGACGTCATCAAGGTGACGACAACGCGTCCGACGATTTGCTTGAAGATTCAGATGACGAAAGCCAAGCTTTGCTTAGGAACAATATGGCTTTTAATGACTTAAACATGAGGCCATTGACTCCACCTGAGCGACCTCAACGCACGGACGAGTAAGAACTTGCACCCATTTGCTTTTTGTCACCTGTTTTCAACATTTTCAGTTTACAGTGAAAACGTGATGATTTGGATACCGAGAACTTTCAGAAGTGGGTTTCAGTTTATACATTCGATATTTCCACGGAACAACCGTGTCATTCCTTCCTTCCGTAACGCTTGAAACCCTTTTGATAACAGTCCGCCACCCTGCATCCCAAAGCAGTTTTTTGTTTCTTCAGAGAATTGGTCTTTTGCGTGGTACAACAGCAGCCAGTGAGGTCACGTACAATGCCGCTGTCAAGCGACGTTAATATGCAGTACACGTTGTTAATACCCAACAGACGACGTTAATATCCAGCAGACGACGTTAATATCCAGCAGACGACGTTAGTATCCAGCAGACGTTGCTTGGCATTCAAAAGCACAGAAACCACAAACAAAAAAATATTTTCAAAAAAAATAAGCGGGCTAGCAACCAAGGCGATGGCTTCAAGCGTCAAGAGATGGCCATTTTTCACTTGATGAATAGAATAGAAGACAGCCAAGCACGTAGAAAGGACTCAGGGTCTGCGCGAAAAACAGATACTGCAAGAACACAACGGACACAAGATATTACTGTGCGCACTGTGGCGTGACCGTGTTTTTTATATTTGCTCCGCACGGAGGAAAATTATGAACAAAATTCAGTGTTTAACGAAAAAATGTCATTGTGCCATTATATTTGTTTCAAACTTCGTTTAAAGCGCGCGAATCGATGCCTCTATGACTACATCGTTGGCGCCTGTGAAACCAAACCCTTTTGCTCCTTCTCGATGCGTCTGTGCTGCCCAGAGTTTGTGGGCAATAAAATTAATTACTGCCGACGCTCTTCGCACCACGCAAAGCTTGCATCTTAGTCCGCAATAGTTGTGACATGAGCATGGCAAGTCAAATCCGAATCAGGCCACAAGTTGCTGCCGGGACATTTCGCATCCTTCACTTTTCTTTTTTAGTAATATGCACAGCAAAACAAGGACTATGATTGTAAGTATACGAGTATACTGTATAATAAAGCTTAGTATGAAAGTGAACAAAATAGGAGTCAGTGAAAAGCTTTACAGAAATGTATAGAAGTACCTAACCCGCAGAAAAGTACACGTCAAGTCATTACAGTTCGCTGTCAGAGCAGTTTCGATTCAATTTAGATTTTTTTCGACAATAGGCTGACCCTAGTGAGATCGAGTCTTTCAATTTCCCCATAGAAAAAATTACAACATTAGCCCAAGCCTGTTGCTCTGTTCCTGCACCCACAAGGAAGGTATCAGCCAGAAGATGGTGGTGAATTTATCAGAAGGTGCTTTGCATTCATTTCTTCTTGCTAAAGCAGTGGTCAGGACGCTCACAGCCGAGTTGTTAGGACGGAAGTACCAATTTCAGCTTGATCGATTAAAAACTTCAAAATAGGTGATGGCTACCGTTTCGCCCAAAACGTGGCGATTGGGACTCAGGAAGACCAAAACTTCCACCTGTCCTATTTCAAACGCTTTTCGCTGCCCCAGGAATTGTCTCTACAAAAACAAAATGAATAAGCTAAGATTTGAAAATATCAGCGTAATGCAGTCTCAAAAAATAGTAGTTGTCGCACTTGCATCTTTCGAGTTAGAGGCTCGTCATCTTTTTCCATTCCTTTAAAAGTCGGCTGGAAATTACACTCAAACAATTCTTACTATATTCTTGCATGGGCGTATTGCATAAATGATGTTTTTGTTGTAAACCACAATTCAGTAAATTTGCCTTGCGGAGAGATGAAAGTTGCCCCAATAGCAAATCTAACCACAGCTTTGAATCACTGCCCTCAGTGATGCATGTTGAAACATTCTGCATTTTTTGCAGAACAATGCAGTGAGTTTGGTGTCAGGAACGGATTTCGTGCGTCATCAGTTAGATCCCTTACCAAAAAAGTCGGAGATGTTTATGCTTTTTTTGTTTTGCAGTTGCTACTTCCATATGCCGTACTCCGAGCAGAAGCCATGCTTTTATCTGACCAGTTACTGGCACGATCACAAAAGACGTTTATACAACGCGAACATCATCCACAAGATTGAAGAGAAACTGGTGAGTTTATTTATGTGAAAAGTTGAAAACGTGTCTAGTAGGAACAATCGAGAAGATCCTGTAGGCGTTATAGGTAACGATAGAGACTGGAATCTAGCGCCAAATGACTGGAAAAATTTTTTTTTCAAATAGCAAAAGTTTTCTGTGTCTGGTTATCCATGAAAATATTGTTGATTTGAGATGGAATGTAAATTTTGCAGAACTTTTCAGAAACCAGACACCTTTTTTTAATAAACGTTCGATTTTAGTCTGTATTTGTCAAAACTCTAAAGATGATTTGAATAAGCCTGAATACTGGGGAAAATATTTTGTGGTCTGAGTTGTTCGTATCAAAATTTGTTTAGCGGTGATCTCGATCAGACATATCAGAGAAAATACACATTGTGTCTTTGTAGCACTGAGAATGCGTAAGTTATTCTTCGATTATAAAAGTGATTGTTAATTTTTTGATGCTTGATTGGAAACCACTGTTCTACAAGATAGATAGCATGTCTCGCTATAATTTTTTTGTTTTTGAAAATATCCAAAACCCTTTTTAGAAATATTAGCAAAAATATTAACTTTGTGCTGTTTGCAAACAATCAAATCCTCAACTCATGTCTATGTTTATTTTTTTGTCTTCCACCTCCATTTGCGATTTCCAGAAGGAATGCCACACGAGACTTCAAACAGTGCGCAGAAGGCAAACGAATGCTTATTTCGAAGGGACTACTTTGCACAAGCAGTATTCGCGTTCAAATGAGGCAACGCTATCCGCGCGCAAAAAATGTTTCGGTCACACACTCAGCCGAGTTTCGATACAGCCATGATGCTCAACAGGGCAAATTTGCGAATTTTTCGTAATTCAGAATGAAACTATTCGTGCGATTTCACCCCCAATTGGCGAGCACCCTCTATTTTGGACGTGCTTGGGAGTTTTTGGAAGTCATTCGCCACGCTCCCGGTTTGTACTGGTTCAATCTCACTCCACGAAATTTCTCACAAAAAATCTCCGACTTGCTTCACAAACCACGAATTTCGAACGTTTTGCAAGGGCAGCTGCTTCACACCATCCCCGTTTATTGCGGTTACGAGGTTAACTGTTTTCGTTTCACACTTCTGAACTGTAACGCAACGAACTAAAATTAATCGCTGCATGAGAAGCTGCGAAAAGCAGCCTTACTCAGAGTCTATGCAGTTCTGCTGTTCCCAAACTGAACTTTTTAGCACATTTGTTTTCCAGGACGAGGGACTTGAGGACGTTCAAGAAATGATCAAAACAGGCCAGGATCGGCCAGACCGTCGTTTAAGGGGCGTTGCAGCGGAGCTCGTAACAGGGTGCGCCATGTTCAACAGGCTTGTCGAAGAGGCGGAAGGGCTGGGAATCGGAAAGACAAGACTGGACCGCGAGCGTCACAAGCTCTGCCTTCGCGAGATTGTGAGTTGTCGAAGACTCGGTCACGCCAACGCGCATCAGCAGTCTTGTCAATCAAATCTTACACACATATGTTGAATCGACTGCAAGCAAAAGACGTGTCGTTTGTGAAATTAATTGTGTTCTGTCCACAATTTTCTTAAAAATTTATTCTTGTGATTTACCTATAAATGCTTTTTGCAGTAGTTTGTTTGTTCAGCACCTTGTTACCTAAGTATTTTGGCAAGAATAAGAACACGAAAACGTTTGTTTGTCTGTTGTAGTTTAATGGGTTAGCTCAGTAACAGTTTTCCGCACTACGCTTTTTCAAGGACACTGTAGGTGAAAGATCATGGTTGGTGGAATTTCTGGTATTTTCAAGCTCCGTATATGTATTAACGCAATTATTCAAAAATTCCTTTCTCCTTTCCACGAAAATGTCTCCAACGTTCCGCTGGGCAGAGGTTCTTAAACGTTTTCAGTCGCGCCCCCTTTAGCGTTATTCATGGTTGTTCGCGCCTCACCTAACCTCCAAATCAATCATTAGAAGCAGACCAGCATATATTTGCCATTATCCTGCTTTCGAACAACATGTCTCCGCCATACTCGTCCCCATTGCAAACCTTTCACGCCACCCAATTTAAGAACCACTGCGTTAGATGTTTAATGTCACGAGTCCAATCACTTACTTGCAACCTACGTATGTTCTTGTTACAATATTTTTGCTCAGTTGTACATTCTATCAAGTTTATACCGGGCATTAATTGGTCAGACCAAAGTGACATTTTGAAGTAATTTGTGCTGACGGATTGCCAACTAACAACTCAGTATATAAAGTCCAAACCTTCGAAAGTCCAAAACTTCTGTTCAATTCGCGTTGCTTGCTCCACGGTTAGGCGTGATTGTTCCTCGAGCAAGCCTTGATGTAATAAGATTTGACTTATTGTTGTTTTGTCATGATAGATGTTAATATTCTTCCCTACGCTTTACCACTTCGTGGTATACTATCGCTAAACGTCGCGACATGAAATAGTTAAGCGAGTTATCAACAGCCATCAAAACGTAATCTCAAAACTTGTTTCAGCTCTGGCTTACTTGAATGGGATGGACCAGACTTAAATAAATTTTTAAGCACTTGTCACACTTGGCCCTAGGTGCGTGACATCAAAGCATCAATCGTTATGTTGATATTTGTTCAACTGGCGACCCCTAGTGAAACCTTCGTGATGTTAACAAATTCACGAACAAAATTTTCGAGTGAAAGTCGTTTGCATCCAAGCTGGTGTTTGATTGTATCGTTACAATTTCACAGGACTGGATAAGCAGCGAAGCGAAGAAACTGCAACGTCAGCTGAAGCTGAGCACATATAAAAAAAAGCTGAACAAAATGCGATCGTTGCTTTCCAAGATTAAGTTCCTCTCCGACAATGTATGGATGAGTCTTTCGTTTCTAATTGTTTATTTTTCTTAGCAAATGTAATGTCGTCCGTGATTTCCATTTTTACTGGCGACGTTCAAAGTACTTCGTTTTTGAAGGAATATCAAGGTTTATTTGACATAAGCTTTTGCACAGACGCTTCAACATTTGCATCTTTCAAAATAATGATTAAAGTTTGTTAAGTAATGAGTGTGTCTTTTGATCGGTTTCAGCCGCAACACTCCGTACCAGATGTCTTCATTTGGATGCTGAGCGGCAGAAAGCGCGTGGCTTATGCGCGCGTGTCAAGCAGGGAAATACTTCACTCCGTCTGTCAGGAAGAGTGCGGAAAACACTGCGGAAAAATTCAGACTTTATTCCTACGGGTATTGAAAAACTATTGACGTTGTGCCGAACGTTTCGCAACAAACGAGTGTGTGAAACAACGTTCATGCATGTGAGCGAATGATGTGTTTTCTGTGAACGCCCGGTAATATGCAAAGTCATGCAAAAATTTGAATGGTTTCATCAGGTGTGAAGATAAAACGAAGTCTGTAGATATTTGCTGCGCACGTGTTGCTTGCTTTACAAAACTCGTGCTTTGACAGCTCCCAGCTAACAAGAGCGTTGGTCCCAGCGGTTGGGCGATTCAGGCCAAACTGGATGTTTACTTCTGGTTTGGGTTGGCCAAGAACAAGCGCGACTTCCTCAAAGGTCTACCGCTGGGTTATCAAGTGGTGCGAGCATCAACCTCTGACCTCTCGCCACCAACGTACCTCACATATTCAGGTAAAATCGATAAAACTTGCACCAAATTTTAAGGTCGTTTTTTATCAAAGACATTTAGTTGTTGTCGAAGACCACCATTGTTTAGGAACGTTTCCGCCTGGAGTCGACAAAACAGCTTGTGCGTAAGCAAGTGATCGTTCTTTTGAAACAGAAACAAGCAACAAAAATACTTTTAAATAAAAAATTTTCATCGTAATAGTTTTGACCAATCACAGAAAAATATACAATTGAAATATTATTTGCAACTTTTATAAATCCATCCAAATGATTGGCTTGTTTCAGATCGGCAGCAGTTCGAACTTCGTGCTCACATGTATCAGGCACGTTGTCTTCATGCATCGGACAACACCGGGTTGTCCGATCCCTTCGCCAAAGTTATCTTCTCCAAGTACACCGACACCACCCAGGTTGAGCTTGCCTCTTAGCAAATTGGATAATGCGTAAAATGTGAGGCTAAGAACCATGCTCTTCATCCAAGAACTTTGCCATCGAGGAGATTAATAAATTCCGCCAATTTCGTTTCGCCCATCTGTCAATTAGTTTTGAAACAGTTGTTCACTCATACCTCACAGTGAATTGACAACATCTTCGCTTCAGGTGATTAAAGAAACGTTGAACCCCACGTGGGACCAGACCCTGATTATCCCAAGCGTTACCCTGTTCGGCAGAGCCGAGGAGTTGAGGGATGATCCACCCCTCATCATAATCGAACTTTTTGACAAGGACGCAGTGGTATGTTCTCCATGCAATAGTGAAAAAGCTGCCAGATTACTGTGAGAGTGTATATATGTGATCCACGGTAGAGAGTTCGTGTTCTGCAAATACTCAAATCAATTTGTTGGAGCAGAGTGACTGCAACCACAAAGTTTGGTTCTTGCAGGGTAAAAACAAATGCATCGGTAGAACAATTGCCAAGCCTGTCGTCAAAATGGTCGGCGAGAGGTACGAAGGTCCTAGATTCCCTCCCAAACTTGACTGGTACCAAGTTTGCCGAGGCGTGACGAAAGCAGGGGAGATACTCGCCGCGTTTGAGCTGCTTCAGGTAAGATTATGATCGGAAGTAGGTCCGGATGCTTTTGGTAAATGA
>JGI24159J19872_10009003_pt1 | contig 13085 bp, 9 predicted proteins | sample Ectturendosymbi4_FD_19872 | JGI IMG/M metagenome (IMG submission 19872) | reverse complement strand
GTGGACCATATTGTAAATAGACCCCCATATGTGGACCATATTGTAAATAGACCCCCATATGTGGACCATATTGTAAATAGACCCCCATATGTGGACCCTATTGTAAATAGACCCCCATACTTGGACTGTAGCACAAATACGCAAGTATGAGTATTTTCTAAGGTAATAACAGTGAGTTCAGAAGAAAACATTAGCAAGTTTTTTTTGCGCGCATCTGACAGAACAAAGATTTGAGTGTTGAGTGCAATTGGGCCTCGCGCAGAAAACGCCGACAGCGACATTTTTGTTAAAATAGTTTTCTAACAGGTGCAGCGTTATTGCGTGACGCCAGCATTCCACTCGAAATTCAAAAGCGTTGCTATGTGTAACAACAACAGTTAATTTTTTCAATTAATCTTCAACTGTCGTCGTTCGCGCATTCCTCCCCGACGTTATTTTCACTTGATGGCAGTGGCGAGCTGACGCGTCGCATGCCACGCGTCAAACAGCCAGAAAATGGCTTCTGAACTAGTTCAATAACGTGGATATCAACAAGCCTGTTTTTTGGCTGATGCTAGTGCGTTTTTGTTCGAAATGGCAATTAAAGAATGCCATAGATCAGGGTTCTCAACCTTTTTTCTCCCGTTTACCCCTTGCCAACTTCATAACATAAAATTTACCCCCTGTTTTTTGTTTACCTACTATCGCTGTAGAAAAATGTACATCAGCATCATTAAATTTACCCCCAGGATAGGTAAAATTACCCCCATGGGGTACATTTACCCCCGGTTGAGAGCCCCTGCTATAGATTATCAGGGAAGCAAATCCAGTGACGAGCATTGCCCTGCTAATGGCACAAGTTGACACAACCGCTCCGATCACGTGGTAACCAGCGTTGTGCGGCGTGGCGCTGTACGGTCCCTGCGAACGCTCCGCAGAAAACGCGACAGTGTTTTATTCCTCTGACGCTCAAACTTGAGCCAATCGGATTTTCGTGAACGAGGATCTTGAGGGACCGAGTGAACATGAGAGAGAAACCAACAAGGGTTATTTTTCTTGTCAGGAAGTCAAATTACTGGTGGATCGGAAACGCGTGGCTCGTTGCGAGTGTTCTCACGAAAGGAAACGTCATGAATCTATTACTGCAGGGGTGGGAAAATAGCGGCCCGCGGGCCACATGTGGCCCGTCATAGCGTTTTCAGTGGCCTGCAGAAGCACTAAGGAAAATTCTCAACTTAGAAATTTACTCCAACCAATCACAGTAAATGTTAGCGATGAGGCTATAAACCGAGACTTACTTCTACTTCCATCAGAGGGTACGGGCCTCCGCTAAACGTGGCCTTCTCAAAGAGGCCACTGAGCAAAATTAATTGCCTTCCCCTGTATTACTGTGTTTACATGGCACATTTCAATGTAGCTACATTAGGGCTTTGCTTCAGTTGTGGCTTTTTCTTGCTGAGTCATCCTCCAGATTGTGGCCTTCAGCTTCTTGCTTTCGAGGTGGTCCAGAACTCGAAAAGCCGCAATGGACTATGGCCGATGAGCAGGTGGATGCGAGGTTGTGGCTGATGTTGGCCACAATTTTACGGATGGCCACAATCGACAAATCCGCAATTACTAAGTGCCTTGTAAACAAAGCATATATATGTAGACTTTATCATATCGCGTCGACATTTTTCTCCCCCGTACTTCTTTCCTGTTAAACTAACCCAAGGGTGTACAACCTTTTTGCTATTGCCGGCCGCCTTACTTTTATTTATATGAAGTACGGCCGCCAGTGAGTTCGAGTTATATTTATGAGATACGTTTAAATAATATATTTTCATTCTCTTGCTCTTTGTGACATCACCATTGCGTTTTATTTTATAACTCACTGTGACATCACCATTTAGATTGTTACGCATCGTGTCGACTGATTTTCTTGCCTTGCGTTTATTTTGCTTCAATATACGCCAGCACGGCCGCCTAATCTTATATTTTAAATTACATGTGGACGGCCACAAATTTCATTATCGAAGGCCGCAGGTTGTGCACCTGCTGTTGAACTAACCTTTCCGCGGTGTTTAACGCCAGGGCGGAATGGGAGCAGCTTTGCTGAACAACCCGGAAAATGTGGAGAAGATCTTGCGCACGCTTGTCGAAGGACTGTCTATCCCAGTCACATGCAAGATTCGTGTACTGCCTGAGGTTGGCTAGGCTCGCTTTATCGCTTCCTTGCTCGTTTTTCGGTCAGCAGTCGATACTCGCCACTTGAATGTGATGTAAACTCAAAATTAAACGCTGTCTTATCGATGATGACAGTTGCAGACGTGTCTTGTCGCTAAATGCTTTCATCGCTTTGCTGTGCCAGGATGGCTGTATGTCAGCGTTTGCTTCATCTTGTTTTTCCATATTTTTTGTTTCAGAACGCATATTGTAATTATGACGTGAACAATGATTGTGATGAAAAAATCTATTTGGTTGCATGTTTTTGTCCTGGAAACTTGCCGTTTGCGTAAGTTTCCGCAAAAACTAAAAGTGTAGCTGAAATACTATCCCAACACATGCGACGCAAAGCTGCGTCGAACTGCTGAGCAATTTTTCACGAAACACAATTTTTCACGAAACGCAGTTTTTCATGAAACGCAGCTTTTCACGCAGTGAAGCTCTTCATGAAACACTGTTTTTCATGAAACGCAGTTTTGCATAGAACACCATGACGGTTGCATTCGCTCTCTGCGACGAAACATTGACCAAGAGCTCACCTTTTATGTTTAGTTGGAGAAGACAATCGAACTGGTGCGACTGATAGAATCTACTGGCGTCGCGGCGCTCGCCGTTCACGGAAGGCTGAAGGAGGAACGGCCGCGACACCCCGTTCGCTCAGATCTGATCAGGGCGATCGCCGAGTCCGTGTCGATTCCCGTTATCGCCAAGTAAGGCTTTCGATGACTGAAAAGTAATAACGTTAATGCTCGTTTAAGAACGTGAAGCGAACTCGCGCTGCACTGCGACATGGTTTTATGTAAATGACGAGTTTTGAAAAGTGTTGCATCAGTTGAACCGCCGCCACCTGCTGTTGGTAACCGCTGCCCTCAAGCACTGTCCCTTTAGTGGTTTATTGAAAATAAATGCTGTTTTAAAACTTTTTTTTCAGTTAACGATTGTGTTGTCATCGCCGGCCTTGAGTGTTTTGTTAAATGACGCGTGTTGGATTCCGTGTTTGCGGAGTCCATAGCCTATGGTTTTGTGTACAAACGTTGCGCACCTTAGTTGCTTTTCATCGCAGTTTAAACCTCATAAAGGTTGCTATTTATGCATTATGCGAGGGGTAGCGGAGGTAGAGGTTTGTTTTTTTTTTACATTTTTTATGTACAACTCCAAACTTTCNATGCCTCAGTTGCCGATTATCACGTGCAATAAGAATCAAAAATTAAAAACACTAGGTTTGTTGCAAGCTTTCGAGGAATCAGTCGACTTGGCTCCGCTTTCATGACTGCTGCAAATCATACTTCCGCATTTCTGTTTTCAAGTAACTAGTCTCCGCAAAGGCGACACAGTTGAATCAGTCAGCAGATTTTTTCAATAGGAAAAAAAATGAAATAGGAAAATGATTTTTCAATAGGAAAAAAATGATTTTTTCAATAGGAAAAAAAATGAAATAGGAAAATGATTTTTTTAATAGGAAAAAAATGATTTTTTCAATAGGAAAAAAAATGAAATAGGAAAATGATTTTTTCAATAGGAAAAAAATGATTTCTTTAATAGGAAAAAAAATGAGATAGGAAAATAATTTTTTCAATAGGAAATCGATTTCACGTAACCCTGTGCATCCCCGGTCCTGAAACGTGCAAGCGATGCTTGCCGGCGAAATGCTGAAAGACTAAAACAAGGACACAAGAGAATAGAAAACAAGCAAATTCAAGACTAAAATGAACAAATGAAAACAAGCTGCGGCAAGCAAAACGCGGAATATAAGTCGTTCTGTTACGTAATTGCTTTCACCAAAACTGAAAAACTATCTGACGCCAATTAATGAGCAACAAAACCACAAATGCGGAATCACGCCGCGATGACTCAGCACTGAGCGGTTAGTGGGATGCGTAATCAGTGAGGTGGTCTTGAGGTCGTAAAGGTTGATAGACGTATTCTAGGGTCGACCTGCAAACGGTGAAAGTTGAAAAGAGGGCGCGAAAATCGGTGAATATTAAACTAACCGACTTAAACGTGAAGCGATCCGCTCAAACTTGCTTTTGCAAATGATAAACGACATGATAGCAGTGACATCAAAATGGAAAGAAAGACAGTGTCTTCCAAAATGTGACAAGAAAGATGACCCGCAGGTTTGGGTTAAAGCGTTTTCTCACCTGCTAACTATGTTAAGAAAGAGGCTTTAATACGAAGGCAGTGATGACGTGCAAAAGACCTACCACAATTGGACTGAAGCTAAACAATCACAAGCACCTCACTTTAAAGAAGACATAAAAGCAACCCTAAGATTCGTCAGGGTCTTGCAAGCACTGTTAATTTTGTTGTTGCCATGGAAAAACAACAAATCCCATAGTTCCATCTTTTTCACACATCTAGACAAAAAATAAATTCTCATTGAATCAAAACATGACAAGTGCAAACGACGGTGTTTATGTGGCGACTTGTGTGATGCGCTGTCAACAGTATGCTGCTGGCCAAACAGTAACTTATCGCGGTACTGCACAGCGTTTCGTGGCATCCGAAATAAACCAGCCAGTTATGACTATGACACTGTTGCTTTTGTAGAACGCCCCAGTTTTGACTCTCTGGATACATGCGAAAAGAAATGGCGCATAACAGACTTGACGCACAAACTAATATTCAAAGGAAGATCCACCCTCGTGTGAAATAGTATTACCGCTTTGCGACGTTCATTTATTTTTTTTGCCATTCTGCTTTGCTCGTTTATTTGATCGCACTTCCTACTACACGCGAAGTTTTTTATTTGCCTGTTTTTTCAATGTTTACCAGCTACAAAGCTTTCCTAGAATACGTCTATCAACCTTTACGACCTCAAGACCACCTCACTGATTACGCATCCCACTAACCGCTCAGTGCTGAGTCATCGCGGCGTGGTTCCGTATTTGTGGTTTTGTTGCTCATTAATTGGCGTCAGATAGTTTTTCAGTTTTAGTGACAGCATTTATGAGAGAACGACTTATTTTCCAGATTTTGCTTGCCGCGGTTTGTGTTTTCATTCATTCATTTTTTTGCCTTGATTTTGTTTACCTTCTCTGCCCTTCTGTAGTCCTCTAACATTTCACCCATAAGCGTGCCTTGCATCTTTCAAGGCGGTATCGAGGCAGCTCTCCGTGAACGCAGCGCTTTGTCAAATCCTCAAGGATTTCATGATTTACGCATTCCACGCAAAAATCTCTCAGCGGCGCCGTTTCCTACGTTTCCGACCCCAAATTACCGTGACTTTAAAAAACGTATTGGATTTTTTAATTCATGACAATTGCATGTTGCACCACTCTTGTAATTTCAACTGTTCGGTTTCATTTCTCACGTTATGTGCTCCCTCTGGAGCGTAACGAGAATGTGGCGCCCATCTCTGCTTGCTTGAGTCGTGGTCCACGCTGCTTCTTTCGAATGCTTGAGTCGTGGTCCACGCTGCTTCTTTTGAATGCAGCACTGGCGGCTAGTTAGCGGCAGCGCCGCGCGTGATCCTTCTCTTTGCACCCATTCTTCAACGACTAGCACGAGGCTGGACAGGCCGCAAGTACCGTTTTTCAAGTGTTCGGCATAACCTGACCGGGAATCGAACCCGNACTACCAGCATTGGTAGCGCGTGCTCAATCCACTGCACCACATAACGGCGCTTCCAATAATTCCCATTTTAACGGGTGTCATTCTGCGACAAAGCGACGACGTAACAGTTAGTCTTTGTTATTATGCAATGTTCTGTGGTACTTGTGCAGACCTTTTAAAAACGAGTTTTATAAAAAATGCGGAAAAAAATGGATGTTTGCTTCAAATCCATTCGTTGCTTTCCTTCAGCGGCGGATCGGAGGAATATATTAAGACGTACGACGATATAGAAAAGTTCAGGCAGCTGACCAACACATCGTCTGTGATGATAGCGAGGTCTGCGCAATTCAACTGTTCAGTTTTCCGCAAAGATGGTCTCCTGACGGCAGACGAAGTGATAAAAGATTACCTGAAACTGGTGAGAAGTCGCAAACCGTCTTTTGCCAATATACCTATCGCCTGTCATCGAAGTGAACAAACGTTCGACACGCCCCGCAGGTTTCACGCACTGTTCGTTAATTTGTGTTTCCCCAGCAACCATTCCGCTTCGCAGCCCAACCCGATCTGACCGACCATTACATATTGCACATGGAACTCCAGACCAGCGACGCAACTGACCAGGGGTGCGAAACGCCCCCCCCCCCTAGGAAGCTAAATGTAAAACCTAGGTCCCCATTTACCTTATATTTCAGTATTTACTTCGTCTTTTGGTTTTCAGTAGGTTGTTGTTTTTTTGCCGTTTAGGAGTGTTTCCAGTTATTTCGAGTTTGTAGTATAAATATCCACATCCAGATACGTTATCATTTCTCAACTTTTTATTGAGTGTTGGCTAGTGGGCCCCCTTCAGCTAAGTTTATCCCCCCTGGCTCAGACCTCGAGTTACGCCACTACTCCAGACATTCACTTTCCAACTTGTAAAGTCAATGACTCCCGGGTTTGGTAGCTTTTGATGTTCTCGACGTTTCTATTCCCAGGCGTGCGACTACGACAACCATTTCATTAACTGCAAGTACTGCATACTTGAAATGATGCGCGACCAAGAGACGGAGCGAGGCAAGAAGTTGAGGTCTGCTCTGTCTCTCGATGAGATATGGTGAGCTGTCGATTGTCCAGTTGTGACGTAATAATCAAGTGGCTTCTGATGAGTGTCGTAAGATTTTCCTGTTGCTTAACGAAAGGTTTTAAAATTTGAAGAAACTGGAATAGTTTTCCAAATCAAATACACGCAGAAAGAAAAGTTTAGAAATCCGATACATTTCATTTGTCTATTGTGGACAGTAACAGCCATGGAAGGCAGTACTACTGATGAAATAAGCGTACATGTGCGTGTCTTTAGTTGCTTTTAACTGGAGAAAAGTTTTCAAGATGCATCCAATNGTTTTTTTATTTTTTGAACGGTCAGCTTCATTTGCCAATTGCAGCATGTGTTTATTCTGTGCCAAAAAANCGTGATGTTGCTTGAGTTTCTGCATGTAGGTGTTGCCTGTTATAGAGGCAGGAACGAAAATGGGCCCATGTCGTAAAGATCTACTGGGAGGGCCATAAGTCGCTACCCATCCATGGTCAGTTATGAGCTCTAGCTCATTGCACCCTCAGTGCGCGGGATTACCTTAATGACATTTTCCTGACAAGTTGATAGATCGTGGTCCTGTAACTTCCGCAATACCATGAAGTCGGTCTCGCAGAACAGAACTTGGCCTCGCATAATATGATGCAGCATAATATGATGCAGCATAATATGATGCAGCATAATATGATGCAGCAAGGATGAGGACCAGCACACAGGTCCACTCGATTTATAAGATCTATACATTGGTAGGTTAGGGACGTAAGGCCCGTACTCCAAAGCTGAAATGTGAACTTGCGTAGTGTGCATACAGAATGTGTTCACAGTGCCCAGTCGGCTCTGGTTGCCAGTAGCGCTTGCAGAGTACCCGCTTTTCACTGAAATCACAGCAGCAAACTTTGTTCGAACTCAGTGAGTTGTGGAACATGAGCGAGTATTTGGCGAAGGCGCGGGCAAGAAGAGGGCAGCAAGTCCCCCGGGAAGAGGTCAACGGACCCGCCTTAAAACGACTGAAGAGCGACGATGTGGTCACGCTTGACTTCCGCTTGCAGAGGTGGGCATACTTGAGTTTATGTTCCTACGGCATAAATGGCTTTTAAAATAATTCAAAATGGCTTCTGTCTCAAATGACTGATTAGAAACGACTGAGCTGTACAGAACCAATCGTTAGCGTCGGTCACGGTTCGGTGCGTTAACATGCGTGCTTCAAAAGTGCTTGAAAAAGCACTTTCACATGGACGGGGTTTTTTCTGTGAAATTGTGAAATGGCAGGTCTGGATTTGAACGTTTCCAGAAAAATTCCTCAAAGCTTTTGAAGCTCTTTACCAGAACTTTCCGGTGACGTACACATCGCTGACGTGCTTTTTCGGTGACGTACTTTTGCAGTCGGTGAAACGCTGTTTAGTTGTACTTTTCGGGCAAAACTATCCCTTGAAGACACTTCCAAGTTTTCTTTCAAACTGAAAACGTGTTTTAAAGATGCGACTACGACTTGCGGAAGCACAGCCCGAAGTCCCGTCTGCTCGAGTGGTGCCGGAAAAATAAGTTGAAGGAACCTGAGTATGACACGGTATGGCCCATGTTGGATTGGTAGAAATACCGAGTCTTTTGTGTTTTGTAGCGCACGTCGTGTTGCATAAAACCGTTGCCGCAACATCTTCGTAGCTTTTTTTTCCATGATAACGCTGGCTCGTCGTGAACACATGCAAGAACTTGTGCTGACGAGTGTAACTCGCATCCGTTCATGCTGTGTACTTTGNATCAGAGATGAGCGGACTGTTATATTTTGCGTTCCAGATCCAGTCCTTAAATTTGAAACTCAGTCAAGTCCAATCGTAGTCTAAANAATTTTAAAGTCAAGTCCAAATGAAGTCCAAAAAATCAACAAATTACAACTTTTTAACAAATAACGCNATTCTTTTCCACAACCCCGGTACAANTCCGGCNTGATCTTAAATTTCTGAAGCGGTTTACGATTCAGATCCAAAGCAAATCCATAAAAATTCGCTTTAGACCGAATCCAGTCCAATCCAAGTCCAGTGCTCATCTCTGCCAAAAATCCGCTCATGCTGTGTACCTCGCATCCGTTCATGTTTTTCTACCTCGCGCTCGCATCCGCTGATGTTATGTCACGCACAACAAAGACATTTGCTTGCATTCATTTTTTTGCGAACGCCATCGTTAAACTGAATACGTTTTGTCTTCCAGACGTGCAGAAGCTCAGACAGACATTTCAACTCGGTCGTGGCTTGTTCCGGAAAGAAATACGCTTCTACGTTTTGGTAAGGAACCAGAAATCCTTGTCCTGATCAATCGCGTTTTCACCTCGCCGCTAGAGCTCAGCAAGGACAACGTCATGCTTTCATTGTGACGTGTGATGATGCGTCGGCGCCTGTATTTCCACGTTTCGCACGCGCAAGTCCTTGTCACGAGTTTTCGTTCACTGTTCATAGAGTTGCAACAAGGGAGCCGGAGCCCGAAACTTTTAGATTAGTGGTTCTCAACTTTTACAAACACGCCGAACCCTTATGTAGTTTTCCAAGCTTTTGTCCAACGCCATTTTTGCCCAATATAATAGAAAGTAAAAGTGGGTTACGTGTTTCAGGTGACCTTCGTCAAACCCCTGAAACGGCTCCGTGAATCCAGATTAAGAATAAGAACCGCTGTTGCAGATGGTGGAACCGGAGCCTGAAAGCTGGGTTCCGGTTCCAAAGACATAGTTTATGGGGCAAGCGAGGTGTACGAATTAAACAACGGTGTTCAGTTTTCAATGGACCAAAGCCCAGCCATGAACACTCGCACGGCTGGTGTCTTAAGTATAGGGCATCGCTAGTGCTGGCTCTGGATTTTTAGGGTCACTGTTGACTTGCGCAAGGCAATGAGGCAAGCCTTGGTCTGATTGCTTCGCGACCGCCCCAACAGCTCAGTGGCGAAAACCTTGGGAGAAAAGTTCTCGTCTTGAACTGGCAGCCGTGACGTCAGCCGTTTGTTGATCTGTGACCTCACCATCCCGCCTTAATGAGCTTTCGATCTGCGTATTGGACATTATCATCAACTTGTTTTTGAAATTCTGTATTTCAAGCGCTTGTGTAAAATAAACCACGAGATTGCTACTCTCAGCTTGTTTGGGACAGTGGTGACGGCGCTACTGTGTGAAATGCATGTCGTCCAGTTGTAAAAAAAAACGGCAAAAAATGAGACATATTATTGCCGTTCAAAGTGTTCCCGTTCCACGACTATGTGCTTTAAACTTAGGCGCAACAGCTGGATTAACTGAAAACTGGGGTGCCGTAGCCTATCTGATCTTACCTCAACCTTACACCCCTGGTTAATTACCAACCAGACTTTTGTCCACTCCAGATAAACTTACGGTTTGTCGATATTCTAGCTTCGGAAAAATTAAAAATAACCCACTATACACGGTAAAGATTGCATTTTCTGTGTTTTGCAATCAAATGTAGCGGTTGCTAAATGTTATTTTCTATTTTCTTCGTCTTTCTGTGAATATGTGTACTTTACTCACCGTCACTAAAAATACATCTCTCTCCAGGGAAAGAAACAAGCGTCTGGCGGAGCAAGCAGCCGCCATTGTTTGCCTACGCTCCTTGGGTCTTGACGATGGGAGGAAGGCGAATGGCTTGTTGGTGAGCGACAAGTAGAGAAACCTGGACGAGACCAGCAAACGTCGATTGAGAATCGATCGCGGGGTGTTGCCTTGGAAACGGCGGTGGTGGTCTTGGCAGATGAGGCGAGCGGAAGTACAGCGGCTGCTTTGTGACGAAGCAACAAAGCGAGCTTCGGTCAACGGATCGGTCTTTTAGATGAAGCGATGCATTGTGACTGATGTCACAGGCAATATTCGAAACGCAACATTCGCTCGTCGCCATGACTACCAGATCAGATGCTTTTCAGAGTTGATGAGGACGACAAAACGAAGATGGCCGAATTTGAAGCGCTGCCGCCCTTGGATGGATCTCGACCAAGACTTTGTACGTGTGCATGTAGTCAGCGATAAACAGTAAAAGAGTTTGCTTCAGGCATTGCTTCTGTGTCTTTTCTAAATTTTGAACAACAAGTTACGTCGCAGGCGACAGAATTTGTTTCTCTCGGTCATTTGAAGGTCACTTCCAAGAATTCCAAAAAAATCAATTAGAAGTCAGTGCTCTCAGGCAAGGCTCTGCGTGTAAATGTAAAGTTGCAGCGCCTTCGTGGTGTGAGCTTTATTGTGCATGCAGTCTGCTTGGTGTGGTCTCAGAGCTGGGTTGTTGAAACTTGATATACACTGACAGGAACAAATTCATTTCTGTGTTGGGTTAGTCATAGAGCACAGAAATGACTAATCACTACGCATCACAATTGAACGATCTAGCCTTGAAAAATGAACTGTTAAGATTTATGCAGATTGCGCCGAAATTGCTTGTAACTCGTGTAGGCATTTAGGGGCATTGTTTTTTTGCTTTGTTCGATGTGTCGTATTTCAAGTGAGAATATATCAACAAAATACAGGCGAAATTTTGGTCAGCAACCTGTACCAGCATTGGAAACAGAAAAACGATAAGATTTTGAAAAGATTTTTCTTACCCAAGCTGATGAATCGGTTATTTGAAACTTTTACCTGCAAGACGCCACATACTATAGTTCTAACAGCAACCTTACCATCCCCACCGGCAGCGTGCTAGATAGTGAATTTGGAGACAGTTGCAAGCACCGTATAAAGCTCAAGAATTTTGAACACAAGTAATTCGGTCTCAAGCGAAATTTCTGACCTTTGCGACAATTGTGACTTATTACTGTTTGTCAGTTGTTTTGCTTCTCACAGTAAAGGCATAAAGTTTGGCGATTACTTTTGTGATGTGTGTTGTGTAAATTAGTAATTCTTGGTTAGATTTCAGATATCCACAGCAAGCTACAGTACGGAAATAACTATAACCACTGAAAAATATTGGACTTATTGTTAGACCTCAATTATATTTATTTTTCAAACCCTAACCCGACACACTTACCTAAAGACAAATCCCTAAGCCATAATCACCAGTTTTCTCAGCGTATTTGATATGTAGAATATTACTTTATGCATGCGCACATGGCGTGAAGTCAGAAATTTCGCTTGATACCGGGTTTCTCCCTTTAAGAACCACAAACCCACTTTTGTGGCTTGGAGTTTGTTCAGTCATAACTTAGAGTCCGGTTGAGCAGAAAGCTGTTTAATCGCTCTGAAGAAGTAGAAAGACCTAGGTTCGATTTTTTAAAATTCGGGCATTTTTGGGTTCGAACTAGAGTTAGACCGGTAAGTAAAAATTTTTTATCCCGATAACGGATATATCCGGATATTTGGTCTTTGTGCTATCCGGTCCGGTTTACTGGATATTCAAAAGAAGAAATAACACGATGTTAAAGTTTTAATGACGATTAAAGTATTGACTCAGAGTCATATTATCCATTGAGCGGTCAAAATACAAAGACCTGTTACTTTTGTAACAAAGCTAACTTTATACAATACAACGAAAAAACAAATTTGCAATGTTTATTTTTCCTTAATGTGCTCTTCATAGCAGCAAAGGTTTAGATTCACGTATATTCTGTTTCTTGTGCATGCATACTCGTCAAGCGTAATAGAGCAGAATTTTCTAGCCCCTTTTAATTTTGATCTTTTCTTTTATATTGCTTTTCAGCTGATAGAACAATGTCATGACAAGATTTATAACATTTCGCTCTGTGTCTGGTAACTTGTATCCTCTAGCTAGAAACGCATGCCTCATTTGCCTGCTAGCAGCAATTGTGTTAAAAGAAATTCTGTCAACAGCTGCCAGCTCTGCAACAATTCTCTCCGAGTCTTTGACTGGTCTAAAAAAGTTGTCAATCCTGCTTTCACCTGTAGAACTGACTGCCAAAGAAGGAACATGCGCTTTTGTCTTCTTTACATCATGAATCTAATCTTGTGTTTCAAATGCAAGTGCCTTCTCATAGCTTCTGCTGATCCTCCCTAGCAAGAAATATTAGTTCCACAGGTATCACACTTTGCCCTTTCGCCATTTGTTGAACGTTGGAAGTAGCCCCACACAGAGTTTTCACTTTTGAAACGTTTGAATTCCATTTCAATGTTGTTTTTTATTTAGACACAAAGAAAGCATTGGCCATACGCTCGACTCGAAGTGTTTCAACTGAATCTCTTTGTTAATGCTGGGAGGTTTAAAATTTTACTGTCGCATATCAGTTACTTTATAACGTAATAGAACGAATTTTCCCCGACATTTTAGAGAATACATGAACAGTAAATACA
>JGI24159J19872_10009002_pt1 | contig 13085 bp, 6 predicted proteins | sample Ectturendosymbi4_FD_19872 | JGI IMG/M metagenome (IMG submission 19872) | reverse complement strand
TTTACACCCATCGTGTAAAGTACATACTTGAATAGAGATATGTGCAAGTTTGAATCATCGCAAAAAAACGAAAGCAGATGGCAGTCGACTGATTCCTCGAAAGCATACAGACACACTAGTGCTTTTAAGAGCCTACATCCAAATGTTTGATGAAGATTTGCAAAAAAATGCTCAGTTACACGTTTTTACCTTATCGTTCTACTTTAGGGATTATATAATGTACATTTCCTTTAAGAATTACCGTTATAAGCATAAACACTGCCACTTCTGAGAAAAGGGCCTCTGTAGTTGTCGTTGCTGAACAATGCTACGCTGGGTTGGAGCAAAACATGGAATATCTTGCAAATTCGTATTACAATTATGAATACAAAAAACATTGTGCGTTTGTCAAAACCATCCCTGAAATAAGATTTCTTGCTTCATTATTTCGAATGCGATGCTGTGTGGTAAGTTGTAACAATGACCAACAATCGTAAATTGTTGTGCCGACTCAAACTGACTTGATTAGCTTAAAGCAATAGATGCGCAGCAAAGTAAAAACGCACCAACAAGAAAATAAAAAACGTTTTATTTATAATAATAATAATTACACAGCGCTTGATGGTTGTAACAAGAAAGCCATCGCTAAACCTGCACAGTCCAGAGGCGTCGCCTATGAGATGTCCAGTGCGGTGCTGCAAGGCCTGGCTGCTTGTAATTGGGTTCCCCCATTTGTTGTTCAGTGAAAAAAACATGTATTTTGGATTAACTTCGTGAAATCTTTCGACTAGTTCTCAGTTTTTGGGAAATTCCTCTTCGGAAGTAAATGATGATAGCTATTTTAGTCATTCGCTTTTACTTAAATGAAGTTTTGGCCATTTTTCTCCTTGACATTTTGTTACTCTAAAAGAGCTTAAATATAATTTATGAATGTGACTTGTTTCTGCTGTTTGGGCCCTCCAACACCTAAAACCTGAACTTGAATGAAGCACCCAGTGCGCCATCTACCATCTGCATGAACTACCACGAGCATGGTGAGCAGTGAGGTAAGTGCTGTTCGTCATATCTTGTGAGTCGCAAATGAAAGCAAGACAACAATACAACAAGACGATATTTGGTAACGTTGGTCGTGCATAAAAAGTATCATTTACAAAGTGAGTAATCAGGTCAGTTTCGTCACATTCACTTTTATGCTCCTTTCAGAGTGCCACTAGTGGTCTGTGGTGCCCATCTCCGCTTGCTTGCTCCTTGCACCACACGGCTGCTTTCGCAGTGAATGCTGCACTGGTGGCGAGTCAATGGCAACACCGCGGTTGAACCGTTTCCTTGCTCCCATCCCATCAACGCCGAGCACTAAGCTGGGCAGGCCGCAAGTACCGTTTTTCAAGTCTTCGGTATGACCCGGCACGAGTTTTGGTGGCGCGTACTCAACCAACTGTACCACTTAGCCGGCAAACTGAGTAATCTACAGCCGTAATTACAATTTTTTTCTTTGTAGCTGTAATCTCGAACAAGAGCTCCGTGTAATCTATATTTTGTGTATTCTTAAAATGATTGTTTCGAAAATATTTTGTTTACACAATTTCTGCCTTGCAATATTTTAGGTTTCGTTTAAGCATTAATGACACCTCATAAACTAAATCCAGACCAATATTCTGTAAGGGGCAATGAGATTGAAATAAATGTGCACACATCTTTCAATTAGGTAGGATTAATTAATCCAGTCGCTGTGGAATCTTTACTTCCCAGATCTACTTTCCCATTTACCAATTGTCAATTTGGATGGAAAGTTCGTGTTATTAAAAAAAGTCGAAAATTGAAGGAAGCTTATTTAGTTAGTAGGCAATGCTTTTAAAGTAAACATAAATATAGAAACAATGCACTGCTTTAATTAGGATTTGCTGAGTTACGGTTTGTGCAGTAAAGGTTATTAAAAAAGTGTCAGGGGTTATTAACCTGGGGTACGTGAACTTCTTAGGGGTCCATGATTGTGTTTTATGGGGTCCGTAAACTAAAATCCAATTAAGGAAATACGCTAGTTCTTACTCCCATTTATGCCATTATTCAACTTAATCGCGCCACAACCACAACTATAGTCTAACTCTAACGTGTTGACGTTGCAAGTCGACTGACCTTTTCTATTATATTTCATGGTGACGGCAACTGGGGGCAGGCCGAAGCCCTGAAGCCTGAAATTTGCTTCTTGCTGGGGTGGTTAAGGTGCTCACGCTGAGAAACGACCAATCTAATTTCTCAACAATCGAAAAATCTTTGACAACACCAAGGGTCTCGCTGCGGTTTTGGGTGCAGTGAAAGGGCTCCGCAGAGACAAAAAGTTTGAGAACCACTGGTGTAGATCCAGCTGGAAATTAAAAATGTCGGTTTCGATACGGAGTTGTTCTCTGTGCAAGCCGTTGGATAGCTTTTCAACATTAAATGAATTACGTTTAAATTCCGTCAGTAATTGATCACTGGTTTTCCATTCATGCAACTAGTCTCCACAAAGGAGACGGGCTTGAACCCTTCAGCAAAATGTAAAAAATAGGAAATCGATTTCACGTAACACTGCGATCTTCAGTTCAAATATAATCTATTTTAACATAATTTTAGCACTAAGGATGCGTAGTGTTACGTGAAATCGATTTGCTACTAAAACTTTTGCTGATAGATTCAAACCGGTCACCTTTGTGGAAACTAGTTACGTGAATACATTACAGATATGTGCAAGTTTGAATCATCGAACCCAGCAGGCCCGTAGCTACGGGGGTCGGGGGCGTTCGGGATAAGTGCACTCCAACTTGTGTTTGTTTTAAAACATAAAAAAAACAAAAATCTTTCCCCTAAAAATCTATTTAGCCCCAAACCTTCAAACCTGGCAACGGGCATGGACCTTTTGCCTGATTCCTCGAAAAGCTTATAGCAAACCTGGAGCTATAAATTGTTGGTTTGTATTCAATCAAATTTTTGCTATGAGTTTGCTAAAATTCGCAAAGAATAAAACTGGGCAAAGTTTGCATAGGAAAAGTTGGAAAATTTTTAATTTTTGGAAGAGTTTTAATTTAAAACAGTATGGGAAATTAACGTTATGTGCAGTATGAAAGTATGTGAAATCTTTCGCCAAATTTAACATGAGCAAGCCGTGTAACACAACAGCAAGGGAGTGGAATTTTATTTATTTGTTTATGTTTTACCCTGGCGGCTTTGGTACACGAAAAGCGGAAGTGCTAAATAGCCTTATAATGAAAATCACGGCCAATGAAAACGATACAAACGACATATTGCAAACGTTTCGATAATTCCTGTTATCATCATCAGTGCATTGCAAAACACAGGCGGCTAAAGCTGAATACAATGCAATACAATACAAAAATTATTTTTTAATATGGACAACCGTTACGTGGGTTCAGCAGGATTGCAAATTTGACTTTTTTGAAGTAAGATGTTGAAATTCTGCTTTTTTTTAATGCACTTGGCTTGTTTTGGTAAAAATGGTAAAAAAAAGGCTTGACTTTTTTTTTTGGTAAAAAAAAGCCAGACAAAATCTTGCTTTATTTCTGTCGGAAAGGCTTGACTCTGAAAAAGCATCATCTGAGCTGCATATTCATTACAAACCTCTTCTGACGAGAGTCTATGACTATGCAGAGTGCAAGGAATATTGCACAAATTTTTCTGTTGCCCTAAAAATACTTGATGTATTTAACAAGAAACAAATGTATTCAGTGTAATCACGGGGAATGAAAATGCTTCTGAAGATTGGAATTGCATTACATCGATGTTCCTGAAGAGTTTTAATATCTATTTTGCGTTTAGTTATGTATGTTTTACATGTGTATGCTTTATCTGGCTATTTTTGGTGAAGACAGGTTGGAAACTCTAGGGTTCAACAAGTGATGATCATATTGAAGCAATTAATTTGATAAACTAGTCGAGTCTTTCTGATGTAAAAGTCAAATATTTACTGCTTGCAATTGCTTCAGTGCTGTAACAAAGTGCCGCTTGAAACCATTTTAGAAATTTAAACAAGTTTGAAAGTGGTTTATACGTAAAACAATGAAAAACATGCGCTTCTGCAATGTCTTTCAAGTTTCATTTGGGGCTATTCTTGTTAGCAAGTTCTTACAGGCAGTGTTTTATATAATTACCATGGAAAAACGTGCGGACGTAATTAGATGGACAAACAATTTAAGTTTTTATTATTGGTGTACTTTCCACTGTAGCTATTGCGCTCCCTGAATTACTACTTTGGCCTTAAGCTAGCCCTTCACACGAAACTCTGCAAGGTTCAAAACAACTCTTTTTCGTGAGGGACTTCCGTCTGATGTAGAACTAAAACATTTATTATTTGACATTCCTGCAAATACTTATATTTTGTTTGTTGCCTTCTCTGTTTAGGTCAAGACGCTGCAAACCGGGCCATGTGGGGGAATTGCCCTGCTCTGTCACAAAGGTGGCAACGGAAACAATAATTCCTCTTTTGTAAACAAAACATCAGATAACGTGAATCTTAAGAGCTTTAAAGTGCTCAATAAGACCTTCGTCGTCCGAGTTGATGTTTGTTTACATACCACTCTGCCTAGCTAGACTTGGAGGCATGCACTGAGCAACCAGTTCTTGGTTTCATCATCTAAATCCGCCAGACCATATCCCCAATAAGAGGGTCGGTGTTTGGGACGCTCCAGGACAACATTATTTGCGGTTTGCTCCATAGCGCATAGGTTCAGGAGCAGGCAATTTTATTGTCGGTGCAAAAGATATTTTGCCCAAATTTCCCTAAATTTGCCCGAAAAAGTTTTACGCGACAAACGTTCTCCCTATAAGACTTCTGTAGCTATACTAGTAGGCTACATTGTATTTTCCTCTACCAAGTTGCCATAGACTTGAAAATAGACAATTTGGCACTTGAAATTTGGTTCTCATTAACCCAACTGAAAAAAGTATGCTAGTTTTAGCTCGTTTTCTTTATCGACTTCTTCAATACTTTTCATCTTCAATAAATTATTCTTGACTAGATTATAACTACGATATAAAGCAGTACAAAAAGCTCTTTCATTGAATCAATAGTTTTTTGAAGTATCTTATGAAGTTACTATCATCGATGAACTGAGTTACTTCATCCACCAGTTAGATACATGAAAGTGAAGCCTTTTAAAGTCTGCCATATCTGATAAACTTTTAGTTCCTTTTCGTTTTCACTTTCTTGAATAGCTTCTATCTTCAATGCATACCGTTGTAGCAGGGCGGTGGCTGCTACATGCGACGCGCTAAGCATAACATCCCTAGTAGCACGAAAGGTACTGGGAGCATCCTTTAGCCTAGTGCGTAAGTGCACAGGCAAGCCGCTTCTTCACCATGTCCACATAAAGGTAGGTAGATATTTATGTTGGGATGCAAAATGGCCACAACACTTGGTTGTGCAAGAACATTATTAGAAGTCGCTATCTCAGTAGGCTCTTTAGCATCTGCCTCACAGCTCTGGAGTTTGGCGTTCCATACACATTCCAGCTGTTGTTGTCAGCAAGAAACCTTACACTTAGCTGAGGTAGGCCTAAAGATGCTTCCTTCTCTGAAGACATATATGTGATTTTATATAGCATGTATTATATCATTTAATATTTATATTATGACTATGCTGTGGGTTTCACAACATTGTTCAACTGCACAGATATGCAACAAACGTTATGGCAAATTGTGTTCATCCAAACACTGTAAAATTAAAAACAAAAGCTTTTCTGTATTTCCTTGGCATGGACTCTATTAATATGAAGTTAGTGCCTTGCAGTGTACTCGATTCCCTCATTGTATAATTAATAAAGCACACAAATGAAATGCCTTCTTTTGCATACACCTTTAAGTGAGTCAATTACTCATCAACCATGGGCGTCGGAAGGGGGGGCCTTGGCCTCCCTGGATTTTGAAATTATTAGCAAAAAAAGGTTGTTTTTTCAATTTCGAGGGGTAAAAAACAAATTTCACCACATTTGGCCTCCCCTGGAAAAAAATTTGGGGAAAATCCCCTACTGCCCCCCCTGGAAAAAATCCTTCCGACGCCCATGTCATCAACTCTCACAAACTGAAACACGAAGTTACTAAAAGCAATGTGTTGATTTTATCTATATTCGATGTGCTTTCTATGACACAATAAATGCCTTTGTTGCCCAATTTTTTTGAGATTTTGCCCAAATTTTTTACAAATCAAAACTGTTGTGGGTATAAGCACCCCCAATTCCTACACCACTGCGTTAGCGCCAAACTCGTAGGTCGTTGATGGAACAGATCGCATGAAACGTATAGGCTACATTTTAAAACTGATCCGTCCGACACAACTTTGAAGGCGATTGAGCCTGTGCTCTGCTTGGCAGGGGGGATCCGGCCAGTAAGGTTAGGGGGCGATTTCAGTAACATTTGGTAGTCAAGTCTCATTAGTTCACTGCTGTGTTTTTCAGCCGGGGTTGAACCTCAGGGTTCCGCCGAAACAGACCGAAATTGCCTGGCACGAAATTCGCAACCACAGTTCTATGCCGTTATCGACACAAAATCTGATTTAAATGAATAAAAATCAAAAACATAAATCGTTGACGAATTTTTCTTCATCGAACTGATCATATACAGTAATGGAAATTGACTCTATGCGTACCACAGTTTGCATGAGGACTCCTTGGATCTTGAGGCCCCCATGCTTAAGCCTACATAGCCTATTGGCAAATCCAGCACTGTGTGTACCCAACCTACGTGTGACTACTCAAAAACTAATTTCACAGTACCCTGTGTTTCGTACAATTTTACTGTCTGTCATGAAATTAAAACAAGACGCGCTCTTGGTTTACCATAAGCGAAAATTTTGTTTACATAAATCATTCAAGACCCTTATGTTGGCAATTCCGGAGACGAAAACAGTGGAATTTTGCGCTTTTGTTTACTTGAAAAACGAACGCAATGTCGAAAACTAGAGTCATTCAATAAGCTATTGCTTATTGACTATACACAACTACGCATAGCAACTCTACAGTTTCGTGGTAGGTCGGGGTGAAACATAAAATTGGGGGGCCGGGCACCACTGCCCCCACCCCGCTGGCGACGGCCATGCCGAGAACGACTGCTGTCTGTCGAATAACTTCGGGTGTGTCTGTCTAAAACAGGGATGGGGAAACTGCAGCCCGCGTGAACATTTGATATGGCCCGCATCAGAATTTTTGTTACCCAATTTAGAGTACAAAATCGCGACAAAACGAAGCACCATGACAAGCAGATACTTAGCAGGGGCGGCGATCGCCCCCCCCCTAAAACCTACAAACGTAACTTTATTCACCATGATTTTGTACAATTCGAAAAACAGCATTCGCGATATCATGCGATTTAGCCGCCCATTGTTTTGTCACAGCAATATTTTTTGAAGTATACTTCTCTATTACGGTAGTGAACCCGTCATAAGACTTGACTACCTAATATTACTGAAATCGCCCCCCCCCCTAAACTTACTTGCTGGATCCGCCCTTGGCACTTAGTATGTCAAAAGAATTCCTTATCCCTCATAGATAAAGGTTGAATTTTTGGATTAAATCAATTGTTTTTGCGGCCCGCCAGCGTTAATCCACCATCTGCGCGGCCCGTGATAGTGAAAAGGTTCCCCACCTCTGGTCTAAAACATCGATTGACGTTAATATCAATTGATGATCCTTGAACGAAATCACAAATTTTGATGATTTCATGATAAAAAATAGATACGAAATTTCTACTGACCCAAGATCCTGTACTTGGATCATTACATAGGGCAAGGTTTCTAAACCAGTGGGCCACGCCCTGGTGTTATTGACTTTGAGTAGGTTTTGCAAGTTGAATGTTTTAATCGAAAACGTAGGTAGCTCTTCAGCCGCAAACGTCATAATATGCTCTCTCGTGATTGTGTTAGAGATTACTGCAACATGGAAATTTCCACGTAGTATACCAACTTGTGGGCAACGTTCAGTTACTGAAAGCACTTTGAGGTGGACAGGTAACTCTTGTTGTCATGAAAAAGAAATCTAGAACCTGGCTTAATGTGGAAAATAATTTGATCTGTGCATTATGATGTATTTAGCCTCGAATATTCATATTTTCATTCATTTTCCTGCCCACTTTGGCTCTGTGGAGGGTCCCAGTCCAGGCATTTGGGGTGGCAGTCAAATAGGGGGCGCCGAAAATGTCTTCACTTGCTTAAATACCAAAGGTTTGTCTGCGACAATCGATTGAGTGTCACACAAATTGGTTACCTTTTGTAGGCCAAAAAGTAGCTATTTTTGTTGGTCGAACTATGCGATTCTTCAAGAAATAACCAGTTTGAAAGCGCTTTATATCATTAATTCAGAAAACGTTTGAAGCTGGTCCCAAACAGTGGGCCTCAGTTTCCACAAGCTACACATATCTCGTATATCTACAAAATGTATTTAAAACGTATAAAAGTAGTTTTGAATGCCAGCCGTCGCCACCTTTGGTCTCTAAAAAATTTAACAGGTTGTTGGTTTAATTTTAACAAAAGACACAGACTTGGATTTTATCGACTGAATATGTTTGTTACTCTTATCTGAGCTACTTTTATGGTGGTAAACAGTAAACAGTTTCCCAGCATATCTTTCACAACGCAAGATCACCTGAGGCGTCAATCACTTCACGGCACTTTTTGCAGTACCCATCAACAAATTGCAATTACATGTCACTAGCTGTAAAATGATTTTGCTGTTTATTGGCTGCAAGCAAATGGCAACCAGAGCTAAAGTGGTATACTTTATGAAATTAGACAATACTCAAATGTAATGTTTTCTCAAACGGCTAGCAACCTCGAATTAGAAAAAAACTACCAGGTTTTTAATTCTTGCTAGACCTGTTTGCTTGTTGATGTTCATGCGAGTCTTGGCTTGGCCCCTTTTTTATTATGACGCAGGCATGTTTTACACATAACCAAGTTGAAAAACAGAAACTTTCTATTTTAGTTGATTGCTTCCTTACGAGTTGCTTCTACAAATTTGCTTCCCTTATTCATTGTTTTAAAACCACTCGGGCAGTTTTTAATTGAACCAACGGATGGTTGAATGCAGTTGCTGTCAGCACACTTTTACAATTGTAAACTTGTACAGTACGTACACAAACACAACCAAACACCACTTCTTTTGTTCTAGTTTTCACTTAACTACTTTTTTTCTGGTAAAAGCATTATAACGTGCCATCTTCTATGCAGGAAGAAAATCACAAAATGCCAGTAGCGGCTTCAGTCTGACGAAGCTAAAATATTTTTCGTTACATATGAATGCATCAACGTAGTAGCAACTTATAAACTTCTCTCGGGCGCGCATTAAACTATCAAGAAAAACACTATGCGGAATAAAAGAAAATTCCAGTCCCGTAAAATTGTCTGGTCAAGAGCAAAATAACGGATTTAAATAAAAATGCTGTTGGATGTTTAAAACATTTCTTTCTTCATCAGTTAAGACAAACGAATGAAGCACAAGCAGTGATAAAATGTGAAGCAAACGTATTGAGTGGCACAAGACAGAATTTTGCTTCGCAGTTGCCTGAGCTCTATTTATTTCTTTAAGCTTATGCAAGAAAAACCAACCGGTCGCAAAAAGTCCTGTGCGATTGCATCCAAATCCGTCGCTTACAACCACTGGAAATGAAATTCATTTAGTGGTAAGCGTAAAAATCTGTAAATGTGTGAAGTTAATACAATTGCCTGCTGATAGACTTCTTTGGGAACCACGTGTACAACACCCTACTGCACCAATAAGATGTGTTTAGAACACTAAAATCCGAAGGCATTTTCAAACACTCTTGAATTACTGGCAAGTAATTGGCCAATTAGATCTTTTCTTGCAACCATTCTCAAGGCAGGGCTAAATCCACTTTTATAAAAAAAAATTATAGAGTGCATTTAAAGACACAAGTAAAGTAACAGAAAGAAACGATAGTTACTAAACAAATCTGTACCTTAATCAGCAGCAGTTATACGTTTGCAACGAGCTCTCGCACACTGAACAGCATCTGCCACCAATGCAAGCACAAATCGACGAACAATCTCATTTCACAGGCTGAACGTCGCATTTCGAACATACGCTGGTCTTGTGAATAAATTGTTATTGTGAGCTTTTTACCCAGGTAGGTAATGACGAAGTTTCCACAACTTCAAGAACACAGCGATCACTGGCCACTAGCGTACGGAGGGGGGCACTGTGGCATGGCCCCCCCTCAGACCCTAAAAATAAAAAAATTTATAAACAGTATGCGTATTTTTAGGTGCAAATGCGTGTTTTTAGGCGCAATTTGCGTATTTTTTGGAGTGATTTTGCAAAATTTCCCCGGGGGCATGCCCCCGGACCCCCTAGAATGGTCGTCCTAAAGTTGATTTGTGACGTCAAACGGTTGTGACGAAACTTACCCCCACTCGGGAATTTTCTGCGTACGCCAGTGTCACTGGCTTACATACCACGCTGTAAAATTCAAAGACTCTTCGAGTGAATTCACTGCAGTAGAGCAGCTTGGGAAATATGCAACGAGTGAAAATGGAACGTGATGTCTGGTTCCAGCGTCAGCTCTTCACGCCATGAGCTTGCAAGATCTTGGCAACGGCGACCCTGCTGTTAAAGACGCAGTCGTTCACGCTGACGCCCCAGTACGATGCGCCCAGCAATGAGATCGGCAGTCCGTGCTCGGCAATGAGGTCTTCGGCTTTTTCCACCAGGTCTGTGTGCCCCACCCTGAACAGAAGAAATCGTTACATTACGAACAACATTGCGAATTTGCTCTGAGTGACAACGCGAATGTGTGGTTCGGTAGCAAGCAACCAACTAATAAAGAAACAGAAACGTGGCAGAAACTTCTTGCAAGTGGCTGCTGAGTTGTTTTGTGCAATTTCGCAGAAATAAAAGACCTGAGCGTAGCATTTCGTTTCCTCATGCAGAAAATTATGATGCTTGAAGACCTCAATTGCAGAAGCAATACTTAATTCAAAATAGAGAATGCGCAACACACTTGTGCAGCTCGGTCTCGTAAGTAAGTCCACCTCACCGCCAAGTTATTGACAAATAATGCAAAAAATCTTTGTCAATTAAAGTATCGAAGTCTAACTTCTTGTCTTCTTGTAAAATATTTTTCGGCAAATCGCGTATTGCCCAAGATGCGGAATAACATTACTCTTATTGAAATTTTTAGGACCTAGCTTCGGGACGTCAGGACAGACGCATGCTTGGTTGCGGGTCAACTGACGACATTAAGGGCAAAGTGGTAAAGTTGTGATTAAGGCAAGAAGTTTTGTACCCAAAGAGGTCGAGTCTTAGAGCAAATTGTTTAAAAGTTCATCTCAAAAAAAAGAAAACGTATTCCTCCATAGTTACAAGCTGCGACGTCCAGATAAAGCACGGTGGACAAAGTAGTGATGGCTTCAAAAGACTTGGAGATGACTAAAGACACCAGACTATTAATAATGACATGATGAGTGAACCTAAGAACCACAGAAAAATCTGGCGGTGTACTGTAGTGCAACGAACAGACTCAGAAATTGGCGGTTCTTTCTGTTATTTCTTTCGTCATTTCTCTGTCCCTGGCCAAACCAGGGTGAAGAGAGTGACCAAGACCCCTACATCAGTTGAACCTTCCCACATCGGTGGAGACAGTAGAAAGTATTTAATTTCAAGGAGATATGATGAAGTAAAGACAGAATACGTTGTGCGGCGAAGCTAAAAATATCGTGTTTTCAGATTGTTTTTACTCATGCCATGATAAAATTCAAAGCTTCATTTTGAACTTCGAAAAAATTTTGTTTCGGTGTTTGTTTGCTTCTTATGTGAATTTGGGAAAATCTCTACCTACCAAAATTAACGCAAGTTCGCCTGCACCGTGTAAGCCAGTGGTTCCCCAACTTTTTTCTGCGCGCGACCCAAATCTGAGTTTGGTGAACACCTCGCGACCAAAGCCTCAAACAGTGTATGAAAAAAATGATTGCATGTATGATTTTTGGCAGTAACTTGCTACGTTCGTTTTCAATGTTAGCAATCTACTATTTTCTCAAGTTCCTACGCTCCAGACAGACACAGACAAGCAGTGGTACTTTGGAACTTTTTAACCCCGTTGTCTTTACCACGCAGCTGTGGAAACTCCCGGATAAAATGTGTATGATGCAATAATTCAATCTATGATGAAAGAGACTGAAAGAACTTGAAGAGGAAAAAACGAACGTTGAAAATATACAACCCAGGTTTAGATGGCCTTGGCGCGACCCTTGTTTGGGTCGCGGCCTATACTTCGGGAACGAATAATCTATGAGCTCATGTTACCATTGACGGAGTGACAGGCTCATCAAAAGGGCCATTTTTATGACCTAAAAAGGTTGATTATATATGACTTTATTTTTCAGAAAATATGACTTTATATGACCAAACAAAAATGACTGAGCTAGAATGTATACAACTACTGTATACAGAAGCATTATCAGCGAAAATAAGCATAAGAGATGGTAGCCCCATGGTTTGTTGAAGCCCCATTGAAATAAACAGCCCAAAACATGAGCAAAACATATAACATGATTTGAACTTTGAAGCAAATTAAAAGCATGCATGGACATTGATTTATTTCTTTAGGTCAGCAAGAACATGTATCTTTAGGCAGTGCACCACATTTCATCCAAATAACTTGGTTCACCTACGTTTTTGCCAACATTTGTAGGGTGTCCGAGTGGGTGTAGGGTGCAGCTTAGACTTGTCGATGTAGTAGTTTCACTGATATATGAGATTGTTTCAGTGGTTTCCTTATTGAATTAGGTTGAAAATATGCAAAATATGACTTTATGACCTAACATGGTAAATATGACTTTTCATGACTTTATAACTTTTGATTTAGACTTCGTAGGGGTGCGATTTTTGTTTTAAAATTCGTTTCATAGCTTTCTGAAGCACAGAAAAAAATGACTTTTATGACTTTAAATGGCCCTACTCATCAATGACTCGCTGATTTACGTGAGTTGGTGTGCTCGCACGCTCGGGCGTGACAAAATATGACTTTATGACCTAACATGGTAAATATGACTTTTCATGACTTTATAACTTTTGATTTAGACTTCGTAGGGGTGCGATTTTTGTTTTAAA
>JGI24159J19872_10008998_pt1 | contig 13087 bp, 10 predicted proteins | sample Ectturendosymbi4_FD_19872 | JGI IMG/M metagenome (IMG submission 19872) | reverse complement strand
CAAGCTCATAAATCATAACATCTTAACAAACTGACTGACGTCAAGAATGCTAGTGGCGACAAAAAAAACTGTGGCTCATGAAACAAGTGTTTACTCAAAAATTAAAAGGGCGTCGTTTTACGTGAAATCGATTTCCTATTAAAATTTGCCAGTAGCTTCCTTGATTATCTCACATGTGCTGAGTAGTTATTTGAATAGTGATATGTGCAAGTTTGAAATAACGCAAAAATATGAAAGCAGAGCCCAGTCGGCTGATTCCTCGAAAGCTTGCAATAAACTTAGAGCTATACACAGGGATTACTTATCTTTTAGAAGCAACTTGGTATTTCGAACAACGTATTTACACCAAACCACAAAAAATATTCTTTCAGGTTGGCACTGCTCATGATCATGAGCAGGTTGCCCATAGCTTTGAAAGCACATTTATTGGTAAGTTTACACCATTTCTCCAAGATGTGTTAGAAAATTTCTCAGTGACCAGTTTTTGGGAAAGAGACTCTGAAACGACATTCTATCTGTTTTTTACTGACAGATACCGTACTCAAAACCAAGAGGTGTTTTTGCACAGAAAGTTTAAGTCGCTGCTGTATGAATGGATGTGCTGATGTATTGACCAAAGTGCGCCAGTAATCTCCAGTCCACATTGCTCTGAGGCAAACACCAAGAATTGTGGTTCGGCGCAATCGTTGACAGTTACACGTTGTTTTGACGCTGATGTTTTAAATCGTTATAAAGGAAATTCAATTCCAAAGCTCCAAGTGAAAGGTTTGAGAACTGGGGTGTCCATTTCATTCGGTACCATAGTTTCCTGTTGTAACTCAAGTCGTTAACTTTACTGATCCATCGGTAGGTGATCCTCACGCCATTCAATACCTTTTGCAGCTTCATCGTAGGTTTTCACTGGAAATGGCACAGCATCAGCATCTCACAAGAAAACAGGAACTCATTGAAAAAGCAGCCAGTTGAATGCAGACTGACAAATCAACACATAAATGCGTTTTGATGAAGTTCTGTGTACAATAAACTAGAGAGGCTTAATTGCCGCAACTTTGCCGAATTCGCCTTCGCACACACCTTTCCTGGTTTGTGAATTTAATAGATAGCATTAACTATATCATATTTTACACAAATAAACACGTGCGTAGTAGAAGTAGATTGTGATATGAAACTGAAACCAATCCAAGTTTTTTTCTCAGGTCAGTGCTGTTGTTTTCTTCACGACTTCGTTTCATCGGCTGCACCAAAAATAACTTTAATAAATGACGCAAATAATTTTCATGAAATCGTTTATGAAATCATAAAGTGCAGTAAGTGTTATTGCACGATTCGGAAAGCAATTGTTTTCAGTGGCATCAAAAATTTATTGATGAATTTAGTTGTACACAAAAAATACGAACAATTTTTACATTTCCAGTATCACGCCTCAGAGACTCAAGCAATTACACGCGTCAACAACCAAGCGCAGATCTCTCAGTATCCCATAAGTATGTTAAAAATAACAGGAAAAAATGAGAACTTGTAGAAAGCATCAGACAACTGAAGCGAGTGGATGAAGATGCACGCCGTTCAACACATGTGTACACGCCGTTCAATACATGTATACACGCCGTTCAACGAATGCATACATGCAGAAAATTGTGTCCAACCAAAACATCAACAGTTTGCAATTTCGGCAAAAAATGGATTTTTGCAGCATACGTTTTCAAACTGTTGTTGGATGAATCACAAATATTTTTTGTTTTAATCACGACATACGATTACTTTGACGTTCTTCAATGTGTAAATGTCTTATTTGAAAAAAATGAAAGCATAGGTATTTCTGTTGTAAATGTTGTGCAACGTTTTCACGTAGAAAACATCAGCAGGTGTTCTGACATTATTTGCAACATAGAACTATTTATGTTTTGATGATAAATATTAGCATAAAAACAAAACATCGACATCATGCTGCAGGCCCGTAGCCACGGGGGGGCATTCGGGGGCAGTGACCCTCCAAAATTTTTTGTGCCCCCCAAATGATTTAAACTCGAAAAACTAACAAACTTTGCAAATGCTCGTTTTCAATCTGTTTAATCATTACGCCAACTCGCAACACCACCGCACGTTGCATAAAAAGCTAACCTGATTGTTACAAAATAAATTGTGCTAAGGAGCGTCCACACTGGTAACAATTTCGATTTGTGACGTCACAGTCACTGAAGACAGTCTTTCGAAACTGCTTCCGCAGTCTCTCTGTTAATGCGAACAACGCCATGTCCCTAGCAATCTGGCCATGGTAATATAAGAATATAGTCTTAGCCAGTGTTCGATCTGAGAAAATTTTAACATATGTTGGTTTTAGTGAGCGTAAATATTTTAAAGCTGAATTACCAGAATAATAAATGAATTACAAATTTGGTGAATTATTTGACTTTAGAATAAGTATAAAGTCTTATGAAAATACGAATAAAGTCGGGCCTACACAGTATTTCAAATAGTTCCTTCTTGTTTTTCTGTGTTTCCAACGTTTTGGAATGTTGCAAGTGCACTAGAATCAGATTTCACTGCTCAAATAGTTTGGTGTGGTACTGCACAGTTGCGCTTTGCTGTGAAACATGCCAGCTTACTTTTTGACGAATCATTATTTTTCCCAGACATATTGTAGCGCAAAAATGTCGATTGCGAAGGTTAATAAGCGAAAATACAGAAAGACTGCATTAAGTATGACCTTACTTGCCTCCAGAAAGATGGAGAGGATATCCCGCAAGGGTGTGTTGTGCATGAAAACATTGTCTAACAGCTGTTTAAAACCATTCCAGCTCGTACAGCATTTGAACAATGCTCACAAGGTCTAAAGAAGGTTGTCTCAAATATTTCAGGCTGAACGCAGGAGGTACATATAACCAAACAAATCTTTCCATGCTGTGTGGCTGCATTTCGCATTGCTAATTCGAAAAAGTCGCATTACTGCAGAAACACTGGTGAAACCATGTCTCCCGGATTGTATCAAAATAGTTATTTTGGCCCACGGATCATTTTGAGTTGGCCCACGGAGCGAACCTTGTCAGCCAATGGTTAGAATCCCCAAATCAAAGTTTGGCAAAACGATGCAATCTTTTCGAACAATCTGGTATGCCAACCGTGAATGACTAGCATATTCAGCTCAAAGGAATACTTGTTACTGCTTGCTTCTAATGACAGAGATAAAGTGTTTAACAAACTGGTATGCCAACCGTGAATGACTAGAATATTCAGCTCAAAGGAATACTTGTTACTGCTTTCTTCTGATGACAGAGATAAAGTGTTTATTCACAAAAGATGTCAGAACTGGCAAACAGGTACGGAGACAAGTAAGGGTTGAACAAGCATTCCGCTAGTAAATCGCCCATTCAAGCTAGTAAATCGCACACTCAAGCTACTGTATGTCCGTGTGGGTGGAGGGTCAAGCAAGAGAAAAAAGCTGTTCTTCAGCTGACTTAGCATTGTCACGAGATGTGGTTAGCCGCAATAGATACTATCTTTCAGCCAGGGCTGTGGAGCTGGGGCCGGAGCCCAAGCAGATTTAGATGGTTGGAGCCGGAGCCAAAAAAATTGAATGGTGGAGCCGGAGTCGGAGCCTGAAATTTGAGTTCCTGTTTAACAGACATAGTTTTTGGAGCAAGCCAATTGTACAAATAATACAATGTTTTTTAGTTTTCAATGGACCAAATCGCCCTTGAGCCGAGCCAAAAACGTTTAGAGATTGGAGCCGGTGCCAAAAATTTTAGATGCCTGGAGCTGGAACAGGAGCCCAAAATTTGAGTTCCGGCTCACAGCCCTGCTTTCACCTACTGTTGATGACATAAATTTCTTGCAGTAAACGAGTTATCGTTCATGAGCACAGTAGAAGACCTTGTTTATTGCATTCAGGCTTCTTTTTGCAGCTGATGGAATTTTCTTTCAAGAAGGATGAAAAACTCTTGAAAATTTTCTGCAGTATCCCAAGAAATGAGAAGTACACTTGTCCAGAAATATAAAATGATGTAATTGAAGCTATAGCATCACTTGTCCGAAAAAGCATATTAGCGATACTCCACTTATTAGATATACCGGCTAATTCACACTGAGTTGCGACACAGCTCGTGACACACCTGGCGTTGAGCTGTTAAGTGTCGTAATTCGCTTTGTGGATAAAGACGTTGTCCCTCAAGAAAAATTGCTTGGAATGTATGAACTTAAAAATTTTGATGCAAAGTATATTGCAGAAAGTATGTTTTCGATCTTGTATGAAATTGATTTGCGGAATTTTCTAAATAGCACAATGCTACGATAGAGTGTCGGTGATGCCGGCAAAACACGGTGGAGTGTAAACTTTAATTGGTCAGCATGTCAAACGTGACGTTCCCTACATTCACTGTTTAAATCACAAATTTCATTTAGTAGTTGTTCATGTGTGCGACTATTTATCTGTTGTTTGCGAGTACTTTGACATTTGCAATTTGCTGAGCAAATTTTTGTCCACTTCTAAAGTTTCCGTCCTGTATAAAAAGTTTGGCGGTGACGCCATAGCACGACTAATGGAGCAAAGGTGGTCTGGTCATTATTAAAACACCCTGAAAATGAATAAAATAATCTGTTTAAACATACAATAACACAAAAAACATTGCCTTCCTAAAAATCTATTTTGCCCCCTCAAACCTTAAAAAACCTGGCTACGGGCCTGTCATGCTGGATTTAAAATTTCAGTAAAGAACTGAAGCAACAACATTTTGCGGCACGACTGTAGGAAAACTCGTATTAGAGACACGACTTTAAATCCGTAAAAATTGCATGTTGAACTGTTGTGAGACCTTGTCTGCAGCATTATAGTCGAACCAGCATCAAGTATTTTTGAGCTTTTTTCAACTATATTTGATATTGCATTTCTTATTGCAGCTGTCAAGTGACTGTCACCAAAGTGCAACCGTAAAAAGAGATTGCCTGTGTTTGCCCCACGATAACGTCCCGTTCAACTGAAGAGAGAGCTGCAAATAATTTCCCGAACCCGCACCATACGCCACTTGAGAGTGCCAAAACAACTTATTGAGAAATAAGCCACAAGAAACCTAATATGCTTTGCCGTCTCACTTCAGCAAACGTTTTGTCTGACACGCAGTCGCGGTTTGAGGAATTTTTGAAGGTACTTACGCTGGCAATGATACAAAAGGCAAACACACAAGCTTACCTAATACCGCTACCACACCTCATCGCCAACCACCTTTTCTGCTCATCGCTACATTTTCCCGAACACTCGAGCTCAGGTGCTTTTTGCGCAGCCACGACGCAATTGGAAAAGTAGTAACAAGCGGTAATAAAAATTTTGAAAACAGTTTTCTCAACACTTTAACGTACACGTTTTCGAACCAAGAACTCTGTTGGTTTGCACTTGTGAACCATGGTCCAATGACAATAAAATAGTTACAATGAAATTTCTTGCAGGATTGTCTTTTGGTAATGACTGCGGTAGTGAGAATGCTCCCATTTAATGTTTCGATGTAATAAAATTGCGCTTTTTGGGCGTACCTCCTGCCCGGAAATTGAGACAACATTGTTTTGGGGGAATGTCGCAAAAACTGAAAAGAGCGTCAATTTACGGCAAAAACGAAGTAACTGAAATGTTCAATTTTTTTCAAATTTGCTGGAGTTTTATATGTTTGGGAGAAAAGGGTGCCTTGGCTGGGGGCTGGAGACGGTTGGTTGGACCCTGGTTATTCAGTTGCTTGAAATATAAGGTTTTCAGTCCTGGTTAAACCTTGGTTTCAAATCGCAGACAGTTTGAGTGCTGTTTTGACACGTCCATGCTTTGTGAATCCCAGGACGGTCTCATACCGTCCTTGCATATGTTTACCATTCTCATGACCCCCAAATTTGTCGACAAATCCTATACAGAATTTTAACTGCATTGCTCATACAAACTGAGTTCGTTTTCTTTCATACTTTTCACTCATCCCAGGCGACTGACCGCAGACCGTTTGTGACGGGAGAAAACATAAAATCAAAAGAAATCAACGGAAAAGCTGAAATGCAAAAAGGTTTGCTTCACTTCAGAGTGGGTTGAAAGTTTAAAACAAAATTCGGAGATGGGCAAACGCTACCATTTTCGCAAGAATACTAAGTGTATAGTACTCACTAAGTTTACGGTGAAACGATACCAAGCCTGCATGCAACATCTTTCGACTGCTATGTACCGTGATAAACGTTTAAAACAGAAATCAAGGTTCAGAAATATCATATTCAACTACACGCAATAACAGAAGCTTAAGGTTGCCATCAAAAACATCTTTAATTTAATCTTGTTAATTTGCATTCTTTCCCATTCAAAGCAATGGTATTCGTTTTATGGTGACCTTCTCAGCACCAGGACTACCTGTTATTGCTGAGTAATAAAAATGATTTTTTCTCTTGCAAGCCGATAATACTAGAAACGCGATAGCAAAAATGGACGGGCAAGAAAAGGGTAATTTTCTTATTTGACACCCAAAATAGAAATATACCCAGTTGCAATTTTCTAAGGGGCTATTGTGTATTTTTCCTGTAAACTCCCATTTTACTTCTTTATTCTGTCACCGCTTGGTCCAGCTTAACTATGAAAGAACATTGGGGTTTTACCAGGTAATTCCGATTCATTAAGTGACCGAAAGTTCTTGAAGTGTTACATCCGACAACATAGTGCGTATAAAACACTGGCAAGTTTGGAAGGAGGACAATGCGGCAAGCTATCAATTTGTACCGTGCTCCAGAATGGCATGAGGTCAGAAATCACTTATGCAATCAAGCATGTTGAAGTGTGTACAAACGTCACGGGCTGAAAATTGCACGCCCCATCGTCTGATGGTCATCCTTATGAGGGCCTGAAAAATGACTTGCGTTCCAGTTTGCCTATTTTGCGCTCAGCAAGTAGCTCATTCAATCTGGTGTTGACGCAAATTGTGCTCAATTGATATGAGTTCTTCTCTTAATTTACTTTGTCTGGTGCCAGCACAAAGCAATTGAGTGTTAATAGCGATGTTGAGGTTTGTGTTTAAACAGAGACGCTTCATGTGTGCATTGTGTAACCGCGACGAAAGCAGGTAGAAAACAAAAGGTTATTGAATCGTCTCGTCGGACGAAACAGGACAATTATGGACGGTCACGTTCATTGTTGACCAAAGTTTCAACAAAATTGCTCTTCTCAAAAGTGGATTTCTGCAATTAGTAGTTGATCCGTTTTAATTGGTCAGTTCACAACCGACCCATCCCTGACATCCTCAGAGAGTGGCACCAGAGGTTTTGAAAAACAAGCCGGCTTGTGTAACAGGCCATTTGCAGTAGTCATTTGCGACAAACTAATTTGAAGTGTACACTAAAGGATAGGTTTTTTTGTATTTTTTCTGAAACACTGTACATGGTGCTTTCCTTAAGTTGTTGAAATATGCACACATTCCATCTTAGATTGAGTGTCTTGTACACTGCGGCCGATATTACCAGATTTTCTTGCGCTTAGACCAGCTGTGTCCAACCCGCGGCCGAGCCGAAGGTTTTGTGCGGCTCAGTTTAGGTTTTAGTAAAAGTAGCCTACATACTGACAATTTCTCCTTGTTTTGATTATCTTGAATTTGACATTTTTGACGCAGGTGGTCCTCAGTGCCATTTGGATTGAATATAGCTGGTTTAGACTTACCAAATTTTACATCAACGCGCGGCCTATACTTGAGCAAATAGAAACCCGGTAACTCGTACGAGTAATCGTGTAGTCTCCCTGTTTTGCTAAAAGTACACGACGTGGTTATCTAACTTGCGTGCGTTCCACAGTGCAGTTGCATTGTGCGTCTTTCTTCGCACATTGTAATTCCAAAACATATGCAAAGTTGTCTCGAGGCGATAACTGACTGTAGAAGAATTTCTCGCCGGTCTGGCAGCAAGTTATCTTTTCTTGGCAAAGTCTGCGAGCAAGGTGTTTCGTGTATGCCTTTAACTCATTTCATATCTCATCGATTAGCATACACACGCAGAGCGGGAAAACAAACTGCAGTTTCAAGCCGAAGTAAATGGGAGACATGACAGTGAAATCGTCATGGATTGGTGAGAGAGCCGACGATGTTTTTGATTCGCTTTCAAAATAAAACCGGACGCCTCACCGTTCGAAGACCTTCGCCAGAAAAGGGCAATGGAAGACGGCGCGCGGCTGAACAGATCGTCGGAAACACTTATCCAGGTACGTCACAACCTGCTGGGAGAGCGTGTGCAAAAGTGCGACTTTCGCATGGAAAACCCAGCGACAAAACTCTGAAAAGTAATAAAAAAATAGCACAGAACTTTTACAACTTCGCTCGATGCGCGTTGGTTAATCTGCGCAGCTGCCACGACAGCACGCACGAAACTTGGACAAGGAGCTGCCTTTAACGAAATGCATTTTTTGCTGGTTTTTACGAGCTTGCCGTCTTTAATCTTATGGAGTGCGAATGCACGTTTTCAAATGCGTTGCTTTTATGCCGATACTTCGGTCAATGCCATCTTAGCCAACTCAAAACACCTTTATGGTTCGAATACCGAAGATCACCTGCGGCCAATGTTTCAACTGTGGTTTTTGTACTGAAAGAAGCCATTCTTTCTTAGGTTTGATTCTCAATCACGCTGAACTGAAGGTCAAGTGCATTTGTTTCACAGTACTGCTACGTCCCTAAATCGCTTTCTTGGAAGCATACCACAGCTTGCATTTACCTCAGCGCAGTGGCTACAGCACAACTGCATGAAACCGCCAAAGCTTGCGTGGCAAGCCGCAGGACACTGAAGCACAGTGGACACTTTTGTTTCTGTACATTTTATTTCTGGATCGACCGAACGTACCCCTCGGGTTCCACCACAAGCACTTATTATAGCGGAGTGCACACGAATACAAAAACGCACTATACGGTCATCACCCGTTAGAATGAACACAACACCATTGAGGAAGTTCAGTTACCACAAATGTCGTTCAGCTCACCGCGATTCCGAGGTTTCTACGATAAATCGTTCCTTCAACATCAATCAATATAAGATCCATTCGCAAATATACAAGTAGCATTTCCACAAATAAAAATAAAATCACGCACTCTTACAGGGAAACGAGGTTTGAACTAACATAAGTTGCATCGACTTGTGAGACAAGAGGTAATGAGTTTTTTCAGTTTGCTTTCATTCGTTTCGTCCAACCACTCTGCAGACTTTTTGTGAGCGGCAAAGAAAACGGGTAAAAACACCTGGTGGAAATTGTGGAAGCATGCCGTACATACGGATTTAGACGAATGACAAAAAAACTGTCGTATACAACGGCCTTCAGCAGTGAGTTGGCGGTGCTGTCAACATTTATTGTTGGCGTCACGTCAACATTTTGCTGTCAACATTTACAACATTTATTATCAACATTTATTGTTGGAGGATATTGTTGGAGCTTAAGGCAAACCGTGCGTTATTGGAAAATAGGTTCAAAATATTCGCTTAGTGTTAGCATCAGCCATCGGGAAAAAATGTTAAAAACAACCGTGAGATCCGCACGCGATTAAGCTTTGGCAGCAGATGGTGACGGAAATGAATTTGGTCAGAGAAAAAATGTTGACACTCCCAAGCAATTGAACGTCTTCAACAAATCGAATTTGCCGGTGTTGTGCGTCGGTAACGCGAAACAACCAATACGGCTAGCAGCTCCACACAGCCCACAGTCACATCTTCAACAGTTTCGTTCGCGATTGTCCATTCAGGTTGGCAAAACAATTCAAAACTGACGTATGTACATGACGATAGAAATGTACAAAACGAGCAGGAGCTAAAAAAACACAAACGCACCTGAACTAGGCCCGATACACATATACACAACTCTCCCCACATTGTTTTATGCGTAAATCGATAGAAGCTGTCGAGAAATGCGAGCGAACAAGTGTATATGTGACGCGGGATTCTTTTAATTCTGAGCAAAGTTTGTGCTCACCCAGATAAAGTTTGTCCGCTGTTTAGATGTGAAATTTTACAATATTTTTTAAGTGTGTAATATATTTAAAGGAGCTCACTTTACAATGCGTGCAATAGACCGTACCGTTAGGCAGCCGCGTACAAACAGCCAACAAAAAGTAACGCGTTTTTTTTGTTTTTTGTTTTTTTAATTTTTTTTTTGTAAGATTTTCTGTTGTTAGGTACAAAAGGAAAACTGATCGACACGCAAAACGTTTTTTACAGATTGAAAAAGGACTTTGCGACAGCGGTGCGGTACGAAGAGCGGTAACACCTTGAAGCACAAGGAAAAGTGTTGGTTGGTCACAAAAACGCAAAAAAGTTGTGGTGAAAACGACTCGCGACTAAAAACTTACACCGAGCTTGGCCAGCGACAAAACAAGAACCAGTTTGTTTTTTTTTGCGCCCAGAACCGGCGCGTATTTACACGNTGAGCATTTTTACCGCAAGCAACAAAAAACGAGTGGAAACAATTCAAAATTTTCGAACTCGGCAAAAGCTAAGGACGAGATGACTGCGGCGCCGCACAACTTTTCTGCGAAATCTTTTCTGCGACTGTTTATCAGAGGTCATCAGACAACCATTTGCTGGAGGGCACGCGAGATTGAAGGTATAGACGAAAGGATATTACACGATCATGCACAACATCAAATTTCGCGTCGGCGTGAATTTTGTTGCGTATTCTTATCGACAATGTTGAAATTCGAACAATCCCCAGCAACGCCGGGCATGAATGTCAAACGATCAGGTTACACAAAAGGGAAGTTTTCCCCCACCCAATAGCAAACTTTCCTTGATCCATTGTCTTCCGCGACCGGCTACACTGTACACACTGTCTCAACCGCAGAAAGCAAACTTCGGCGGCCTCGACTGCGCAAACGAGAAGACACAGGCTTCGACATTTCCGAGACTATGGGTGCGCAGGTTGCCGACAGAGAAACCGTCGGTCATTGTTTTGACAGCACGCGTAAGCGAGCAACGCACAGGGCGGTCCAGTCAAATATCGCAATGACAAATTTTAGGTTTCAAACCTTTAAGGACATGTCGCAGTCGCCTGCTTTCTGTCGCATTGTTCAAACATCGGTAGAATCATTTGCAGCATAATCCTTTTTTTTGCCAACTTGATCATATGCCAAGCGTCAAGCGTGCAACACGAAAACCGTGCCAAACAAGGCGGACCAGTTGAAGGAAAAAAGCGTTTGTACAGCGAACTTTCGTTGCAAACAAACAAACACAGCAGGATGACAGAANTGAAGAAATAACATTACGCATCAAAAAAGGAGGCTTTGAAAATAAAGCCGACAACATATTAAAGTTCCGACAGGGCCGGCTTCTTCACAGAAGATAACGACGAAATCGCGGGACCCCGACACGCGGCAGCAAGTGTTTGTCACAACATATTATACGCGATAAATATCGCTACATTTTCGCTTTGACGCGCAAGCGCAAAGACGCGCCTCGAACGACATTCTTATTTCGAAAAACAGGCAGCTGGTTTTCCGAAAGCTCACAGACGCAATTTTCGGGAATTAAAATTTCGCGATGCTGCGATCGTTCGTTCTTGTTCCATGAAACACTGCGTTTCTTGCAGCGCGTTTCGAGAATCACGAGCACGCCTGGAGGTCAAACGACAGGCAAAGCATAAGACATTGGTTCGGTGGCCAAAAAAAAACACAGGCGCGAAAAATCGACGGGACGACCGTGTGACAAACAGGGTAACAAGCATGATGAGGCTGCCGACGTATCAGGGTTCCCGCAATTGACTCTGCATGGCAGAGATTCATTCCAAAGAAATGTGACCGGAGAAATCACCGGTTATCGGGGCGGTCGGATACAAAGGCACCGCCAGCGGCTGTGGCATAGGCAGGCTTCCGACGTGCTGTTGGGCCCCGTAAGGAGCGTGCTGAGCGCAACGGTTGTTTCTTGTGTTCCTCAGGCGTTCTTGCAGCTGAAAAAGAAAAACGCGTTTGTTCAAACCGAGAAGTAATAGCACAGAGAGCAGCACGGCTCCCCCGCTCCGACATTCTCTCGCACAAGTTCCACGTTTGCGCAGGAGTTCCGCTGAGACAGGAAGTAACAGTGGCTCGTATTTGTGCAAGGCACGAAAATCAAAAAGCACCGCATGGCTTCCCGCAAGCAGCCCGAGACCCGCGTCGCCGACAGCGCGTACAATAAACTCACTACGCGTCGCACTAAGAGCCGTCAATTTCCCCCAGAACGGGTCTCGTGACATCACATGACGTTTCCCGGGTGATCCACAACAACAGGCGCTGATCTTAGCGTCGAAATTCCCGGTGCTGATCTCCACCGCAATCAGAACCGCTACGCTTTGGTGAATGCGGCGCGGGCACGCAGCGCGCAGTAGCCGTTGCGAGTCACTATTGATGGGATTTGGCCCTGGGATTCACCCTGTCGTGGGAACGGCGCCGGAGTCGATTCGGTGTGGGTTGCCGCTAACCCCGTTCGAAAATAGCTTGTGGCGATGGCTTATCAGGCGGTGGTTTGGAGTTAGCTGAAGGGACCTCAGTCAATGTTGCTTGTAAAGACAACGCCGACCAAAACCACAATCTACCAACACGACGATGTCCGGCCAAACGAAAATGCACTGCTTCGGTTGTGCAGCGTTACTGGTGTTCATGCCTGAGTAGCTCAAAACATCAATTTTGTTCGTTGACAGAGAGCATTAAACTTCTCCAAGGACGACTTAGACGTTGACTACTGTGCGTCGCTTCGCTGATTTCAAACTGCGAGGTAAAGTCCAAAGTTGCCCGTGTTGTTGTTTGCGCTGGAAGCATACTCGTTCATCCAATCGCACGTTCCGTTTCGGAAACATGCCGCTGATCGTTCGTTGCACGCATGCATTTCTGCAGACTACGCAAAAATCCGCTACCATGCACGCGCTGGGTCCAAGCATGTTTAGCGAACGCAGCGTCTGACAACACGACCAGCTCTTTGAATCGTTCCTAGCGCTGAATGCCAAGAAGACACCGAGAACCACTCATGTGTGACGCCGCGCCGAAACCCTGGACCGTTGGGGAAAAGCAATCGACATTGCGACATGTACACACCAAGGTATTCCCATTCATTTACTTTTTTTTTTTTTTTAAATATACAGTTTGGAAGCTTT
>JGI24159J19872_10008997_pt1 | contig 13087 bp, 15 predicted proteins | sample Ectturendosymbi4_FD_19872 | JGI IMG/M metagenome (IMG submission 19872) | reverse complement strand
TTTTTTTTTTCGAAAAAATAGCAGACGTTTTTTGAAAAAATAGCAGACGTTTTTTGAAGAACCTCGCACGCGTGTCCTTTTTCATGGAGGGCACTTTTACAAAGATGATCGTTTTTCTGCTGACAAGATTCGACCTCCGCATCTTTCAAAACCAAGGACAATACAGTCAAGTGATCAAACAATACACGGTGCTATGGTCTGTACGAAGTTACAGCGCATCAGCCCTACTGGACGTGCGTGAAGCATGCCTTTCTTTGTAGAATCACTTTAAAAGTTTACAGCACCATCGCCGGAAGATACGAAGTAAAACTTCAATCAGATGCAAGCTTGTCAGCTGCTATGACTGATAACTGGAGACTTTATTTCAAACAAAAGTTTGGGCGTGCAGCCGCTTACTGAAAAAAGAATGAATAAAACGCACCTTTGAAAAATTATCACGCAAAGAAACTGGACAAAAAAGCACAACGACGACATAATATTTTCACTGCCATATTGTCAAAGATGTCACGACTTTAAAATACGCGCGAGCGTAGCACACAGTTCAAATGACGCCCACCTCTCCGTGGTAGATGAGGACTTGAAAGAAGGTGTCGAGGAGCAGTATCTTGTCCGGCTGGATGCTCGTGCTGTCCAGTAGCACCGGCTGAGAGGGCGATAAAAGATAAAAGCAGAAAATCAACAGGCGCGCCGCATTCCAACAGAGCAAGCGGCATGCAGGGCACGAGGTCACATCAATATTTAATGACAGCGCGGTTGATTAACACGAGGACAGAGGGGAGGGGGTGATTTAAACGCTGGCGATGGAAGGTTCGACTAATGGCACGCGCAGCCTCTGCTTATCTTGAAAGCGTCGGCGACCACATCGCCTTATTATTCAGCCGCCCTCGGTGCAGGGGGGGGGCGTGTGATGCGGGCGAGACTGACAGAATGTAAGATGTTCGATCATTTCGTTGTCTCGCCGCACCGGCGCCGGGATAACAAACGACGAGCGGGCGTCGCGCGAGTTCACAGTTGATTGATTTTATCGCCGACGCGCGCTTTCGCATCGGAGATTTCCGCGCAAAACAGGTTGCCTGGCAACAGCACTTCTTCGACGAAAGCAAAGCAAAGTGCAATCTGGATTTATTCTATCACGCAAACAATGGATCGACGCGCAAGGTGTCTGTCTGTGTGAGGTCGCCATTCGACATGCACAGCCAGCTGACAATAAAAACAGAAGTACCTCTGGGAAAAAACTGGGGGTGGGAGGTTTTCAAACGTTTCGCACAACTAACATAGTGAACATACAGAGGGTATTCACGCCTAAACCAGGGCGCAAATGCGAGGTCGGGCAAACTCGGTCGACTTTAGATCAAGCAAGCCTACCTCAGGCGGTCCGTTGAACGAGTAGCTGTACAGCACAGGTTGGATCATGATGAGCGAGTTGGTCAGGTCCTGTCGGTTGAACTGATACCGGTAATAGGCGGTTTCATCCGGACTGTGACCAAATATTTGCAAGAAGCTCGAGCGCCGCAAGTGAAACATGAACTGCAAACGCAGAAGGACGTCGTCGCAGTTAAACTATGGTGGAACTGAAACCTCGTATTGAATTAAACTTTCACGATGTTTAAATAAACTTTAGCTTCTGTCGCGTCGAAAATGATTTAAGTTTCTTTCCCAATGAAAGGCGCGTGTCGTTAATACTCAAATGAAAAATTTCAGCTGCCCATGCTTCTCTGAAAACAAGTCCGTTAAATCGTTGCCAAACCGTTCACCATCAGCGCGTATAGCTTTTGTGCACAAATGCAACACGATGTAGACATGAAAATGCGGTGTGGTTGTGCTTAAAGCTCTCCGGCTTATTTGCAGCTAGGCGAAATCGCAGTGGCAGAACGACGAATCTAACTCTGCAATGGTTACAGAGAAGCAGAGGTTTGACTTCCACTCTGCGTCATCAGTCACCTGAGGGTAGAGGGAGAAGTTCTCGGCGAAGCGAAATGAGTCCGGGACGTCTTTCTGGAAATCGCCGAACTTTTGGCACTGCAAAGCAAAGTGGGAGGAACAAGTGAGCCCAGAGTTAGCATTCCCGAAGTGTGGAGGGACTTAAATACGATCAAAGTGAACACCGCATCATCAACGAGTGGATTGTTCAATGAAGGAAATGGAGGCCCGATCGAACCCTGCACCTGGTAACATTTCGTTGCTTCACACAAACATCTTCTAATAAGTCTGCGTTCTTTTCACCTGGTAGAAATATTTTTGTAAACCTAGGATTTTGTTTATATGGCGATTAATCACGCCGTATTTTCATCATGGCACAGGCAGGTGAATATAGGCATTAGTCATTCAATAACGTTTTCGTTATAATTTGAAAATGAAATGAAGGATATATATTATCGAGCATGTCATCAAATAACAAAATTGTTTTCGCGCCGAATAGAAGTGATATCAGCTGATTTTTGTCATTTCTCTACGACTTCATGAGTTTACCTATCAAACCTACAAATATTGGCCTTTTATGTTTATATACGACTGCGCCGCCACAGGACTTGGATATTTTGTGACGGGCTGGCTGGGCGGTAAACGTCGTGCTCTTTGCAATGCTGGTTCAATGAAGCGGAACATGAACAAAATCAACCAATCAAGGACAACTTCGTCCTCGGGCTGAGAAGCATATGATGAAAACTGTCCGGCGTCTACTTCTTCACCTCATCAAGGTTTCTGGAGATCGACTCTTTAACATGCTTCGCAAGAGAACTTGTGCTAACAATTGCCTGATTAATCCGAAACACGGAGTCCTTCAGCCGTGCAGTAAAAATAATCTTGGTCGCCATAAATCGAAGTCAGCCCTGTTTTAAGAATATTACGGAAGGCAAACGATGACACGTCATGCTATTCAAGGAAATATTGACTGGGATTTCTCGCATAATTGATGAGAAAAGAAGAATATATGGCACAGTGCCTTGCTGCTTATGTGAAGAAGATACAACGGAGAGAGGGTCAATGCTGGAAACTAGCGCGGACGGACTGACAAGAGATATTATCGGGCTGAGGAGGAAATGAACAATTTATATTTTGTCTCGAAAATACAGCAAAATGATTAAGAGTGATGTCATGGCAACAGGAAGTTTGTTTGATGCGGACAACGCAGCTCAACCTTGCTGGCTGCGTCGCAGGCAGCCAATCAACGACCGCCGTTCATCATTTATTTATGATACGGACCAATGACAGCGGCAGGATTTAGCGGTTAGCGATAACAAGCTTGCGATCCATCAATAATGGACGACGCCGCGAGAGAAAGGGGGGTGGCCTAAGGTCGATCGGCGGTTTCGTAATCGCGTTTAGACGTCCGGCCGGTGCGTCACAATAGCGTCGGGTCGAGTTGGTTCAAGAGGTGCGCTTCGGTGACGCGCGCGCTTCTAAATGAAATCGCTGACGATTAAACGTTGCGAAGCTCGACAATGATGAGTCTTTTATGCAGTGCACTGAGCTCGGGGGAGAGGGGCTGGAAGTACGACGGACGGATATTGCTTTGCGTACTAATGTGATCGTGTGAAAACGTAGTTGCACATTTCTGAACGAATGAAATCAAAAGGAAATTAAATGAGACACACATTGCGGCCGTTCCTCTGTGTTGCCGAAACATTCTGGCAACATTTTTAACGTACGCACATTTTTCTCCCAATACGTTTTGAGAGCCTTGGAAATCTTGAATCCCTGGCCTTGATAAAAGATAAAGGAAATAATTCGTGAAGGTAATCAAACCCAACATCTGTTGAAACACAAATCATGCATATTTGTCATCAGGCAATGCTGTTCAATGATTTCGTTTTTTCTTTTCAGTCCAAACAACTGAATTTAACCTTGCACAGTATAATCCAAGCTAGTATGTTCTGTAGTGTGTAGACAGGGGGGGGGGTCACCAGCATGGTGCCCGTGGGTCCGTTTCGAAAATAGCAGTAAAATGACCAATGTCTTCACACAGATGAAGATTATCAGTTGATAATAATAACATAGTTAAATTTCAGAAGTCCGTATCAAACTGGTAGCCCTTCGTATCAACCGGTACCGAATAAGTGGCTGTCACTTTCAACAAGGTTGGTGACCCCTGGAATGTAGACGAGTTCTTGCGCCGAGATCTGCCACACCGATTCGATCAATGTAGAATCGCAGCAAATCTTGCCGCTTGCACGCGCTGATCGCTATGCTGTGTATCCCTGTCAGGTGCCTCGCACGCGCTGGTGGGGGTAATGCAGTGGCCGCGCTTACTTGTAAGCTGTTGCGGTAAAGAGGAATTACAAGATTAACCTGCTGTTTACAAACCGCCAATGACCATTAGCGTAATGGAATGACAACCTTGTCAGTTGATATCTTCATTAAAAATTAAGTGCAGCCTTAAAACCACATGCCACCATTGAAGTATAATTGCCATCACTGCGTCCGCACTATTTCCGGGGGATCACCTTCCACCCACGTTCCTCAGCAACGAAAAAACGCGCACCACAGCGCTCAGCCCTGTCGCTTGGTAGGCAGGGTTCCCACACATTTAAAAAAATCGTTTTCCATACTTTTTCAATATATTTTCAATACTTAATTTAAAAAGTTCAACACCATTACTTCTCTTCATTTTTCAAAATTCTTAATCATGAAACTCAATTTTACACATTGCATAACACTGCACACATAATGAAGTGCTTTGCCCTCAGTAAAATTCTGCTCAGATACTTGAGATTTCTTTTCCATTTAGAATTTCCATACTTTTTCAAAACCTAACGTATATTTCAAGGTCTTGACAATCAATTTTGAAATTCAGTACTTTTTCAATACTTTCAACACCGCGTGGGAACCCTGGGGAGGGTTCCGTCATAGGCGGCACCGACATTGGGTCAATACCACGAAGTCCAAGACCTGCGTTCAGGTGCTTGCCCTCTGGCGCGCCCTAGCGATGGTTAACATCGCGCAATCTGCGCTTTTGGACGTTGGCGAAGTGGTGATGACGTGGAGGGCGGTTAGAAATTGGGCAAAGTTTGCGCATCGATCGATTCGTGACCGCGCGAATAGCGAAGCTCGTTTAAAATAAACGACGAATTTCCCTGGTGTCCAATTTGGAAACACCCGTCGTTGTTTTTGCGTCAATCGTTCCGTCGCACGCCTTTATTTGACCTCACGCTTTTGGGAAAGCGGTTTGTACAGAATGCTCAGCGCCGCTCGCTACGTTGCGAGTGCAAACGTCAGTCATGACGCAACGAGAAGACCGCAAGAAGCAACGAAATTGTTTCTGAGCTTGGCCTTTCATGTTTGCACTCCGCTGACAACACAATCTTTTTATCGGCCAGGGGCAGCAGAGAACAATTTCTTTCTCTGCATGTGGGAAGAACGGAACAACTGTAGTTTCAGGGCAGTATGGAGCTGGTGTGACGACTATTAGAAAAAAGCCAAGTCAATGACTTTGGTTCTTGGCATATGTTGCGTGGTAGTGAATGTTTGGTNCACCTCAGGAAACACAGCGCGATTGGACTTTAGCCAAANGTCAACCAAGCCTAGATCCCAGCTTCGAGATNCATCGGAGCACACAAAGAAAGGGGAATCACGTACGCTAGATGGGGGTAGTGAGTCACGACGAAAGCGAAGCAGCAGGTGTTCTTACTTGACCCGGTAGCTCACGTGACGCAAACGTTTCGCGTGAAGAACCAATATATGGTTCCTCGCTTGGCATGCAGTTATTTATTCAACCTGTCGCATTTCAAGAATCACCTCTTCTTTTTTCAGCGAGAATTGCCGCTAATTTAACTGCAACGTTTGTTCACAAGCTCATAAATGCGTTTCAAGCGCTGGAATATGTTCTTCCCTTCCTACTATTTTCGCATATCGATCCGCTTGTAAGCTCGCAGCACACTGATTGCACGCTCAGAGCACACTACTTGCACACCCGTAGCACACTACTTGCACATCTGTAGCACACTGATTGCACGCTCATAACACATTGCTTGCACATTTGCAGTACGCACGACGCAACCGCTCAACACGCCAACTGCTTTTCCCGGCTGGCCTGTGCTACAAGAGTTACTGAGATGTCTAGAACACTCGGCAGGGTAAATAGAAATTAAGTTGGCGACAGAGCGCTTTCAATAAATTTTACGATCTTTTGGTGATCAGACCGCGAAATCTCCGACGAATTGATGGCCAGTCTGGGACAGGCAACAAACCAAGGGCCCGGAAACTCAAACATCCATTACAAACCAAGACCTCAAAAACAAATGCCTCAAACACCACGAACACAGGACACGGGGTGTATGTTAATATTTTCAGCGTCACATTATATACAGTAGGTACGTCTGCACAAGTTAGCCGCGCAAAGGCTTTTGCATGTGAATCTTCGTGGCTGAATAAACTTAAGTAGATAGTTTGACAATCAGCCACGTGGTGCAGTTGCTTGACCACGCGCCCCGAGAGCTGGTACGAGCTGGGATCGATCCCCCACCAAGCCATGCCGACGAGTGAAGACTTCTTGCGACCTATCCAGCCTCGTGCTCGGCGTCAATGGTTAGGTGCAAGTGAACGGTTTGTGAGCGGTGCTGCCATTGCCACTGACTCGCCAACAGTGCACCGTTCACTGCGAAAGCAGCCGCGTGGACCACGGCGCAAGCAAGCAAGCGGAAATGGACGCCGCACCAGTGAACAACAGCGAGTAACAAAGAAATGACCTGAAATTGACCAACAGAAGCAGTCTTACCAATCTGATGAGCATACGATCCAGCCATCTCAGGACATCTTGGCCATCGTCACTCTGTGATCGGTTGATGGCCAGCCGGGACATGAGGACAGCGGCCGCCTCCTGGTCAAATCCGGCCGTGATGTGAGCCTGGCCCGTGTTTGGATCCGCCCAACTGCGTAAACAGGCAGACATTGCAACTTGTAACTTGTATTTCTCGCGTGGTCGAATCGAATCCTGGTAAAACTCAATTTGAACGTGTGTTTGATGTATGTTGTGGATAAATACATTGACAATTCACGAAAAAGAGCGTTCTCAGTGTTTTTCATCTTTTACGGGGTTGGCTTCGTTCTCCGCCTTCCACAACATGGGAAGCGAGATGCAGCGTCAATCAAAAAAATTTCATTGTGCAATTTGGTATTTTAGAAAATGTCTGCAAAAACACCAGTCTTTTTTGCAAAACAAGACTCCAGGCATAAAGACCTCCAAGCCTCAGACGCGGTTTACTGCCAGAGAACAACCTCAGTGACAATCCCGATGTAAAATCCGAATGCGAAACACTTTTGGTCTTGTTCTATACAATACTAAAATCTTGTTTGTTTCACATCCAAGCCTTGTGTTACACCAGGCCGGCACAACTCAGAAAACTCGAAGGGCCAAATTGGCCAACATAAATTTCCCGCGGGTCGCAAATGTCCATTTCGTTGTACATTAATCTGGAAAAAATTCTGGAACGACAAATCAATTATACTCGAAGTCAGACTTTAAAAAGTTTTCACGGGCCGCAAGAAAAGCTGTCGCGGGCCGTATGTTGTGCCAGCCTGTGTTGCACCGAAGTCTTCGTGCAATAAGGGGGGGACACTACGATTGGCTGGGGGACACTACGATAAGGGGGACACTACGATTGGCTGTTTGAACACCCAAGCATTACGAAGACAATGTCAAGCAGAAAGTGCACCGAGTGGCAGCGGCGACTTTCAAACCGAAAAAACACCCACTTTCTGGCAATGGTCGTGACCCGGATCCTTCGTTGTCCGCTCGAATGCACGTATTGCGTTATGAACTGTATGTTGCCGCGGCCGCCTTGTGGTATCGGCGCGTTGTGCTGCAAGAGACAACAAGTTCGGTCACATCGTTCGGTTCTGTGAGAGCGACGCGACATTTTCAGCACCTCCCCACCTCTCCCTGCACTGCAACGAAGTCGATCGCCGGCCGTTTTTCGATGCGGAACAGCCTGTTGCTTAGCAACTGGCGAAATTGCGAAAGGCAGATCACTGCGTCGCGAGGCAGGGTTCGAGTTAACAGACGAGCAATGGACAAAAATTGCCCTCGCAAATTTTCATAGCTTGAGTGTTTCGGGTCGAACTTGAAAAGCTTGTTGTGCTTAACTTTTTTCGCAAGCTTTTTCACGAAAGAAGGAAGTTTGCGAGCGCCAAAAGCTGTCGCAGCACCAGCCCACGAAAATGAGCCACAACCATCCTGGGATTTCTTCGTCAAAACGTAAGACATTTGCTGTCTGACTGACTGCAAACCTCATACTTGCGACAGAGAAGCGTGACCTTAATCACGACAGCATGTTGTTAGTGCGACTATCGTCAGTCAACGTTTGGTCTTTTCAGGATATCCGCCAATCGCCTGACTAAGTTCAAAACTGCTGCCGTGCAAAGTTATTCAATCGCCTTTCTTTCCTACGAACTTGGCAGAGCTTCAACAGGTATTTGCTCAGAACTCAGATATCATATTGGCGCACAACAACCAAGCATGTTAATCTTTGTTGTAAAATCAAGCACACACGGTGCAGGGTTGAGCGCAACGCCTTTTCGATTGCGGATCTCTTTCGCTCGATCCACAAACAACGTAACACCGCACACACGCAAGCGAAAAACAACTCCCACCTGGTTGACGACTTCGAAGAACACGGCGAACGTGGTGCTCGGGTCCATCCCGCTCGCCTTCCACTGCGAAGTGCCGCCGATGCCGATCTCTGTCTCCGAAACGCAGGGCGTGCGACTGTTCAGCGACACGCACGGTCCGATCATGCCGTTCACTTTTACTTCGCGAGATGTCTGAGAAGCGGAAGAAAACGTTTCGACTTGCAAGTACCGGGTAGTGTAGTTTTTATGCAGAGAACCGCTACAAAATACTGCGTTCCTGTCGCGTTTCGCGCTGTCCGTTCCCATGGTGTGCAAGCCTTACAACTTGTTTTCATGTAGGTATCATCAAATGCGCTTGTGTTAATGCTGTGTCAGATGCCATTAATGGCATGACAGACGCCACTTAATGGCATGTCAGGTGCCACCTAATGCCATGTAAGACGCCACTTAATGCCATGTCAGACGCCACTAAACGCTGTGTCAGACGTCACTAAATGCTGTGTCAGACGCCACTTAATGCTGTGTCAGATGCCACTTAACGCTGTGTCAGATGCCACTTAATGCTGTGTCAGATGCCACTTAATGCTGTGTCAGATGCCACTTAATGCTCTGTCAGATGCCATTTAATGCTGTGTCAGATGTCACTTAATGCTGTGTCAGATGTCACTTAATGCTGTGTCAGATGCTACTAAATGCCACGTCAGATGTCATTTAATGCCATGTCGGATGCCACTTAATGCTGTGTCAGATGCCACTTAACGCGTTTGTGTCAGAGGGTACTAAATGAGTAAGACGGCAAGAAAGTGCACGCGTAACATGCTGCTAACGCTGATGCATAACTAAGCTTTAAGTCCGTCCAAAATGAAACAAACAAAGCTGCCAAGGACGGCTTCAGTCAAAAATACAGACTGTACCTTTAACAATGATAAAATAACCAGAACGCGTGGACGGCCAACACTCTATACCTTCACTTCCATCACAGCATTAAATGCCATATTGAATTCCCCTTTCGTGTCTTTCGAGAAAACTTTCTGGAACGTCTGTTTAAACAGCGACGTGTTGAAGGAATCCCCGATCGCCATTATACCCCTTGAATATAAAAGAATTGTGAACAGGTGTCCTAGTGCAGCAGCTGCAAGAAACCAACCAGGGTCGCCAGGTCCAGATGTACCAACAGTGCCAAATCGCTTATCAAAATATGACAAATAGCTTCAAAACATGCCAAACAAGCCGAAACAGGCCAATGACTGTCGGTTTTGAATTACTCTCATGATCAATGAAAAAAATGCAATATTGCTATGGAGCTAAGCCTACAATTGTTGTATCATTGCATATAAATTAATAAATAATTGTTTATCTCCAATCTCCAAAAGTACCATCTCCTCTTATAGAAAGTGCTTAATAAAATATACCTATAAATGTTTGAAACAATGAAATAAAGCTTATTGAAAGACAAACATGCACCATGCCATAGTTTTTAATTACTTTGTACCTGGTACACAAGCGTCTGATATATTAGGTATGGCACAATTCCACAAAGTATTTATTACAGGTACTGTCATAGAGAATCCACACAAAAACTATTAGCCTTTCCAGGTTCGGATGGACCAAATACGCCAAATCGCTAGTAAATACTGTATATGCCAAATACCTTTAACAAACCCGAAGCAGGCTGAAAAAAATCTAGAAATCTAAGATCAAAGCAGACAGGTTTTAACAAATGCCCAACAAAGTTTTCTTCTGCCAACACCATTAAAAAAGACCTAAAACATGCGAAACAGCATGTTTTCATGCCAAACCTTTTTCAATTAAGGTCAAATATCTGGAATTTGGCAACCTGGCAGCCCTGAAACCAACCGACATCAGCTGTTTTGACGAAAACAAGAATCGCCCATTGTACCGCGTGGAGGTTAAGTACACTGTGCATTGGATAGAGGGCAAAGTCCAACATTCTTGTCAATGCAGAATCACCCAACGACACAGTCCACTTTACCCGGTCATGTTGGTGCAGCATTTCATCTCGTGCAGACCCGTCTGGTCGAGAGCGCACGCGTAGATGTCGATGATGTGCCCGTTGTTGGACGCTCGCGTCGCCAGACCTTCATAATGCTGCGGTAAACAAAAAATAAATAAAATAAAAGACAAATCCGACACGGTGATTGAGGCGTCACATATTTTAAACACATAAAAATGTGTCGGCCATTTCTTCGGTGAATTCGTTTCCTCTTTGTACGATCAGTTAAAGAAAAAACAAGAAATACATTCGATCGAAGACACATACAGTAAATTACACAAATTTTTCCAGGACTTGTTGGTTGACTCTAATCCGGCGACAAAGGTGAATGTGACGCGGCAACAACGATAAAATCATAAAATTCGCAATAAAGTTCAGGTCTACACAATATCAGTGTACCTAAGTAACAATCAACTACGAAATTCAAACGGTTAGTTATTTCTGCGCTTCCTGAATCCATCACGCGACTGCATCGGCAAAGCTATTTCAAGTTGCCACAAACCTTAACGCTCTTTTTCGTGTACTTGTTGTTGTCCTTCTCAATATCGTACCACGACCTGATTGTGTTCTCCAGGTTCTCGTCGATGATCATCCCGGGCCCTTGCGTGCACGGTCCGCCCATGAAAAGCATGACGCGCGATGGAACGTTCGGGAAGGCACACTGTCGACAAACATACGATTCGCTTTTGCTGTGGCATGAAAGGCTGGGGACCCGTCGACCCTGCGGCTGTTTTTTTTTCGCTGAGACATTTTGGTCATTTGTCTCACAGTTTTATTGAAACTCGACATAAAAGTGTTTTTTAGCCTATATTTTCCGACATTCCGACCGAAATGACTTAATTTTTTCGGTCATTTAAAAATCAATTCGGTCTATGACCGAAAAAAACAGCTCTGCGATGATGTGCTCGCACAAAGTCACGTTAAGCAGCTACCAACGAAAAGACAGCCTTCGGGTTTTCACGAATCTTCTCAAAGGCAATCCTACAACGACGGTGTGACGCAACGTTCCCAAAAAAACGTTCATTTGCTCGACATTGACGAAAAGTGCTGATGTATTTGAAGGAACACATAGCGGCAGCGCAAGCACAGATCATACGTTCCCTGCAGGAAATTTTAAAGCCCGCGATATTTTCAGTATTGGTTTAATGTTGTGTTAATGTGACAGTAGGTAACTTCAATTAACAGTAGAACAAGCATAACATGTTTTAACAAAGACGTACAATATTAAAGGCGTCAGAGTAGACAGCAGAGAGCTTCTGGAAATTACTCAGCAAAGATAGATAACCCAAACGGAAAGATTTCGCTCTAAAAATTCACTCGAGGTTTGGAAACACAAACGTGTGTAAGTGTACATTTTCTATGACGAAACATGTCAAATCTACTGTAAAAACAGAAATTGAATGGCAAAGGAAACACTAGACGACAGTCTCCGACTTGCAACAACTAACACTGCTATTGATATAGGAACGATAATGTCAGACAGGCCCGTAGTCTTTCAGGTTTTAAGGTTTGTTGTGCAGAATACATTTTAGGGGAGAAATATTTGTTTTTATTATATGTTGAATAAAACACCGTGGCTACGGGCCTTGTCACAAAAGCCTTGACCACAGGCATTCCGCTGATAGAGATTTGTAATAAATTGCTATTTGCTATTGTGTAATCATTTCAATGACGCACTCACTTATCTTCCCTTTTTTTAGTTTGAAATCGTGCGGATCTAATGTTTTATGCATCATTTTGCTGCAAGCGGCTCGCAAGTAGTCGTGTTTTTGTAAAATGGCCCGAAGGTCAAAAGCAGTTGGACCACGCTGGTTTAGACNATTCCCCACTGCCAGTAGCAGGGACGGAAGAGCACGGCGCAGCNTTAAGCTTTAACTTAACCTTCAGGGAGCACTCACCTCCAGCAAGCCGACTGCAATGGACAGCGCTGTTCCCACAGATCTCAAGGGACGCTTGCCCTGACTAACGGGCCAGGGGTCACGCTGAAGCTCCCCCAGCAGGTCGGTAACGAACATGTCACATTTGTGAAGCGGTTGTATGAACCTGAACCAGCAAGGGCAACGTCACGATGACGCGACGCGTACGTCACAATGACACGACGAGTTTCACACGAAAGAAACGTGACGTAGGATGTCTGGTTCTTGTTATCAAACCGACAAGTTTACATGATTTTACAAGTTAGAGTTCACAAGATTTAAGCAACACCCTGTATTTTCGAAGACACTCACCTGTTCGCCGGCAGGTTCTGATTGCTCGCTTGGTGACCCTGCTGTTGTCCAGGCATCTTGTTCAGACCGAGCATTTCCTAAAACCAGCGAGCTGTCAGTGACACGCACGCACGAGGTATTTAACTTACAAGCTTCAGCAACGACAAACATTTTCAATTAACATAAAAGGCCGGGACTGCCGACAAGGTCTTCAACGCTAGAGCGCGCGGGAGGGTGCAACAAAAGATGCACAACGTTTCAACTACTCAGCCCACCCACTAATATTAGTCTCGGAGATGTC
>JGI24159J19872_10008995_pt1 | contig 13089 bp, 9 predicted proteins | sample Ectturendosymbi4_FD_19872 | JGI IMG/M metagenome (IMG submission 19872) | reverse complement strand
AGAAAGTCGATCAAAGGCTCAAAAGACTCGGACTCGAGTCTAGTTTCCAATGAAAACTTCAGCGAAACACTTTGGCCTAGCAGTTGGGCCTTAGGCCAGGCAACATGGGCCAAAATGACTCTAAAACTACTTCACTTATGACGTCAGTCACAAACAATCCGCACCCCCCAACCAAAAATTTTTTTTCGAGTGCAATCTACTAGAGTGGCCTATCCGTTTGAGCTCTTGAACAGCTCTCTAGCGCAATCGGTGGAGGAGCTAGGACGTTGGTAAGGCAACCGAAAACTGTTGTTTTTAATGCCGAAATCCAAGTACGAATATACCGTAGGGCCGGCTCTCAACGTCTTTATTGGTATTCTGATTAGTTTCACTCATCAAAAAGGCAGAGACTTCTCATGACAACACAAGTTGTAAAAGCACTTAAAGTTTTATCAATACACAGCAACTGTGAGGTCACAGATTGTATGTCAACTGACTACAAAAATGATATGTGAACTGAAATCACTATTTGCAGACTTAGAACAGTCAGAATGTCACAAGTTTGAAAGTGTAGGCTGACATAAAGCAGGCCTGTTGCGATGCTTTGAGGTTTGGAGGGCAAAATAAACTGTTAGGGGGAAAGATTTTTATTACGGTGTATGTCTCAACAAAATTTTGGGGGCACAAAAAAATCTATGGGCACTGCTCCTGAATGCCCCCATGCCTATGGGCCCGGCACAAAGTAAAAGTTACATCTAAATTCCAGCAAATATGTAGGCTGTTGACTGTAGAAATAGTAGTTTCAGAACATATTTTTGATTCAGATTCATAATAACACATATTAGAGGTTTTTACCATTTTATGTATGTAAGTTATACTTTTGCAGAAGCTGAAATAGTGAATCTACGTTACAATAATCATTATTAGCAATGGACTTCGCACCAAACAGGCTGGTAAGCTTGAATTTTTGTACAAGCTTCTCAAACATGCCATAAGTGTTAATGAAGTTGATGAACTGATGGTTTGAGTCATTTCAATAAATATTTCATTTTGTGCGCAAGTACTGGTGTTATGAATTGATTTCCTTTAAGCGTGATGCATAAGCGCAAAGTAAGTTTGAAAAAAGTTCAGCTGAATTCTAGTTGCTGTACTAGAAGAAACAATCACAAAAAGTTATTAAAAGTTACTACTTTTTAGGTGGCCACCCTCTGCACATTAAATAAAAAAATCAATCTGATTTTTGTCAACCCTGATAGCAGTGCGGTAGTCAGTTTTACATCAAATTCCAAATTTGGTTCTTTACGACTTGGATTGACTTTTCATATTGAAAACCCACAGAGTTGTAGAAGAGTCTGAAAGGTTGATTTGTGAAATATATACAAAAACAAAATTTCACAGATGTATGTAGTACAGTAACTATCAACAAAAATACTATCAAAGACCAAAAAAGTTACTGCTGTTTCGGAAATATTTCCAGTTTTGGCAATGGTTAATTGAATACAGTGTTGTACTAATTTTAACCTCCTTAACTTGATGCTCTGTTTTGTACTTCCTTTTCATTGTTCAGCATCTTTCAACTTTCAAGCACTGTTTTTGCTTTTTCGGGTTTAAACACCGTCAGCAGTTCTCTTACATTCAGTGTTCTGTTCTTATTGTTTTGGTATTTTAACATTCTTTTTCATTCATGGCACTGTGTTCATTCATTGTAAAAAGTGTATACTGTGCTTACAAGTTAGGCTAATCAATTATTGAAATTGCTGTAATTTCAAAAATTTTAGCTTATTAATCCTGATTTTGAAGTTTTTGAAAAAAAGATAAGGCATAAAATATATCATAATTTTGATACTGAAGGAGAAAACAAGATTTAAAAATTTTGGAAATATTGGTATCATCGGCCCATGAATGGCTGATATATCGGTATCGGCCTCAAAAAAGCCATATCGGTCGATCTCTACCTTGTATTATATTTATGGACATGTGATGATCTCTGGGACAGACGATTACACAAAATTGGCCAATAGCCTGTCATGAAATCTGTGCATTAATTTGACCAATTTCAGTTTATATGTATGTCCTGAACTTTCTCAAACTTTACTGTTTTGCAAACATGCCTTCCATGTGTACTGTAATTAGGCGATTACACGCAAATGTCAGCCGCGGACTATTTTTTCGAGCTTAAGTTTAGACAGATTTTATTGATACATCTTAAAACTAGAAGCACTGAGGAATGCATGTTACGCACAGCATAATCTAGTGGAGAATAGTGGACAGTAAATGAATTTGAATGTGTTAAACATATACTGTTTGTTTCCAAATTTTTTTGATGTTGGTAAAACTTCTTTACAACTACTTTGTCGTGCATCATTGAGTGCAAGAGCTATGTTGTGTTCTTCAATGCTTGAAATTTCCATTTGGATGTTACCTCAAAATATTACAGCTTTTTTTGACAAATATTTATGTCGCACACGTCACGTTTTTTTGCATTAAGTGTTTTTGAAAAAGTTTCACAATGTACTTTTTAGTTATATTTCAAATTATCGTTAATTCTCACCTCTACTGAACACATTTATCCCATAACGATTTTCTTGCTATTTAGATTTTGCATAAACACAATAAAGTAATTTGGTCACACATGTCACACTCTAAGATAAGGGTGATGAACCTATTTGCTATCGCGGGCCACTTCGTCAGATACTGCTGAGAAGGCGGGCTGCACAACTTTTTAGTCATACTATAAAACCTGTTAAAAACGAAAAAAATTGTTCATCAACAGAAACAAACAACAAACGAAAGTAATATAAACCCATGCGAACCATACAGCTGAAGTTATTTAACGCAATATTGAAGCAAGAAATAATAAAAAGTTATAAAGAAACATTTAAGGAAATTTTTTGCTCAGTGAAAAATTTGGAAACGTTTTTGCTTTACCAAGCGCTTAACACTTTGAGAGCCTGCATACGATGTATTCGTACTTCGATTTCGGCCCAAAAAACAAGCAAAGTTCAAGACTGCTGATCTCGCCTAAATGCTTTGCGGGCAGCCTGCCTGCGGGCCGCATGTTCGTCACCTCTGCTCTAAGATGTGGCATGTGTGAAATCATCCTATTTTTATGTGTAAATGCCCAATTTGAAAGGAATTAAGTTAGTTTTGTGTGTGAAGTGCATGCAGTATGTAGAAAACAGCTTACATTGCTTCCTTCTTATGTTCCTGTGCATAACTAATTGTCCTTGCATACATTAGCAAAGGATTGCTTATTGATAAGACATTTGGCTGACAAAAATCTAATCAAAAAACAGAGCAACAACTGCATTATACTGGCTTACCATCTAAGCCAGGGGTTCCCAAACTGGGGTATATGTACCCCTGGTGGTACATTTTCCAAGGTGAAGGAGTACATTTAAGGTTAGCAATAGAAGGGATATATGTTTATACATTATTCACTTCAAATTATTTAAACATATTTGCCCAAACCGTTTCATGTTACTATTGGGACCAGACAAGGGGGAGTATTGAGTCCATACTTGTTTGCTGTATATTTAGATTATTTATCTCTTGAACTAAAAAACATTAAAGCTGGGTGTATTGGTGAAGTCTTATTGCACCACTTAATGTTTGCTGATGATATTTGTGTGTTTTGTCCAAGTATGCGATGGTTGCAAAGAATACTAGATGACTAGATGTGTGCCAGGCTTACGCAGAATCGCATGGGATTATTTTGAAATACAACAAAACTGTATGATGTTTAAGGCTAAGACCGCAAAAAGCACGGTCATACCGTTGCTGACACTGGGTGTACTAACAGTAAAATTTGTTTCCCACCACAAATATTTGGGAATTGTATTACATATTGAGTTTTCAGATGACCAAGACATTCAGAGACAACTGCGATATCAATATTATGCAGTAATGTGAGCTTCTCTTTCCAATGTCGAATGCAGTTAAAAGTGTACTTTTTCGTTCCTTCTGTAGGTCCATATATGTATCATAATTATGGTGTTATTTCAGGAAGGCATACATTCACAGGTTGCTTATGGCCTATATTATAACTTTGGTTGCAGGATTTCATACAGCCTACCGTTGCGAGCAAGTGTTAGTAGGTGGTCTTCAGGTTCCATGGAACATGCCTGGAACATTCCTACCTTTGAGGACTTATTGAAAAAAAATGTGTACATTTCTTGAACTATTCACAAAGTCCAAGAATGTATGGTTGCGTGCTTTGATGCAGTCAAATTGTTTATGTTCATTCTTCTTTAAACACTACAACCGCATCTTACAGTGTTATTTTGAGGACGTGTGCAGGTCACAACGCATTTGTACGTCACCAGGGCTCAGCCTGGGTTGAACTCTACTTCTTAACATGCAATTTTTGTGTCCTTATACTCTGGATGCATTGTTGTACCAAGTGTTACAAGTTAGCAAACAACTATGTCAAGAAAGTGTCTATAATATAGAGCTGAACAGTGTTGTGAGTTAGACAACAATTGTCTGCAATCCTGTGGTCCTACCACCAACGCCGTTACAAAACGTTCTGTCTGGTAGTATCAATCTGTGTTGTGCAGATAGTGATCAACGGACTTCGTTTCTGGTTCAAAGATTAAAATGAATATCAGTTATAATATTTTTAAAAATTATTATATGCTTATTGCTAAATATATTTTTGTTATCTTCAATAAAAAGGTAAAAATTTTTGCAAAAAAAGGTTTTCTTAGTTTTGAGTGGTGAAAATGTAATTTTGCCACTTTTGGCTGCCATGAAAAAATAGTGTTGGCCTACCCCTCGGAAAATCCACTATTGGCCCCTCCTTGGAAAAAATCCTTACGGCGCCCATTAGGGGTACATGCTCATCTGTCGAAATGCTGAAGCGGTACATTTAAAAAGAAAGTTTGGGAACCCCTGATCTAAGCCATATTTGCACTGCACATTTCAGTTTCCAGATGCAACTTTTAAACCAAATGCAAAATAAACAAAGCACCAACACAATTACACCTGACTAGTCAGCAATAAAATGATATCAGGTGTAAACTAACCAACAAGAAGATTTAACAGTAACATGAGATTTGCAGATCTGCTTTGTTTTATTATGGATTTAATAATAAAGTTTTCCGAAGGGTTTAATAGTAAAATAATAATTGCTTTGTTTTCTCAGGGTAGGGATTGCTTTCTTTTCGTAGAAGTTTTTCCAAATGATTGCCTGGATCTGTATGATGTTGATGCTTCAGGAAAATGTAAACATTTTGTAAAAGTATGCCTGTTTCCAAGTCTTTTTCAGTTGCCTGCTTTTGCTCTTCCTTGTGTTTTTGTTCTTTTGTTACTAGTAAATCATGACTGCTAATTGAAATTAATCTATCCTCAATCTCCACTGTTTTGCTTATAACACGTTCAGTGCCAGAGTACGATATATCTGTAAGGTCAATGCTGATCAAACAGATGTGTGAATGTGTAAGTGTTTAAGAAAAGAAGAGTTTGTGATGTGGCATGTGAGGTCTAGCGGTTGTGTGACAGCAATAAAAAGTGTTGTGAAACGTTACTGCAGGCTGGAAATAATGAGTATGGGTATGCAACGTTGACAGTGGACTGGTAGACCTTGGGGGGATGGCTGCTTGAAAAGTAGGTCTTGGTACAAAAAATGTTGGGCACCACTGGTCTATTGTATGTTTTTGTAGTAAAGTGGCCCTACTTCACAGAATTTTTGTGATATGTTATTGCAGGTAAAAATCAATTCCAAAAAATGTCGCACATATCACATTTTGATCAGAAAATGAAGAATATATATGTCAAGTTGCAAAAAAATGCTTTCTTTCAAAACAAGTAATTGCGAAGCAATTTGCCATTGGCACCAAAATAAAATTTCATTAATGCACCAAATCAAAATTACCATGAATTATCTTCAAAAAATCGTCAAAATGTCACATTTGGAATTGCCCAATTACTGAATGTCATGTTGTGTAATATGGTATATTGTTTCACATAGTTTAGTTTTAGATGCGACAAGGTTCCAGACCCCCAAGCTGTAATACAGTAACTCAAATGTGTGTATGCAGAATATAGTAATTTGAGCATGCTTATCAGTAATATGTTTCTCTTTTGTAGATCACATTAGCAATTAACACTTTGGCTTCTAGCCGCTCTCGGGGATTTTCGAGAAAAAAAAACTGAAAGGCACGTGGCTTTCTGTGGGAATTTCTCAGGTCTGGGCAGCGCTACAGATTTGGTAAAAGGCTCAAAAGATGCAGCAAGTCTTCTAGTCTGCACTCAAAAATATTTTTTGCTTGGGGATTACGGATTTTTTGAGTAGCGTCATAAGTGGAGGACTTTCAGGCCACCTTGGCCCACTTTACCTGGTCCTAGGTGACAACCCAAGTCTTTTGATACTTTGGATGACTTGCTGGGGTTTCGGGTTCAAAAGTTATGATCTAAAGTAACAAAAATATTTGACTAATTAGCTAATTGGATAATTAATTAGTTTGTTTATTTTAGATCATAACTTTTGAACCAGAAACGTTAGAAAGTCAATCAAAGGCTCAAAAGACACGTACTCGAGCTTAGTTTCCAATGAAAACTTCAGGGAAATACTTTGGCCTAGCAGTTGGGCCCTGGGCCAGCCAACATGAGCCAAAATGACACAAAAACTACTTCACTTATGACGTCACTCACAAAAAATCCACAACCCTCAACCAAAAACGTTTTTTCAAGTGCAGACTAGAAGACTGGCCGATCCATTTGAGCCCTTGAACAGCTCTCTTGTGCAATCGGCGGAGGAGCTATGGCGTTGGTAAGGCGACCTAAAACTGCTGTTTTTTAGGCTGAAATCGAAGTACGAATATATCGTACACCTGCTCTCAAAGTGTTAGGCTAACTTTGTTTCAATATATTTTGAGTGCTATGACCAATTCAGCTTTTCATATATAATAACACTGAGATATTTCACAGGTTGCTCATGTTTAATCTGATGGTTTCCAAGTCTAACTAAGAATTCCGTTACTAAATGACTTCGTACCTTCTTTTCTGTCAAGATATACATTGATTTAGCATGATTTGTCGATCGTTTAGTCAGGGACATCCAACCATGTACTTTGAGTAATTCATTATTAAACATACTTGCAAAGAAGATAGAATAGACTGGACTGTGAAAGAGACAGATTGGTATCATCTGCAATAAAGCACTGTTTTGAATTTTGGACAAAGGGGTAGATCATTAGAGTTGAATCTTGAGGAATTCCAAAAGTTATATTTCTACAATTTGAGTTTGTATTCATTCACAACAGTACATTGCTTATGGTAACGTTAAATAAGATTTGAACAATTGAAATGTTCCATTTAGACCACAATTTTGATCTAGTTTCTTGTTAAGAATATTATGATTTACAGTATCAAAGTCCTACATGATAGCAAAAAATATCAGGACTGACAAGGTAATGCTGATGGGTTTCAACAAAAAAAAAATTAGTTCAGAACGTACACACTACACAACAACCTCATTTGATCTAAAACCTTTGCAAATTGAGTAAGCACATCATGCTTTAATTACTTGCCTTTTATTGCCACTCCCTATACAATAGATTTAGATGTGGTGGGCAACTACCACTTTTATAAACAGGTAAGTCATTAACACCTTCACTGCCAGTGTACAAGATACTCATACTTTGAAATCAAACATTGATCTGCTATTTCCGCACCACTTTGCAACCCCATGCCCTACCTAATCACCTCTGAAATTCTGATTGCACACCAAGTGCTATATAAATGTAATGATTTAAAAGTGAACTCTGTTTCAGTAAAATAGCTTAAAATGCCATCACTTGATTTAAACAATCTTCCAAAGATTATAGCATCTATGAAAAAGAATGAAATTTAAAATTTGGACTGAGACCTCACTAATCAGCCTCAATGCCTCCCTCAAAAGAAAATTGCTTCCATGTGAGGTGTAAGTCCCACATTGGGAACCATTCCATGGGATATAAACAACATTTGATAAACCATTAATAAAATGGTAAAACACTGCTGCATGCAGTGTTTTCAAATGACAATGTTTGCCTGATCTCGTCTTGAATGACCAAAAGATGCTTGTGCATAAAATACAGATCATTTTACTAAACATTTGGATAAAATTATAGAGATGCAAGTGTGTATGAAAATCTCACTGGAAAGTCTGGAAAAATAGGTTTTTGCTGGGACACTGACTTAAAGCAGTTATGACACTGGTTATTTACATTTGGAAAAGTTCAGGTAGAAAATTTGCTCATGAGAGAGTGCATAAAGATTTTGATATTCATTTAATTCAGATATTATTGATTTAGATAATGGTAGCGACTTAGAATATGACCCAACAAAAGAGCAAGCAGCATATTATTGTGTGAATGTGAATTGCTCTTTTGCAGAGCATGAGGAGATATATCTGGGCTTTACATGACACATCAATCTTCAAAGCAAAATTTTCATAAACCTACTTATACTGCAACCTGTTCCTAAACAGCTTGTTATCTTTAACAAAAAAGATTTATTGCAGTTAAGGCAGTGGTTCCCAACCAGGGGGTCCGAAATGCAATTTTCAAGGATGAGAGTGTGTATGTTATTGTTGAATGTACTTTTTTCAAAATAACCAAGATTTATGAAATCTTGCAAGTGCTGTTACTAAAAAGAACATTATCCAGCCTAATCATTCCAGCTAACGTTGCTTATTTAAAAAATTAAATAGGTAAATGTGAGCACTGCTATTTCTGCTTCATGCTGTGGCAGAGTTATAAACGGGTACCATGTTAATGCCCAAACGCAAAATCACAAGCCCGACATTTATTTTTGAAGCCCGATTTAGGCCTGAAGCCAAATTTACCAAGTGAATTAATATATGCACTTCACGGGGAATTAGTGGCATAGCAAAGTAACATAACTAATTAATTCGCAATTAATAATTTTTTATTGAAGATTTAATCTACTTGATTGCTTCAACAGCAACATGCGACAATAGCGTCCGTCGTGGTGAAAAAAATTTCATGTGCAGGCCCAAAACATTTTGACCAATTGAAGTCCGAACCCGACCAGAACTGAAAAGCTCAGCCAGACTTACAAGTTACAACTCTGCGCTGCAGTTACCATGCTGAAGATGGCCGGTGATGTGATTGTCACGTTTAAATGTTTATGATGCAATTATGGCCATTTTGTTTGATGCTACAGAACTTGAAAGTTTCTGGTGTTCAACCATCCAAACTTTCCAGAAATTGAGTACGAAAGTCCTGTGTACTCTAATAGCTCTTTGCAACAACATATTTGTTCGAATCTAGATTTTTCTCTCTACTTCATTAAAAAACATATGTCGGAACCCTGTGAACCCCTCGAACAATTTTTTAAAAAAATGAAGATACTGCAAAATCGGACTGTTTTGTGATTACCGTATTTTCCGGCTAATAAGCCGAGGCCAGTTTTTAGCTCTGAAAATGAGAGTTTTTCCATATTACCGCCTAATAAGCCGAATCAGAAAGTTACATTACCTAACTACCGGTACCTTTTTTTCTTTTTGCAACAAAGTTTGTCAGGTATGCGTTACATTCATTATGCACCAACGCATGTTCTTTATAACCACTGTAAAATTGATCCTACTTGCGCTTTTAATTGCTGTAGCGATTTCCATCGACGATTCCGCTGTAGCGATTTCTATCGACGATTCCACTGATGAAGATGATGAATTTCATGGCTTTTAATAAAGTTGTGTTGCTGACATTGTTTTGTTGTTTTTTACCGTATGTACTTTTAGTCACCGGTAATACATGTTTTTTTGACCAATTTTGACCGCTGTTTTTTTTTGGTCCAAAGCTATATCCGCCCAATAAGCCGACCCCAGAAAATTAGGTTGCAAAAGTAGGTCCAGAATATCGGCTTATTAGCTGGAAAATACGGTACTTCGATTTTTTGAAAGGAGGGTTGTGAATGCTACTTTATTTTTGTGAAAGGGATGCCAGCTTCAAAAAAGGTTGGAAACCTATGAGTTAGGGTAATGAAAGGTTGCTCTGGAATATGATAAAAGTTTGATAGTGATGTTCATTTCTGCAAGTATTCTTTGGAAATACAAGGAATTTAAAATATTTCAGTCCTCAAAATTCAGCAAGCTTGACATAAAAGCCAGAAACCCTGCATTATTCCTGCATCGAAAACAACAGTGACAGCCTTTAAAGTGGAAGAAAAATGTCAAGAAACAAATTAAGCATCAAGGTTTACACACGGTTCTTTTATTGCCAACACTTGGAAATGTGAAATAAATTTGTGACAGTTGCAGAATGAAACGCAATACAAAATTAACAGATGAAGAAAAAAAGCATAAAACAATTTTTGGTCACTGGAACATTGCAACATTTTTAGGTCACTTGAACAAAAAAGCAAAGAACAGCTAAAAGAAACACCAAGAGAGAATGTCTGAAAATATAGGCTAATGAACACTGCTGTAGTGAGTTTTAATACAACTGGGAGACATGACTGAAATGTTTCAATGACTAAAATGTCTCAGCATAAAACAGGTTGCAAGTACCTTCATTTATTGGGAATGCCCTTTGCAAAACTTGCTTTACATTGTATATATGTTTCAGGACCATGCCATCAGTTCATTATGCCCATAAAGCCACATTTTTGCTTATGACCTTAAATTTATATAGAGGTTTATGTCCATTTATAAAGTGGGTCAGCAAAATGTAAAAATTCTAAACTGGTCTATGTCCAAAAAGGGGTCAAAAACACCAAGGGGAGGTCCAAAGAGTTATCAAATTTGCTTGATTTGATATTTACCTCTATGACCTACAATTGGTCAGAGGTTGAAGAAGTAATTATATAAGGTGAAAAGGCAGCAAAACTTTAGCTCAAAAAATTTTGTTTTTTGCCATTTTCTCAAAACTCCATTTTCGGACATACACTGGTGACATGTTAAGTAATACTGATGAATTGCAAGGACATCCAGTTGTCATGATTTGATAACTATACATCATCATATTTGTTAGCATTGTTTTGTTTGTCTGCAATAATCTTTTAAACCAGCATGCACCCATTTACATAACTAAAAACTTTTAACTGCTTGCAGCTTCTGTTATCCATAAGCATTATTATTTTCTTTGGAAATGAAAGATTTTACAAAATTACACATCGTGTGTCTCGGAATCTCAGCAGAATAATCTATTTGATTGCACTGGTTAGTTTTCCTGTGATTTATGTTGAGTGACACTACAAGCAGTTATGTGAACCTGTTTTTTTAATGCCTGAATTTTTCAAAGTCAATTCAGTCGAAATATCTAAAAATACAGACTAATAAATATACTGTTACAGCGAGTTTTAATACAACTGTGAGACAAATGATCAAAATGTCTCGGTGAAAAAAAACAGGGTGCAACCAGCAAATTGCTAGTGCATGAACTTGTGAATTTCAGGGTTTTGCAGTTTTGGTATGCTGTGTAGCAATAACCTACTCAATTTTCCAAATCTTTTAGGAAAGAAAGTTACGGGTTTGTTGGGACAATTCAACAAACCTGGAAAGAAAGCAGGCTATGACAGTGAATCCAAAGCAAGTTAGCTGTTGATGGTCATTAGAGCTGCGAAATTACTCTGTCCATGGTAACTCTGGGATATTGACTGTGATCTAGGCAGGTTGTGCTACAACACATTGACTTGTAAAAGCATCAGTGTTTATGTCACTGCTGATTAACACTTTGGCATCCGGCTGCTTTCGGGGATTTTTGCACCAGAACAACTGCATTGCATGTGGCTTTGCGCGTGCAGAACTCTGGCACTGAAAGCGATAGAGAGCTATTCAAAGGCTCAAAAGATGCGGCAAGTTTTCTAGTATGTACTCGAAAAAATTTTTTGGTTGGACGGATTTTTTGTGAGTGACATCATAAGTGGAGGACTTTTAGGCCACCTCGGCCCACTTCACCTGGCCCTGGGCCCAAACCGTTAGGTGGTAGTATTTTGCTGAAGTTTTTGTTGGAAACTAGGTCACAATCCGAGTCTTTTGGTACTTTGGATGACCTGCTGGGGTTTCAGGTTCGAAAGTTGTGATCTAAAGTAATACAAATGTTTGACTCATTAGATAATTAATTAATTAGTTTGTTTGTTTCAAATCATAACTTTTGAACCAGAAATGCTGGAAAGATATTTATCAACAAAACTTCATAATGACTTAGCAAATTTGGAAACTTGTAGCTTAATAATCTACTCAATAGAGATTGGATTATGAAGAATGCTGCTACCAGCAATATTGCACACTGCTTAAGGTGTGCAATAACAAGACAAAATGTCAACATTAAACCACTGTAGAAAAAGAAGCAACACCATGTACTTTTGAAAGTTCAGCAAGATGATGACGATTGTTTAAAGCTTATTATTGAGTAAGTTAAACATTCAAGAATAAATTAAAAGACAAGGGACTTAACAACTTTGCTGGACCTACGCCGTTGCTAAGACAGGTGAAACTGCTTGATTTTAAGCTGATTTCAAAGTACAAATATATTGTACCCTGGAAGCCAACATGTTAAGAGGTGCTGTTGTTAGCACTGGTACTTTAGATTTTTTTGTTACTAATGATAAGTGTTGTATTGAAGCCAGCAATGTAATTGTTACGTAATGGTGTAGCCCCACATAATTCACACCTTGACTGCTGGTCTACGAATGTATCATACCTGGAAATCGGCCTAAAACCAGCAGTTTTCGGTTGCCTTACCAGCGCCATAGCTCCTCCGCCAATTGCGCTAGAGAGCTGTTCAAACCCTCAAAAGATTCGGCAAGTGTTCTAGTCTGCACTTGAAAAAATTTTATGGTTGGCGGTTGCAGATTTTTTGTGAGTAACATAATAAGTGAAGTAGTTTTTGGGTTATTTTGGCTCATGTAACCTGGCCTCAACTGCTAGGCCAAAGTATATCGCTGAAATTTTCATTGGAAACTAGACTCGAGTCCGAGTCTTTTGAGCCTTTGATCGACTTTCTAGCATTTCTGGTTCAAAAGTTATGATTTAAAATAAACAAATTAATTAATTATTTACTCACCTAATCAGTCAAATATTTTTACTAACTTACATCACAACTTTTGAACCCGAAACCCCAGCAGGTCATCCAAAGTATCAAAAGACTCGGATTGTAGCCT
>JGI24159J19872_10008992_pt1 | contig 13090 bp, 5 predicted proteins | sample Ectturendosymbi4_FD_19872 | JGI IMG/M metagenome (IMG submission 19872) | reverse complement strand
CTTTTTCAAGCTTCTTACATTAGCATGGAGTATGCTGAAACCTGGCCAGTTTAGTTTGGCAGATAGTGAATTAAATGAGGCTGTATCATGGTATTGGTATCATGGTATTAGTTTGGCAGATAGTGAATTAAATGAGGCTGTATCATGGGGTCGATACATAGTCATGGGATCAAATGGGGATCACTGAATGGCCAGGGGATCAATCAATGAATAACTGCTGGGGTCTACTGGAGCAATGAAGCAGGATAACACTAATTGGAGAGCCGGGCGGGCTAGAGGGCCATGTTTCCAAATGAAAAATGTTAACTTTCGGCAGGCTGCACAGAAGACAGAAGGGCGGGCTGCACAAAAAGGCGGTCCGGCGGGCTGCGAAAAATGGCGAGGCGGACTGCAGAAAAGGGCAGCCCTCCGGCCCGCCCATTTTGGCAGCCCAGCTTCATGTCCAGCCCGCCGGCTTGCCTTAATATGCAGCCCACTGGCCCGTCCTGTAGTGCAGCCTGCCGGCCCGCCCTTCTGTGCAGCTCGCCAGTCCGCGGAAAATTCATGTTTTTCATTTGGCAACATGGCCCTCCAGCCCGCCAGCCCTCCGTTTACTGTTATCCATGAAGCATCCAATTCAAAATTATTGTTAATCGGGCAAGGAATGCAAACAGCATTTTTCAACAAATCAAACAAAATTAAGAGGGCTGATCAAATCTCAGCTACAGTAGTTTGAAAGTACATTCCAGGGGTGGCCAAACTGGCTCCATGTATGTGCTGGAAATCGTAAAAGCCAAATTACAAAGAGTCGCAGCATAAAAATAAAAAAAACGAATTTATTTGCAATCTATGCTTTTGTGACATAATTTTTTGTAACGACTTGCAAAAGTAATGCTGTACNGCACGTAGTCTCCACAGTTAGGGACGGTTTTAGGGAGCGTNGCGCCNTAGGCCATCTTAGCTTTTAGTGTCCCATGCAGCCTGCACCTGCATGATGCAGGTGTGGCCTATTTAGGCATTTGTCTGANAAGCATGAAAGTATGCCATTCTTATGTGTAGTGCTCCCTTAAAGATCTGTCTGTTATGGTGCCGACTTTGNTTCTACGTCTGCCTTAGATCTTCAACAGAAATTAAAGTTTTTCCTACATTCTTCTCTGGAACAAATGGCAATGCGATCTTTTATTGGAATTTGTTGCTCTTTCGTGTAGTTCAGAAGTTCTCTTTATTAAATTTGAGATTCCAAGTGTTTTTGTAGGTTTATTTTTTGGATATATACATTTTCATGCAGGACCGTGTTACCGCCCCCAGAAATATCCTCTAGTTGTTGATCTGACGAGCTGTACGTAAACTCCTTTATTATAGTAACCACACATTTTATGGAACAAACAAGCACAATCCATTCAGTGGACACAGGGTTTACTTATGCCTTTTCAAGTTGTTATTTTCCAAGCAATACAAAAAGTACAGTGTTTTAATCCTCTTAGACTGATGGTAAACAAAACAGCATGAAGACAAGTTTTGCACAGCAAAGTATTATCGCAGCACCCTCAGCTAACCATATGAAATAAACCTAAAATGTAGACGCGTTTTTTCAAATAAAACTCACGAGAAACTGTTCTAGCTGATTTACCTAACATAGGTGTATAGAGTTTCAACAAGCAATGTTGGTTTGTGGGCAATCTAGTTGATAACAACCAAACGTAGCATCCAATACTGACAATANTGGTTTTTGTCAGAGTTCTGCAGTGCCTGGCTGTCTTGTGTTGTTGCGAGCTTTTTGTCTGGAAGATTGAACATCAAGAAAGTGCTGTTCTTTCTTTTTCATTCTTTTCTTGTAACCATAGGTGTAGTCATGGGGGCAAGTGCACCATTCCCCTTAAATTTCTAACATATCTTGCCATTTTATGCTTTGACAGGCAATATCCAAATAAAATACTGTTGCTCGCTTAAGTCATAGTATTTGGCCCTCCCAAAAATTTGGGGCTGGCAACACTACTGCTTGTAATGACTTTTATACAGACGGCCTGCATCTCTCTCATGCCTAGCCATGTCCCTCAGTATCAAACCTTTGACACTGCACTTCCTTATTTGATGTTCAATCTTCCACTGACAAAATGCTCGGAAAATGCAAGACCGCCGGTCACTACAGAACTCCGATGAAAAGCAGTCTTTTAATTCTTATGTTGCGTAGCAAACAATATTATCGTGTTATTACTGTACTGATAGTCTAGACTAGTTGTTTGTATTTTTGCTCGTTTCAAAGTAAATTGTGAAGTTATGCGCCTTCACAGTTTTGCAATTTTGAAGTTAATAATGAGTCGCCATAGGAAGGAGTTGCGCGGGGCCCTAGGCCATGGCCTATGCATAAATCTGTCACTGACCACATTACCACTTAACAATATTTCCACACTTTGTAATACATAGAAATAAAAATACAATTTTTCAGAAAGCTCGAAGAACCGCACGCAGCTCACTAGCTGAGATTTGGCCACCACAAGTTTATTTGATTCAGATCCTTTTTTGTTAAATCATCCATTGTGATGACATTATGAAAACTGTTCTGTGTGTTACGTCGCAAACATTATTGTAGTGCATGTGTCACAGTTCGGTAGTTGCTGGACTGGTAGTACAGCAGTAGCCTACGCAGTTGGACGGAGAAGAATTGTTGTATGATGTTGTGCTTACATCCATAGTTCTAAGCATAGTTCGGATTGTGTATTATTTTATCATGCATTTCAAGTAAAAAGTACTCAAATTCATTTTGACACATACTAGTAACTGTTGGGCTAGGCCACAGGGTCTACAGAAAATTTTATACTTTAATTGGGGGTCAATGTGCAAAAAAGTTTGAGAACCACTGGGTAAGGGTTTGGTTACAGATAGGTTAGGGTTAGGTTAGCATTAGTTTTGGGTTAGGTTAGTATTAGGGTTAGATTAGGGCTACAGTTAAGGTTAGGTTTTGGGTTGGGTTTAAGGTTTGTTTTTGGTTGCCTGTAAAAGGCGGAGCTCCGTAAATAGCGGAGCTTAGTTGCGGAGGTTTGATGACGTAACCGCAGTCCTTAAAACCGATATTTTTCGTTGAGCAATGAGAAGTAAACGGTAGCAAAATAATTTTACTGCAAAAGGTGATGTTACCACTACGGTAAAAATGTCTATTTTGAAGTTTTATAATTTTTGGTTATCTGAGTTTCACAACGGTTCGGGGACAAAAAAATAGGTTTCAACAGTTGTGAATGTATAAAATTATTAAACATCGCAAACTTCCATGTATTGCAAGTTTGGGAGAAACGCATATTAAGTTGCAATGATACAACATTTTTCCTTCACTTTTGTTCCTTTTTTTGATTTTGCAATGCAGTTTTTTTCCACTCCGGTTATGTCATCAAACCTCCGCACCAAACTCCACTATTTACGGCGCTCCGCCTTTTACAGGATACCTATCTTTTACGTTTACTTCATTTCTACCAAGCCTACTGCACTCTCGTCGTGCGTCACTGTTACGTCACAGGTGGCATATTAATAAGTTTTCAAATTTCAAGATCCACAGGCATATCTATAGCCACTGCCTTTTTTGAATTGCACCACGACAGGCGTATCCGTAGTCTTTTCCTACAGTGAATAAGTTGTGCAATGTCTATGGTTGGCATTGCAATGCATTTTCTAGGCATTTTCACTGTGTATGAGTTTGATTTTGTGATCAAGCGTTTTTTGTGAATCTAGTGTTTTTTCGTCATGAAATCTAGCACTTTTCTATAAGGAAGTGACTAACGATGCCTGGTATGACGCAATTCAAATAACAGGGTTACTTTGTCATTCAAATGGCGTGGATCTCGTAGCCTAGGGGTTATGTGTTACAGCTGCTATGCGAGAGGGCAGTAGGCTTGGTAGAAATGAACTAAATGTAAAAGATAAACCTTACCTTAACTCTAACCCTAACTCTAACCCTAACTCTAACCCTAACTCTAACCCTAACTCTAACCCTAACTCTAACCCTAACTCTAACCCTAACTCTAACCCTAACTCTAACCCTAACTCTAGCCCTAACTCTAGCCCTAACTCTAGCCCTAACTCTAGCCCTAAGTCTAGCCCTAAGTCTAGCCCTAACTCTAACCCTAACTCTAACCCTAACCCTAGCCTTCACCCTAATCATAACCTAACACTAACCCGTAAAGGTAACACGTAAGCCTGAAGAAAAGTAAAGAAAAATAGCAAAAGTTGACAAGGTGAGAGTCAAACTGGAAACCATTGGCATAGCAGCTGTAGCAGTTTTTGTCAGATCATGTCCACTTGTAGTGCTTCACTTAGTGATCCCAACTCTCGGTACATATTGAGGCACACGAGCTATCTTGCCTACAGAGTCTAGAGTTCTGATGCATCGGAGAAGGTTGTAAGCTTCTTTCGCGCATGGCTCATCACTGGAAGCAATGGTTTCCAATACATGCCAGACGACAGCATAATTTTCCAGAAAGTTGAAAACTCTGTAAGCATATGCTGCAAATCTCGTTTCAGAAAAACACACATGGCCTACTGCAATAATTTTGTGCTGGCCCTAGTGCACATGTTTTTCCTGAAGATTTTCTTACATTGGAACATCCATATAGGTGTTCATTGTTCATTTGCCACTTGAAATAATAGTGCAGGTCTAATGATTACATTTTTAATAGCTGTCAGTTCACAAGAAAAATGTCAGTGCTCTTGCAGTGGGCTAATAATACCCAACACAAATGTTGATTGGTGTGGCACAGGCACAAGGTTAAACACTAGTTAAACAATAACTGCTGGAACGAANGCCCGACAAGCAATGGTTCAAGCTCATCATCATCGAGAACAGGCCAGCAGCAAACNAATGAACCTGTGCCTGTACAGCCCTTCANATTACATTATGACTAAATTGTCATTGAATTTTGATCTCATCAAAACCAGCATGGCTTCCACCCACCTGACAAATAGGCTTCTTGGCATGTCCGCATGCAACATGGCAGCAACAGCGCTTGCCGCTATTGTGATTCATGGGGGATTATGCTTTGAGGAGAATGGGTCAACCTCGGTAACTTGTCATGGTGGAGGGAGTGCACTTTGAATCAAACGACTTAACTTCCGAAAGCCAAGTGGTGTTACAGGTTGTGCTCAAGCTGATCATCAAGCGCAGCTGAAAGGGTGGTACTTCAAAAAAAAGTTCAGCGGAAATAAAACAATTTGACTTGAGCAGCATGCGAAAAAAGTCGATTCGCGCTAAGTGCAATTTTTTTAGTAACTGCTTAAAAATTTCCAAAAGTTACAGTGGTGCTGTGAAAAATTTCTTGTGAACATGTCTTGCAAATGGAAATGACAATACCCCAAGTCCAAATTTTTTTGCCTTGGGCACCAGCCTGTCTTCATGATTTTCATGTGAGTGCAAAAGTCAGTGTTGCAAAAAGTATAGTTAAAGCAGTACAAAAGGTATCTGAGTTTAAACATGAAAATGTTCATGTGTTGGTGGCAAAGGTGGTAAATAAATAATCTTTTAATATACAGTCATTCCCATGTTGAAGTGCTGTCTAATGGCTAAAGCCCTGAAAACATTTGATCATCTCTGTGGTATAGGCAGTGGTCAATTCAAATTGTTGAGCAAACCTGTGAAGCGAAATTATTNTTGTCCTTAAGTGGAAAAAAAGGTGTAATCANAGATCTTGAAAACAAGACATGTAACAGCCATGTTTTATTNAAATTTTGTTTTTTGTCGCTGATGGCAGTTATGCAGAAGTTTTTTGCATTGTGTTTCATGAATAAAATTTTGGAACAATGAAGATTAGTAATGGTACCCTATTAAAGTTTTCACATTTTGTATTGAAAAGGAATTGAAAAAAGATTGGAAATTGGTTTTTGAAAATGTGTGGGAACCCTGTGTTAATTAAGGCCTGTGTCTTGTGAGTTTTCAAGTTATTTACTTATTTATATCATGTGATGGCAAATCTGAAAAACAAAGTTATAAATTGCTGAATAGTGGCCAAGAATGAATGTGTGTAATGGTCAGCTGTACTTGAATACCTTTTTTTTCTAATAATAAGCTGTAAGTGACTCATTGCTGTGCTAAATCTATTTGCAGGTTTGTAATAAGAAGTATGACAGTGAAACTTAGTCTTACAAATGCAAGTACTAATGATTTACATGACATCATGTTGCCTGCTGTAAGCATCTTGCTTAAAATTCGTGAGGCAAATCAAATGGTTCCCCACCGCTAGGCCATACTGAAGTGTGATATAAAGAATTTAACAATGGATGAATCAAAAGTTGCAAGCTTTCAACACTTTTAAAAGTAAAGGGTAAATTAGAGAACTTGGCATCTCAATGACATTCAGTGAGTCAATGTTTAGATTAGAATATATTTACTGCAATTAAGTCTACAAATAGGTTGGAAGGTTTGTTTTAGAAATGAAGTTCAAGTTGGATAGAGCTGAAAGTTTTGTTTCAAAAACTTGTGTCACATTGGCATTTTTAATGTGAGAGACGTGCATTATGAAATCTTTCTNAGTAAAGCATGTCTCACAAACATTAATGGGAAATTAGTGTCTCAACACTTTCGGTACCAGCCGATGTATATATGCATGAGGACAAACCTGCCATGGTTACCAAGTGACATATATATACGTTCCTAATGAAAATCGTTGTTTTCTGGCCCTGGATGCCAAACCAACAAGCTATTTTTTTGACTCAAGGGTTTTTTGAAAACTAGGCTATCATCCAAGTTGTTAGAGTGCTTGATTGGCCTTCTAGCTTATCTGAAGCCAAAGTTATGGAACAAAAACCAAAATTGGATAAAAATTAAAATCCCATGAAAGGTAACCTTGGTCATTTTTGGCTAAAGACCATAACTTGCCAGCCGATTGAGCTAGAGAACTGTTCAAACCCTCTGAAGACTCCGAAAGTCTTCTAATTTACAATTAAAAAAAGATTTAACACTTTGATGTCCNGCTGGTTTTGGGGATTCTCGTGCCAAAACGACCAGATTGCACGTGNTTTTGCGCATGCATAAATCGGGTGCTGAAAGTGGTAGAGAGCTGTTCAAAGGCTCAAAAGATGCGGCAAATCTTCTAGACTGCACTCGAAAAAAATTTTTTGGTTGGAGGGTGCGGATTTTTTGTGAGTGATGTCATAAGTGGAGGGCTTTTAGGCCACCTTGGCCCACTTCACCTGACCCTGGGCCCAAACCGTTAGGTGGTAGTATTTTGCTGAAGTTTTTATTGGAAACTAGGCTACAATCCAAGTCTTTTGATACTTTGGATGATCTGCTGGGGTTTCGGGTTCAAAAGTTATGATCTAAAGTAAACAAAATATATGACTAATTAGATAATTAATTAATTTGTTTATTTTAGATCATAACTTCTGAACCAGAAACGCTAGAAAGTTGATCAAAGGCTCAAAAGACTTGGGCTCGAGCCTAGTTTCCAATGAAAAATTCAGCGAAATATTTTGGCCCAGCGGTTGGGCCTAAGGTCAGGTAACATGATGAGCCAAAATGATCCAAAAACTGCTTCACTTATGATATCACTCACAAAAAATCCGCAACCCCTAACCATATTAGGGCTATTCTAGTCTGTATTGGAACGCAAAGATTTTAAATATTTCTCTAACTTGCTGCTATTGGAAAAAGATGGAAGCGTCCGTTGACAGTGATTTGGAGATATGGTGTAAATACAATGAGTGCTGTTGCATGGTGGAGATGTGGTTGTTGGTATGCGAAAGTGTCATCCTTTTTCTTTGCAGTCAAAATTTATCTTTAAGTGGTGTTAGTAGGGACCAAGTTTCAGGGGGGATGGGTAACATGTCTCCCCCAACTTTTGGACAAGGGGGCACAATATTGTTCGTCCTCCTCAATATTTTGTGATAAAAAATAATGTAGTGGCAAAATTTAAATACTATCTCAATGTACATGACAATCAGTGGTATGATTTAGGCGTACTTTTGGGTCATTGTAGGATGCAACCATGGCAGTTAATGGATTCTCAGAGATACATGTCCAAAAATTCTACTTTTAATGTGTTGTTTGTTTTTTAAACAGTGATTGAAGTATTGTGTTTGTTTCATTTACTTTGACAAAGAACTCTTCAAGTGTTAATACTAAAATTTTGTGTACTTAGTAAAGAAGCAAATACAGTAATCCCCGCTTATTAAGCCCATCTTGAGACTGGACGATTTTGGGCTTATTAAACGAGTGGGCTTATTAACCGGGGACAAATTTTCGCCGTTCTTATGCGCATAAACGAGTATGACCGATTGTAATATCGCTTAAAGTTGCTAAATCTATTGACATTGTGCACAACAGTTACAGGTAACGGGTAATTTTCTTCGTTTATTACGGTAAAACAATATTAATTTCTGCAAAAACATCAAGAGTAAGTTGCCTCATTGATGGTTGGTGACGTAGAACTAGAAACTGTCGAACATGGCCGTTCAATTTAATTTTTCAAATTCATGCATTTTGTCGAGAGAGATGTTGAGTTGTTCGGCTGCAGTACGTTGACTGGATTTTGGCAGTGCTAGGTAATTTTTTAAAATCTTAGTAAGTTCTACAAAGCACCAATTATCTCGCCTATCGATTACGGCACAAACCACGATCTGTGACGAAACAGTTGAATTAAGAACGAGGTCAGCAATGTAACGAAGTGTGATGGAAATCAAGATAGAGAAGTGTGAGTTGCGACGATTTTTCACCCAATTTTAAGCAAATATGTTCGAAAATTGGGCTTATTAAGTGGGGTTTTGGGGTTATAAAGCGTTTTTTTATTACAGGAATAAATGGGGTACTTCCGGACCGGACAATTTTGGGCATAATAAGCGGGGACTACGCTACGTAAAAAGCGTTGTGAAGTACTAGCACAGTAGCAACTGCCATAACACCATGGGCGTAGCCATGGGGGCACCTGGGCCATGGTCCCCAAAATATCTCGCTTCCACAGTTTTCCAATTTTACAAAAAGGCCGCACTACGGTTGAATGAACGTGCTGACGTCATTGAAACCAAAATATTATATTAGTGTGATGTGCATAATAACATGTATATCACACAAAGTCTGTCTCTCTGAAAGTTTTGTAGCAAACTTGGTCCCTGGGTGTTAGTGTTGGTTGCGGGTGCGCTACTAAACGATGAAGTCGCTTATGTTCTGTTTTAATTTAAAAGTTAACAAAAATATACTTGTCTTGTTGATTAAAGACCAACACTAACGTTACATTATAAAGTTATGCGAAGCTGTTTTTATCCGATCAACACAGCAGAAAGAGAAGCTCAGTTGTTGGGTAACATATCAAATATATGAAGTTTTTCTTATCTTTTGGTTGCTGTTTTTCAGGGTAAAATAACTTGGCTTATTAGTAATCATTACTTTAAAAGACGAATGCTTTGAAAACAAGTGCACTGAAACTTTCTAATGGATTACACTCGAGACCCATGCCCGTGGCGCATTCTGGATGATTGCGGAGGTGCGTTTAGTTTGGGATTTGTTGGAGGCGGACTTTTCTCCATGGTTGGAGGAGCGAGAAATGCGCCGAAAGGAATCACTAATCGGCTTATGGGCGCCATGGCCAATGCCAGGGTGAAAGCACCCAGGACTGCAGGTAGCTTTGGAGTGTGGGGGCTGACGTTTTCACTGTGCGAATGTTCGCTGGTCGCTCTCCGGCGAAAAGAAGACCCGTGGAATTCGATTATGAGCGGAGCCGGAACTGGTTTTATCCTTGCGATACGGCAAGGCGTGCTTCCTGCTGTCGGATCGGCAGCCATCGGCGGAATACTTCTGGCGATGATCGAGGGCGTGGGAATTGCGCTGAATCGCTTCCAGGCCGAAATGTACAAACCCGTCGCGCCGCAGCTGGAAGATCCTTCAACAATTTCCGAACTGCCAATGCAAGGTGGCTTGCAAGCCATGCAATGACCGCTTGCATCGGGCGTATTTAAAACCTTTGTTCCTTTCGTCCTGTTATCATTGACGTTTTATTCTTTGGTTAGATCGTCATTACCGGCTTGTTGTGAGCTTACCTCGGAGATGGCGCACTTCCTTCTCTTTGTAAGTTGCGCACAAGAGATCTTTTGCTACTGCATTTGGTGTTTTAACAGAAACCGTTTAATAGCGAGCACCTTTTTCTCGTGTGGAACTAAATTAAGCAATTTATAGTTCAAGAAATATTCTGAAATGTTTATGAACAGCCCAATGCCATCGAATCGCAGTCTGTATGCAATCACTGGTTCTATGAAATTCGTGTATTTGTTTTGCGTTCTTGCAAACATTTAGATATTTGAAGTGTGTCGAACGGAACACCTACCAATGGATTATTGCGGAAAACTCCCTGTAATAAAAATCAGAGTCAGACCCCATCCCCAGGTGTTACTGCAGGGTGTCAGGCAATGGAGTAGATCGACATCGCCTTCTGAAAAAAAGTATTTTTTACACGTTTTTATATCACTGTTGGAAGCTTACTTATTTGATTAAATGATTGGGTCACAATCTATTTCATAACAACTGAAAAGTATTTTCTACACTTCTTTGTGTAGCAACAATCTTTCAGTTGTGATGAAAACGATTGTGACCCTAGGGTCCAAAGAAATATGTTAGCTTCCAATAACGAAATAGGGAAAGTAATAAATTAAGCTATTGCTTTGCAAGTTCCTTTCGTGCGGCAGGGGCAAGTCGCGGCTGAGTAAAGGGTGATGGTTTTTTGTAACGTCGGAGATGGCTCAAAATCCAGTCCTAGGTTTTGCTTAGACCAGGAGTTTTTAAAGTTTGCCACATTACCTCCCTCCAGGTGGTATTGAGATTAGATTTTGGGGCTATTGAGTATTTTATTTCAGAATAAGAGATAGATTGCACAGTGAAACCTCATTGCAACGCGATCGTCAGTGTGCAATCACGCGATCTCGAAACAAATAATTTCCTACGGTAAAATCATAAATGAGATGAACATGCCCAAATCGGGATCAACTGTTTCCTGTATTATCAAGATTTTTTCGACCAGGTTTGGGGTATTGCAGCTTAAAAACCATAAGGACCGCTGACTTGGGCTAAACCTTATTTGCTCACTTTATCCACTGCCGCCAGGATGTAGAACAGGGATCTGCACATTCTTTTGGCTGTCGACCCCTTGGTAAACTCCCAGACTTCTCATCATGGGTGTCGGAAGGATTTTCACAAAATTTTTTCCAGGGGGGACCAAAATTGGTGAAATTTGTTTTTTACCCCTCAAAATTGAAAAAACAACCTTAGTTTGCTAAGAATTTCAAAATCCAGGGGGGCAAGCCTCCCCTTCCGACGACCGTACTTCTCACCGACCCCCAAACGAACTGCACTTCTCAAATCCCAATACCTCACAAACACGGGACCATTTGCATTAGCACCAGCTGCTGATATTAAATATATCTAGTCCAACTCCAACATAAAGGTAATGATCGAGACACATTAGTATTAATTTAAGCACAAAAGGAAAATGGCAAAATTTTTATTGAAAGTCGAGACACCATCAATGAGAAGGTTGTTTTCTGTGATAAACAGCAAGGGCAATGATATCTGACTGGTGACTGGCGAGTTTCAGTCGCAAGTCACCACGCTCTTCGAAGTCAAGTCGGTTCTGCTTTGTTAGGCTTATATTTGCGTGACTAAAACCAGCTTCAACCATGTACGAAGTTGGGAATGCAATATGCAAGTAAAAACGGCTCAACAGCTGCACAGGGTTCCGTGTATTTAGCAGTGGTATTTACCCTGCACCAATTGTAGTCACACAGCTTTCTGCGGTTGAACAGTGATTCAGCTTCGAGATCCACACACAACACTGGACAACAAAATTTTTTTTTCTGTTACGCAAGTAACAAGATGGTGATTTTGGCTAATTTGGGGGTCTTGATTTAAAAATTGATATTAGATTTCTTCTATCACGCCACGTTTTTGAGTAATCAGTGAGTTAATCTGCAATTACGAATTGATGTCTGCATTTTGTAGCCTATATTAAAATCAAATGGCGTTATAATCCAATCCGGCACGCTCATCTTTGGGTCCTCAAAGCGTACGTCGAGGTCTTCACTAAATTTTTAAGGTTCTTTGCATATACCAGTGGTTCCCAACAAGGGTGCCGCGAGCTAATATGATTTTCCATCAGTGCTGCCACTCCTAGTGTTTTTCCACTAGATCTAGTGTTTTTTCATTTCATCTAGTTTTATAGTGTTTTTTCATGGCTATCTACTGTTTTTTTATGAGTGAGCTGAATGTAATTAATTGCACAATTTTTTGTAATTGTAACTGTAATTGAGACCTCTTGATTTAGTGCAGTTGCAAATTGCTAAAAATTGTACTTAATTAAATCTTAAATTACACAAGACAAAAATGACATGTTTTAAGTTAAACCGCTAGCGAAGTCACTTGGCCATCTGTTAAATGTTTCAGTGACCTGTACAAACAAACAGGCGTTGCTGCTATCTCTCGTTTTCTTTGTCTCTGGTTTAAAATGAGTTGCACAAGATCTATGGTTGGCATTGCAACGCATTTTCTCGACATTTTCACTGTGTGTAAGTTTGCTTTTGTAATCTACAGTAGCGTTTTTACGAATCTAGTATTTTTTTTATAACGAAATCTAGTACTTTTCCGTAACAACAGAGTTGCAACACTGTTTTCCATGTATCTTTAAATATATACTTTCAAAATGTCATCACACTATAAACTAGGCTACATTGCTGTGGCTTCGCCGATGGGCGCCGCAAACCATATTTCTCTCCTCCAAGGTGCCGCAAGCCCAAAACGTTGGGAAACACTGGCACACAGTGTATTTTCAAAACACTGTCAACAATGCTTCCATCCTTTTCTAACTGCAGAAAGATAGAGAAATATTTGAAATCTTTGCGTTCCAATGCAGATTTGAATAGCCCCAATTTGGTTTGAAACCCCATTAGCAGTGGCGGCTCGTGGTGAAAATGGCCGGGAGGGCTGCGAAATTTCATCTCTGGTTGAACATACAGGATTGTCGCCCTGTTTATAATGGCTTTTCCAGTCACTCCAGCAGACCTAAACTTATCAAACTGGTAATTTTCAGTTGTCCTTATTGATACATAGAAAATATTCACTTCAGTTTAATGAAACCGAACCCAAACCCTAAACACG
>JGI24159J19872_10008991_pt1 | contig 13091 bp, 9 predicted proteins | sample Ectturendosymbi4_FD_19872 | JGI IMG/M metagenome (IMG submission 19872) | reverse complement strand
TATCGGTTTCCCATTATTACAATTTGCATGATTGAAGAGTTCAGACAATCTTTGAAAAGACTAGTTCACAAGTGGACCCTGTCAAGCGTTTTTTTTTTCATTTCGGGCCAAAGTGGACCTGGGGACAATGATGGATAAGGGGTGTTCCACTTTACACAACAGTGCAGAACTCCCGAACTGCAGCCCCATCATCTGTTGTGTGTCATGCTCGGGATTGCCAACCTGGTAAGTCGCTAGTAGTTACAGTCCCATATAGTGTGGTGTTTCTGGATGTCACGATAGTGTTTCAGCTTAAATTACACTACACGATGAATTTTTGGTATCGAGAACGTCGTATTTCTCAAGGAACGATTAGAATAAATGTAAGAAATGTGCTTGATCTGCTGTTTAGATGTTCATCAAATTCCAGCAATGCGAAGGATTTGTACTTTACGAATACGTAGCTAATCATACAATGTATGATTACAAATGTAGATAGACACAAAATGCCTACAGCGTTGATTGTTCGAAAAGCTTAAGGAACTACTTGTAAAAAAACTTACAAAATCAACTAATGACTTCTGTTTTACCTAATTACCTCTGTATTGCTCGAAAACATTGTATGTTATTTGATAACATGAATTTCCGAAAATCTGAAAATTCATGTTATCAAATAGCATACAATGTTTTCGAGAATCCTCTGTAATGCGACAATTAAGTGAATGAAATATTTAAACGGCAGGCATGACAATAACCAACCTTAATATTCCCACGAGGGTCAAAACCGTCCAGTTGGTTGATCAGCTCAAGCATGGTCCGCTGCACTTCGTTGTCGCCCCCAGCGCCGTCGTCGAACCGCGCGCCGCCGATGGCGTCGATTTCGTCGAAGAAGATCAGACAAGCCTTTTTGGTTCGTGCCATTTCGAAAAGTTCCCGAACCATCCTGGCGCCCTCGCCAACGTACTTCTGTACAAGCTCCGATCCAATGACGCGAATGAAACACGCGTCCGTGCGGTTGGCCACGGCGCGGGCGCAGAGGGTCTTCCCGGTACCAGGCGGACCAAAGAGCAAAACACCTGCAGAGGTTAAGTAAAATTTATGCAAAGCGAATAAACGGAGAACAGTACCTTGTCCATGAAAGGAATCTTTTCACAGCTATGTATCAGACACCAAGATCTTATAGAGTATATATTTCACCTACAAGGTAGGCATTATCAGTTTTTATTCAAATAGAATCGACTCAGCTATATATTTTACTCACGCAGAAAAACAAACAACTGAAATTATGATCTAGTCTAGTTCAAAAAAACTACTACCAGTAACTTCAACACACACTTGGAATAAGTTTGCCGATAACAAAAAAATCGAAGCTAGTACTTAAACACGACTTCACGCTTTTCTATAAATATTGGTCTCAACTGGTTTTGGTTAGATCTTGCATATAAAGTACATATATAATAAAATTTCCGTGTTTCATTAAAATTTTATCTTTAAAGCTTCACGCCCGGTCCTGGTTTTCTTTGACCATAGGTCAGGAGTTACATTTGTTAGCTATTGGCAACAGTAGAAAAGCTGCCAGCAGGGTTGTTTAACTTGATACGAGCCGACTGGACAAGGTAGGGCACCCCGTTTGGCAACTTGAAAAACATGTATTCGACCGCTGTGGTGGTGCTCAGCCAAAGTACCATGATTGAATTCTTTTAAACAGAATTATATAATCATTGGCTTGTTCAACATGAAACTATTAAGTCAACCTTAATTCCAAGTTTGCAAAACAATTGCAAAACAAAAAACCTTAATTCCAAGTTTGCAAAACAAGAGTCTAGAACAAATGAGCGTGGTTTGTTTGTGCACTTCTGTATGAATTTCAGAAACAATTCATTGTACAACTTGCAAAGAAATGAGTTTTCAAATAGAACAGAACACCTTTATTTCTGTTCCCACTATCTGACGAAATTGTGGGTGTCATTTAATACGTTAGCGTTTGAAATTAAGATTGTGTTTGCTCATGCTACAATTACCATTGTTATAAGCTTGGCATGTTTTCATTGAAAAAAAAAAACAATATTTCTACCCTTTGGTGGGTCGATTCCCAGAGTGACGAATCTTTCAGGGTGCAGAAGAGGAGTTTCAACAACTTCTCGCAGCTTTTGTATTTGCTCCTTGCATCCACCAACATCAGAGTATGTGACATCTGGTTTCTCTTCAACCTAACAATACCTCTAAGTCATTTATTAAGACTTTTGACTGCAGTTGAACCTTGAAATTACTCAGTAATAAGCACAACAGTTGAAGTTTACATGGCAAAATCGATTCTACAGAATCATGTAAGGGTCTCAAATGTATTCCTTCATGAGAGGAATCATACTTACTTCGCGATCCTAGCATTGAGACCATAAATAGTTTGGCGATTCAAATTACCAACTAAACTATTGTTTGCATCAGCTTAAAAGCATGTAACCCACTGAGCTGATGTTTACCATCAAAATCAGTCGGAAAAAAATTTAGCCGATAGACATGTAAACAGAATGGGAGAAAAGCAGAGCCTCCTTTCCAGCAGCTTCAATAGTATGGTGGAAAAATGCCAGGGTTGCACATTTGGCCCAGACTGCAAGTTTTCAAAGCAATCAAACTACCATTGACAAGAGCACATAACATAGACCAGATATAATGGTATAGTGAATATTCAAACCAGTTTGATGATACTGTCTATGCTTATGATTCATGTACAAACATAATAACTGATATAGTCCAGCCGTATGGATATTGACAAGGCAAGAACGCAGCAACAGCAAGCGGAAACATAACAGTTTTACTAGCCACAAGGAAACTACCTGCAGTATCAACCACCATTTGCTTTGGGTTTATTTGCCACTTAATGTACTGCTCTTACACATGAAACAATGGAACTGACAGAAAACTTTTGCAAAACGGCCTGTTCACAATGTCTAGTCACTTGGGTTTCAAAAACGTTAAGCAACATGAAATGTATACCATCAAAATCAAAGAGAGACTGATTTAACAGGACAGTTCAACTAAATTTAGACACATTTGCACAAATTCAAAAAAACATCCACATATTAGTCAATTTAACAAACAAATCAACTTGATCCTATACAGCAAATTAGTAACACAAACATTTGTAGCTGATGTCATCTAGCACTTCATTGTTGTAAGCATTACCAGTACAAAACTGGAACACTAACCTGCATCATTGTGACAGTTGGATCGATTTTAGGTGGAAGTGGAATGTGAATTTGATATTTATTTCGATCAACTCCAACTCGCATGCCTTCTTCAATATCAGTTGGTGCAACTTGATCACCAAGATCAACAACAAATTTAGCAAATTGCTTGACATTGATAATATACTTTGCATTCTCCGTATCAGCATCAATAATTTTAGTGCATCTAGCTACTTGAAGAGGTTGCTCACTTTGCAAAGTTTGCTTGTCAGCAGCTAAATCCCACAAAGCTGGTGGAGCAAGTCCAGTATCTGACTCCTTAATGCCACACAGTTCATTGACCCGTTTGGTAATATTTGAAATATCTTCTTCCACAGCTTTAATTTGTTTTGCATATGCACCCTGTCCATATGTTTTAAGCAGAGCAATATCACCTTCATCCAATGCTTGTATTGGCTTGTCTTCCTTATCATTATCATCCTTAACCCGACGCTGATCTGTTCCTAAGTAGTCTGGCATGTTCACTTTAGCTAAATATACTTAAGACCAATGACACTAGCAAAAATATGAAAACAGGTTTAAAGCATAAGCTAGCTGTAAGTAATTTCCACCAGTTACACAGTTTTGTAAAACATGTGTCTGACAACATACATAATAATATTGCACTTTGTCAAAGTGCAATTAGCAACCCAATGTGGATTTCAAACTAATCATATAAACTTGTAGCATATTAGCATCAGTCCACAAATACACACAATGTCTTAGAGACAAGAGGTGGGCAAATCAGAGTTTGCAGGCTGTGAAGTAGACATCACTTTACCATCATATTTCATTTGCGTTGTGAAACAATTAGATGACTAAGGCACAGTCTTAGTGCAGAACATTGCTATTATTTTCACTTTTAAGCTGTTCATTTGAAAGCACCAACTTTATTAGCACTGCCACCATATTACTGCCAGACATGTAGCCTGTGAGCTAACAATGGATGTAAGTATGCCCCTTCACAGATTTTAGGTTTGGTTAAAATCAACACAAGCAAAAAGCACTAAGGCAGCACTGCCAAATATGTGTTTAAGTACTTTGTAATGGCAGACGAAGGCTGCTTTCATGAAGTAGTCAAGAGCTATTAGTTGTGGCTTATTGGGCCACATATAGCCAATAGGCCAAGGTTTGCCCATTGCCGTATTATATTAAGTACCAGTAGAAAAATCAGCTTTCTGATTGTGACACTGACCCTGGCAAGAAAAAGCTTGTCCATTCCTGAATTAAGTTTTGTTGGTGATATTCACAGGTATGTTGTCTATACCAGTGCTTTTCAACCTGTGCGACGGTACGCACTAGTGCAGATGAGAAAACCATGTGGTGCAGATGACAAACATGGTGTGGACAAGTGCGGATGAGAAAACCCGGTTGTGTAGCTGCAAACGTATTTTAACTCTTTATTTAATCACTCTATTGTTTTTTGTAAAACATGGTACCGCGCGCAATGAAAAATTGGCAGACATTGCGCGCATATTCTGATAGTTTGAACATTCCAACACAGAAATGTATTAGAAGTTACCGAAAGCTACTACCAAACTTTCTAACTACTTGTTCTATTGTTACATCATGATGGAAACAAAAGATGTGCGTTCTATTGTTACGTCATGATGGAAACAAAAGATGTGCAACTGCAAGCCAAAGCTGAGATGATATCACTTTTTTTGTTGCTCCTCCAGATATTCAATCTGTGTGCTGAGCCACAAGCACGCTGCTAATCTCAGCAGTAATGTCTACTGCTCAATGGCATCACTCTAGGTTTGAAACAGGTGGTGCAAAACTTAGTAAATCTGACGTCAAGTAACTTTACTCCACAGGTGAAACAGACAAGGAATCTAGCGCAAATTTTTAATATGAAATAGATTTCATGTAACACTACATCAGTTCTTACATCTTATTCAAAGTGAATCCAGATGTCGTAGATGTGTAGGCTATACAAGATAAAAAATACGAAAAAAAACTGAAAAAAGAAAAAAAACAACAACCTACTGAGAACCAAAAGAATACTAAATATCAAAATGTCAGCTAAAAGGATGCCGGTTTCTGCATTTATCTTGCCAGAGGGGGAGGCTCTGTGACCATCACAACCATCAGTTACGCCACTGCTAGTGTTAGAGGCCACAATAATGTCACAACGATGAGCGTCCAATAATCAGGAATCATTCAATCAATATCTGCTATTTTTAGGCAATTTTTCTTTTAAATCATCTCAGTTTTACCTACCTAATCCCAGTCAGTCTTAGCATGGTAAATAGCAAATGCACCATTCCTTTAATAAATGTCCAGAACTCAAAAGCAAGTCGGTTTCACTCTTCAAACACGACAATTATCGATAATTTTAGCATTAGTTGGTGGCATCTTTGGTGTTGCTAAACCCAGAAAGAAAGACTGTAGTGAGCTGCACAGGTATGATGGCCTAGTGCAAGGGTTGGCAACTTTTTGTTAAATGTGTGCTGAATTAAGGTTTTGAATCATTCAGCGTTCCAACAACATACATATTTTTATGCAAGTCAAGACCAATATATCATCTACGTGAATCAAAACAACATTGATATGCAATCCTTACAGCTTCTGTGTGCTATTGGACATTGCTTGGCATGCCAAGTGTGGCACGCATGCCATAGGTTACCGACCTCAGGCCTATTGAGTTTCAAGCAAAGCGAAATATGTCACAATGCTGTGGTTTCATCATAAGTCATGCAGTAGTCAAGATAGCTTAAAAGGAGAACAACAGGACAACAAAACTTACAGAAAGCACAAACATTTGGAAAGCAATAGCTATTCACTGAAAAAAGGCAAGTGGCGGGCAGCAGCTGTGATTAATACACTGGGGATAACTAAAATCAGATCAAACTTGCTCACAGACCAATATGCTGGCAGTGTTTCACAGGTGCTCCCTGGGGTTGCCTGGCATATCAACCAGGTTTTTTACAAGGCAGCAAAAAAAGAGGGCAAGTGGACTTGCCATACACACCAGCCACAGCATATGGTGGTCATTGTTACTGAGTGTGAGATGTTTGTGATGCAACACTAACGCTAAAGTCACGTTTCCAATCCAACATTTTGGTGAAGTTTGTTGATACAATACATATCATTATACACGCACTCTCCTTATTCGTTATTGTATGACATAACATGTTATTGTATTGACTTTAACTATCAGCACTCCAACTTATGATGCAGGTGCAAAATACTCTCAATGCTATGACCAAGCAATCATAAGTCGTAACTGCAAACATTTCAGACTGCACATTAAAACCAGGGAGCAAAACACTCAGCCCTACATCAGTGCAGTTCATAACTGCAGAAAACAGTCTGCTGGCATTTCTCTTTGAATACGAGCAGTCGATCCCAGAAGGTGTATGCCTGGAATGCCACACACCCATGGTTACGAGATCAAAGCAAACAGAGGAGTCAAATTAACTCAGCCCTGGAACAGCACAGCTCACTTTTGCATGAAATTATCTTTGAATATGAGCAGCCGAGTACTTAAGTGTGCCTGTGATGATGCACACCTTCAGGGCTGGAAAGTACATAATTATCTTTCCAGCTTTCTTGTGTTTTCCCTTGATCGCACGATCTGGAAAATGTCATGCCTTGTTCAGTTTCACAGGGTGTGTGTCACACACCTAGCACACCAGGAGTATACACCACTGCACACCAGTGGTTTCAAATGTAACTGGTTAAAAGCAGTAATTGTCTAGGAGCTCAAGCTGTATTATCAGCATGTTGCAACCTTGTACCCCATTGCTGCAATGCCTGTATGAGTGGCGCTGACTACATGGTGGGTTTGAGCAAAGGTATCCACAATTGTCACATCCCATACAAGGCTTAGGCCTCTGTCCAAAGAGCTCAAAGATAATCCGTCAGCCTTTGTCCATCTATTGTCAAGTCGAATGGCTACAAGGCAGAGGGGAGATTAACACTTTTGGCGCCAGGTGGATTTAGCTACAAATCCCATATTTTCACGCCACTTTGCAATTCCACAACTCTCCAGTCGATTGTGCTAGAAAGCTGTTCAAACTGCCAAAATACTCAGCAAGTCTTCTGATTTGCAATGTAAAAACTTTAAGTTTAGAGTTCAGGTTTTTTGTGTGTGACGTCGTAAGTGGGATAGGTTTAGGCTTTTTTGGCCGAGATCATTGGGCCCTGGGCCCAATCACAAGAGGGAAGTGTTTTGTTCATCTTTTCACCGGAAACTAGGCTAAAATCAGAATCTTTTAAACCTTTGATCAACTTGCTAAGGTTTCTCGTTCAAAATTAATGGCAAACAAACTAAGTTTGGGTAAAAATTACCCAAACACATTGATTTACCCAAATTTTCATTATTTTACCCTAAAATCGCTTCCATTAGCAGTGCACTGCAGGATTTTGGTGGTTGTCGTGATGTGCATTTTCACATGCATTGTAATAATAATAATTCATTCATTCATTCAGGGTTCCCACCACATTTTCAAAAAACATTTTTCATACTTTTTTAATACCTTTTCAATACTAAATCAAAAGATTTCAACACTTTCAGTACCATGCGGTTTTCCTTTCAACACTTTCAATACCACGCGGTACATTTTTTGAAAGCTTTGCAATACCATTACTCGCTAGCCAATTGAGCTGGAGAGCTGTTCAAACCTTCAACAGATTCGGGAAGTCTTCTAGTTTAGATTGAAAATTTTTTTTTCGTTTTGGGTTTGGGGCTTTCTGTGGGTGACGTCATAATGGGGGCATGTTTATGCCTTTTTGGCCAATTTTACCTGGCCCTGGGTGCCAATCCAACAGGCCATTTTTTGGCTCAAGTTTTTTTTGGAATCTAGGCTATCAGCTGAGTCTTTAGAGCCTTTGATTGGCTTGCTAGTATATCTGGAACCAAAATATGGCTCAAAAACCAAAATTTGGGTGAATTTCAAGATCCACAAAAGGTAACCCTGGGTATATCTGGCTAAAGGCCATAACTCTCCAGCCAATTGAACTAGAGAGCTGTTCAAACCCTCTGAAGACTCAGAAACTTTTATAGCTTCAAATGAAAAAACGTTTTGGGTATGTTGATTTTTGTCAGGGTGTTTTTAAGGAAAATGTTAGGTACCCGGTATGGACCTGATTTCTTTGATTCTAAGGACCCGATTTTCAATTGAAGCGAGCCGAATGGGGTCCCTAAAACACCTAAAAAAACTGTTTTTGTTGATGTGGACATGATAGGAGTATGTTTATGCATACTTGTTTACATTTGCATGACATCATCAAGCACTGGATGCCAACGCCTAGAGCCATTTTTTGACTTGTGTTTTTATTGGAAACAAGGCTGTAATACATGTCTTTCAAGGGTTTGATTGACTTTTTAGCGTATCTGATTTCAAAATTATGGCCAAATGACCAAAAATTAACAATACAGTTATTGACTCTTTCGCGTTCAGTAATGTTCGAGGATTTCACGCCAAGAAAACGGATCACATGTGGCTTTGCACGAGCATAACTCTGGCGCCGAAAGCTATTGTAGAGAGCTGTTCAAAGGCTTAAAAGATTCGGCAAGTCTTGTAGTTTGCAATGAAAAACATTTTTTTGGGTTGGGGATGCAGATTTTTTATGAGTGACGTCATAAGTGGATGACTTTTTTGCCACCTTGGCCAACTTCACCTGGCCCTGGGCCCAAACCATTAGATGCTAGTATTTCACTGTAAGTTTTCATTGGAAACTAGGCCATAATCAGAGTCTTTTGATACTTTGGATGACCTGCTGGGGTTTCGGTTTCAAAAGTTATGATCTAAAGTGAATAAAATATTCGATTAATCCTATAATTAGATAATTAATTAATTTGTTTTTTTAAGATCATTAACTTTTGAACCAGAAACGGTAGAAAGTTGATCAAAGCCTCAAAAGACTCGGACTCGAGCCTAGTTTCCAATGAAAACTTCAGAAAAATACTTTGGCCTAGTGGTTGGACCCTAGGCCAGGTAACATGAGCCAAAATGGCCCAAAAACTACTTCACTTATGATGTCACTCACAAAAAATCTGCAAACCCCAACAAAAAAAATTTTTTTCGAGTGCAGACTAGAAGGCTTGCTGAATCTTTTGAGGATTTGAACAGCTCTCTAGCGCAATCAGCAGAAGAACTATGGCATTGGTAAGGTAACCAAAAACTGCTGGTTTTAGGCTGATTTCCAGGTACAATATATTCATAGACCAGTTTTCAAGGTATTAAGTTGCTTAATCCCCTCGACAAAAATTTTTGAAAAGATTACAAAACATGTTGAAAAATGTGAAAATATTAGAAAAAATGAGTCAATTTTTTGTTATATAATTTTTTTAAATAAAATTCAAACAAAAATAACAAATTTACATTTAGTATTTTCATGGTCAGGAAACTGACCTGTGAAATCTAAAATTTAATCTGATTTATAACATACTTAGTAATAGTTGGTTCTTTTTTCTCAACCTGCTGGTTACAACCTGTTGCCCAGTTGACTTTTTTCATGATTCCATTCAATTTAAAACCCAGAGTTGCATGATCCAGTGATCTTACTTGATTTGATACAAACATAAATCTTATTTCACATACACATAATAGTTGTTTTTGCTTCAAATTCACTCATATGGTATTGTCTGATACAGTGGCGTAGTGGTGCCTGGGGCGACTGCTTGATTGGATGCCCTGCTACCAAATTCTAGTATTGAGCAGTGGCGCAGGCCTATGGTGGTCATTGTTACTATATATATGCTGTTTGTGACATCACAATATGACAACATATTCATGTTTGCAAACCAAAGTTTTGGCGAAGTTTGTTGGCACAACATACATGATCAGGGATGCCGGAGCAGCGGTAGGGCAGGGGGAACAGTAAAAAAGTTTAGGGCAATGGAAACTGATAAAAAACAAAAAAATTGTTACCTATTATGTTTGTTTCTGTTCATCAACAATGTTTACCTCAAAAATAATAACAGAAATTATAGAAAATCATTCTAAATTTTCTGGGTGCCCAAATCGTTGCAATAAATTTATTTCAAGGCGATCTTGATAAACCATGAAATTACCTATGATACTGTTGTGAAAAGGCACCTCCGTCTCTGTTGCACCCCTTTTGAAAGGGCAGAGGGGGCAATGCTACCACAATGCCTCCATTCTCCGGCGTCCCTGTGCATATTATTTTACACGCACTCTCTTTACTCGTCATTGTAGGCTACAGTGTGTCACTGTAATAAACACAAATTATATCAGCAGTCTCCTGAGACAGAGCAGTTCATAACTGCAAAAATATCTGGCAACGCATGAAAACAGAAGAGTAGAACACACTCAGTGCTATGTCAGCGCAGTTCACAACAGCAAAAACACAAGGCTGCACGAATGTGTCAACAAACAGCAGTCGATCAGAATGTATATGGCAGGGATGGCGGACACCCAGGGTTGACAGTTTAAAATTTGTGAACTACACAATAATTGAGAATGTGCGTAACACGCAAGAAATTTATCGTTTTTTTCTGGCTGTTATAGGTGCATCTACTGGGGGAACAGAACAGATACAGGCTTGTATGTGACATTATGATCAATCCGCCTAAACTGCCAATTATGACAAAGCTCGAAACGAAGCACAGGTGTTCAACAGTATTAACACAAAAAACGAAACAGGAAACTCGTGATATATTGTCAAATTAGCTAAACCAAGCATGTTGAAACAGGACAGTTTTGAAATTTGACTCAGAAAATCAACTAAATGTCCATAATTATCTTCAGGGTTGATGAAATTAGGCCCAACCAAAAAAAACACCCAGGTGTTTTCAAAAAAGTCCACTTAATACAAACCAATAAAACCCACCATAAATCCCACTCTTTTCCTTTGAAAAATGTATTATGAAGTTAAAAGTAAAATAAGCAGCACACTTTTACAGTTAACTGTAATATTTTTAATGAAACAAAACGAACAGCAACGAAATTTGAAGGACTTAAAAAAAGAGAAGAAAAATTCGAACAGTTTGAGTAAATTCTACTGGTTATCTTCTTTAGCTCTGTAAAATCGGTATATTTTGGTCAATTTTTCTGTCCTCTCTGCATCCAAACTGTTTCTGGTGTTGGACCTTACCAAACCATATGTTTAAAAAATACATTACATAGATCGGGGGTGGCCGAACCCACTCTATGTATGAGCCGCACATCGTAAAACCCAAGTTACAAAGAGCTGCAACATACAAATCTAAAAACACAAATTTATTTGTGATCTGCGCATCTGTGACATAATCCTTTTTGGAATGACTTGGAAAAGTAATACTCTACGGCACACTGCCTGCCACAGTAACATTTTACAATATTTCTACACTTTGCAAAAGAAATAAAAAACAAATTCATGATTTTTCAGAAAGCTGAAAGAGCTGCAAGCAAAGGTTTGAAGAGCCGCATTGAAGCTCACGCATGCGGCTCGCCGAGCCACAGATGCGAGCTACAAGATTGGCCACCCCTGGCATGTAGGCTACATAAACTTGATGTGAAATGGCAGAGTTTGTGTGGGAATGGCTTTTCTCTGTTTGCTATGTGCATGCTTGCCAAACCTTACCACTTTGGAATGAATTGACCAACAACACTTGGTGAAAACAAAGATGGGGAACATTTTTACCATCAAATTTGAATGCCATAACAGGTATAACAAGTCATTATAGTGTAATTCTAAAAATGATGATACTGCACATGATGCAATAAAAACAATTCAGAATAAGCTTTTTGTGTTTTTTTCTAAAAAAAGAACAAAAACCTGTTTCTTTGCAAAAAAACGATTTATAAAAAACAAAAAAAACATGTGAAATGTTTTGTCAAAACCTGGGTTTTTCAACCCCGGTTATCTTACAATCCTTTTTTGTGATTTTCCCTCTAGAACAAGTCACGCCACTATCACTTTGATTGGGTGTGCGTAGCACACCTGAAGTATAGGTCTGTGGTATTGAACAAGCTAAGAATCACTGGCATTTGAATACGTAAAAATTAGTATTGACAACAAAACAAGTTTCGTAAAATTAACACTTTGACGTCTGGGTTAATTCAAGCGGTTCGCAAAAAAACAGCTGGATCGCATGTGGCTTTGCACGGGAATATCTCAGCTCCTGTATGGGTTACGGACCTGGTCAAAGTGTCAAAAGACGCAGTAAGTCTAGTAGTTTGCACTCGGAAAAAATTTTTTGGTTGGGGGTGCAGGGTTTTTGTGAGTGACGTCATAAGTGGAGGACTTTTAGGCCACCTTGGCCAACTTCACCAGGCCCTGAGCTCAAAACGTTAGATGGTAGTATTTCGCTGTAAGTTTTTATTGGAAACTAGGCTACAATCCGAGTCTTTTGATACTTTGGATGACCTGCTAGGGTTTAGGGTTCAAAAGTTATGATCCAAGTTAGCAAAATTTTTGACTAATTAGTTAATTAGATAATAGATGAAATTGTTTATATAAGATCATAACTTTTGAACCAGAAACGCTAGAAAGTTGATCAAAGGCTCAAAAGACTCGGACTCGAGCCTAGTTTCCAATGAAAACTTCAGCGAAAAACTTTGGCCTAGCTGTTGGGCCCTAAGCAGGGCAACATGAGCCAAAATGGCCCAAAAACTACTTTACTTATGATGTCTCTCACAAAAAATCCACAATCCCCAACCAAAAAATTTTTTTCGAGTGCAATCTAGGAGACTGTCCGATCTGTTTGAGCCCTTGAACAGGTCTCTAGCGCAGTGTTTCTCAACCCCGAGTCCACGGACTCAGATGAGTCCGCGGAAGGCTCTGGCTGAGTCCACAAGCACCATGGGCAAGCAAGCTTGCTGTAATGCCCTCAGACAATATAAACTTTGCTGTTTCACATCACATTTATACTTTTGAGGTAGTGTGGTCAGTAGCTTAAGCTTAAAGTTGTTATCTAAAGTGCAGTTTGTTTTT
>JGI24159J19872_10008988_pt1 | contig 13091 bp, 9 predicted proteins | sample Ectturendosymbi4_FD_19872 | JGI IMG/M metagenome (IMG submission 19872) | reverse complement strand
AGAGATATGTGCAAGTTTGAATCATCGCAAAAAGACGAAAGCAGATGGCGGTCGACTGATTCCTCGAAAGCATACAGAAACACTAGTGCTTTTAAGTTTCGCTTCACTCACAGTCACAAGAAAAAGAAAAAGCTGGTTGAAGAAGCCAAAGATGCATGGATCTTGTTGGGATATCTTCGACAAAGAGTTGTAGCTCTAACACTGACGAGCTGGGCGATGAGTGGAAACTTTCTACTCGAACGTAGAGCCAAACATGTCCACCCAGGCTAGGAAGGGGATACTCGTTAGAACCCAGTTGACAGGTTGTGTTGATGAATGAATCTCACTAGGAGGCAGGGTGTGTGTGTCTAGACTCTTTAGAGACTGAAGTCATTGAATGGTTCCCTGTTTTTGATACAAGTATATGGCCCAAATGCAAGCTCACGCCGCACAGTACCAGTTGTGGTGAAATATAGCGATGCTTTGCGACTTTAGTGTATACGTTGAAAACGACGCTGGTGAATGGAAGTGCGTGATCGGTCAACATGGTGATGCTAATCTAATGGACAGTTGAAGTCTTCTGCTGAAACTGTGCTACAATAATGCACTGTGCAGAATGACTATTTTTTCCAACGCAAAGATGTTCGCAAGCTCAAACACACATGTTGCAGAGATTTGACTGGCGAACGGTCACTGATTGATTTGTGCATTATTTCAGCCAGGTCTGCAACCAGAATTAAGGAAGCAACTGGGCAATTCCCGCCTAAAATTTCAAAATCATGTTTAGTTGTTGGGTGCAACAATAAGTTGCAATCATCGTGCTTTCCCCCGAAAACTGGTTGCTGCTCTGGTTTCAGCTGAGTTGTTCCAATCAGTGTTGGACGAGCGTGTCAAAAGAACAGAAATTTGAACGGATCATCTCTTAGTTGTCTGCAACTTTTCTCTGTAAAAAGCAACAATGTTCAAAGACGAATGTGCTAGGAGGTCCTACCGAATAAAGTGGTAGGCCTGGATAGACAAGGATCTAAGAAAGAATTTGCAGATAACGTATTGCCTTCGTTCTGAGAGCTTCTGGAGTGCAGAGCGGACGTAAAGGGAGAGTGAAAGATTTACAATTTGTTTATTTTTACCCTGCCAATTTGTATATTTCAGGACATGGACGAACAAAATTACACAACTATTATCTATGTGTTCTGCAATAGTATCAAAAAATCCAGTTATTCTCTACATACAACAATTTTTCAAGTGTTTTTTGTCTGATTTTTCTCGCTTATTGTGGAGGAATATGACGTTGGAAAATTTCTACAAATGCCGCTGTGGAGCGGTTAAAAAACACTACTCCCATGTGTGATTGGGATCACATTAAATATTCCTTCAAAAATGCTACAGACTCTTACAGGATTCTTTGTTTTGACCCAGTCAATAAAATGAAAAGATAAATATTTGTAAAGCATCGTGAGTTCAGCCATTTCATGTAATGGCTCGAACGGAACAAGGAAAGCGATTGTTTCTTACCTTAAATATAATAAAATTCCATATTTAGGTCTGTCGGTTTACATGGTGTTCTTTACCTAAGGCTCCCAAAAATATTAACCCCAAAACTCGCTCATAAAGGTACGTAAAAATTATATAACACTGTGTTTATTGTCACAGAGAGAGATCAAAGTCAAATACCAAACACGATTGTTTACGACATGAAGCACACTTTGAAACCTGAATTCCCATTTCCTGGTGACGCCTTACCACGAGATATTGCTTCACAAATTCAGTCATTTCACGGTCTGCCCGTAGCATGGTGGCAAGGGCAGTTGATCAAATATATTCTGCGCCCAGTCGACGGACTCGTTGAAAAAATAAAAAAAGTGGAAGAAAAGCTTGGTTTTGAATCTCCAATCGTTGGGTATGTTTTTTATTTTCATTAGCAACCTTCTGTTGCTGAAACAGTACAGTTCACAAAAACTATAGGCAGCAAATTCACCCACTAAGATTGCCTCACAAGTTTTTCCCGATCACTATAAACACAGTCATAGCTCAATTCGAAACTTCAACAGGACTGTAAATGCAATTTTGCGGTTTACCGCACTTTTACAACCTGCGAAGATGTTTAAGCAAATATGAACTGAATTACCATGAGTTAAAATAGCTTTATTGGTAAACTGCAACGTTCATCCAGCTCAGGTAAAAATACCGTATTTGGTCATACTAATAAAAATGAAGAAAAAATAAAATGACTCCCGGCAGGGTTTTTAAAAATTTTGATCCTTGGGGAAAACTGCTATATAATTATGTTGAAAGATCAGGTTTTAATTAGCAAATAAGTACCCAGTGAAAAAAACGTGAAATACTTTGTTGATTAAAAACAGATTTTGCGGAATCAAAAGAAGAGAACAGAAATAGTAAAAAATCTGCATCGTTTATTTACCCAATCTGAAAAAAACTTGCTTTCTACAGCGTTCACGTTCGCCGAACAGACAAGCAAGAGCGGCACAAGCATGAAGATGATGAGTATATGAGAGTTGTTGCAGCTTGGTACGACGTTTTTCAACAGAGTATACAAGATGTTGGAGTATCAAAGTTTCCGAAACGCAAAGTCTTCGTAGCCACCGAAGACACTACTGTTGTAAAGGGCCTGACAGATAGGTAACAACTTGAATTTTCAGTCATTGCCACCAGCATGGTTTCTATATGGGAAAACACGAGACATTTAACCCACAGTATAGCCATGCTCGTGCTTTTCCTTCAATGGCAGATCTCTTATCCAATGTTCGGGCCATTCGCTTTTGAGTTGATACAACAAACTCGAAAATAAATCTAGAAACTTCTTGGGACTTATTGGGGCCATCTTGAGCAACACTCAGCACATGAATTTGAAAAAGAAGGCAAGGAGTTCCACCTCTTGTCCATCGTCCTCAGCGCTACTGTAAAAATTAATGAATAAGATTTGTAAAGAGTTTTCCGTTGTTAAAGAGTAAGTTACATATGTTAGGTTTGTCCACAAAGTTTCTCATAGCTGTAAAACAAACTTTCCACATCTTATTGAAATAAATGATTAAGTGATTGATAGTGCTGAGACTAATGGAATTTTTCAAATCGCAGAACAAAATAAGGCAGCCTGAATCAAACTTTCGTTGATGCAGCAACTAAAGAGCGTTCACGTGTGTTTCTTTTTTGTAATGCGTTATTATTGCTTTTTCTGCGATTCCAAAAAATCTTTTTGTTACACTTCTTTTTTCTGGTGCAACAAAAATGAAGTGAATCCATGTAACAGCGACATTTATTCTACTATATTATTTTGTAGTTATCCAGATTACGAATTCCTGAACAACTTCGAAGCAACCATACTAGCGGAAGAAAAAATGAACAGAATTGAAAAAGACAGCCTTCTTGGTTTGTTGGTCGATATACATTTACTATCGAAATGCGACCATCTTGTTTGCGATGGAAATTCGAACGTAAGTGTGAACATACTTGCATCAGCAACACCAGGATTTTTTAAGGTGTTTTAAAATTGCAAATCGGGTCCCTAGAATCGGAGAAAATTATCAAGGGAGATATCTGAACGGATACTGCAATCAATATTTTTCGGGTCCCTGTCAGATCCACACCAGGTACCCAACATTTTCCTTAAAAAAACTCTGGCAACACGATCATTTTCTGAGCTTGCTTTGCATCGGACATTTTTTACTGACGTGTGCGAGAAAGCTTTTTCAGGGAGGGCCAGGAGCAGCCGTTTGCACTGAAAAATTTGTCACTCCCTGATTTATGACACCAGCTGTGACTTATATTTTTTGGGCCAAGCGGGTGTACATCGTCTGAAATTTTACTAAATTTCCGCGGCTATTCCCTCACGAAACAAAGCGAAGAACAAGCAAAACGCTCCCACTATTTGTGAACCACTATGTGGCTAACAACGTCAGAGACTTGCTGTTCTCGATGCACCATTATATCCAAATATTCTCGTCTGAACTGGCAACTGTCGCTTTTAGTCTGCCCTGAATGTTTTCTTTTGCCCTGAAAAACACATTTCTTGATTTTGACAAATCTTGCAAAGGTGGGAAAAGCTTCCCCAGACCCCATGTAGAGCTCAGCACGTATTTATATATTTCATGGTTCAATTTGCAAACTTGTTAATACTATGAAGAGGTCACCGTCCGCTGTGCTCCTTCATGATGTCACAGTAATTAATCTTGCCTTATCAATAACTTTTACCTTATTTCTTCGTTGAATACGTTTCCTATCTGAGCTGTTTTTTACTTTCTTGCAAAAGTAACGATAACAAATTTACAAGACTTCTGCTTTTCTCCCAAAACTATTTTTCTTAGTGATTTTCCATGTTTTTTAAATCTTATTGTGATTGCGTATTTTACAGATTAAATGAAAATGTATGGATTTTGGGTTTAATATGAGTAATAACGGGTGCTAAGCATAACAAAGCGACGCTCTTTTCTATAAAACCAGTAGCTCGTAAGAAAGGTAACTTTGCTGTCATGAAACATTTTTTTCTTGAATGAGTGATCAACTTCAAAGTAAAAGATAAACATGATTCAAATAACTATTTAAAGAAATAATTAAACGAGTTTCCGTGTCTCGGTGGTATTTCTAGCGTACAAGGACCCAAACTCAACAGTTGCTTTTTTCTATCGCGTCCGATATTTCTAAAGATATAAATATTGCAAAATGTAACTACTATCAAGGACAACTACACAACTTTTCACTTCAGGTATGCAGAATGGCTTACGAGCTCATGCAGACAAAGCATGTAGACGCATCTGAGAGGTTCACACCCATCGGAATGGTTTATCATAACTTTCCGACAAGAAACGAGTTCGACTACGACATTGCCTATGCTGGTCGACCAGAAAACGGAGCGATGGTTAGACATAAACTGCAGATAGATGGTAAAGTTACCAAGCTCGACAAACGATTTCATTGGTCGAGAATAACAAACAGTGTACCTGTTGACGTGTTTCCTGATCTTGACTAGAGTTAACTTGTCCGCGTCATGCGAGTAAAAAGGGCGCAGGGGTAGCACAAACTTTGGAGAGGATCGAGCGGCGTGTATGTTAACAAAAATTTAAATTTGCTTGCTGTAATTTACTCCAAAAACGAAGTGAACATAAACGTCAAAAAATAATTACTTTTAAAAATTTGAGGATTCGGACCACCATATAGGTACGACGCCACTGCGCGTAACCGCTTACTTTAGAACTCCAAGCAAATTCGTATAAAACAAAAGAACATTGTTTTCTACAATTCCTTATAGTACAAGAGCGGTGTATATACCAAAGGGCATTTTACTAAGGGCGGGCAAGGCATATTCTTAAAATGTAGTCAAAGATTTGCACAGAAACGTCTTCATCAAATGTTCAAACAAACGTTTCGATAAAACATTTTGATAACCTAATAATTTTGCCAGCGGATTTAGGAACAGTTCCAAATACAGTCCCGGCTTGTTCGTGCTCAAGCAAAAGCTTATGCCAAATCCCCCAAAAGTGAGGTTCAGCTAATTACTCCTCTCGCTGCTACACCTTGTTTTTGTGATTAGATTAGACTGCAAACATGCTCTTTGATCACGATATCCTGAATGAAATTTTACAACTAATCTTTCTAATTGCAGGACTTGAATTTAAGTTTCTGTTCAAACGTTAAAAGATTTTAAGGTCATTGTATTTTACAAATGTGTCTCTTTTACGATAGGGGGATACAAGCCAATAATGAGACACTGTCATTTTTGGAAACTTTAGGAAACCAGATTTTTTCTGTTTTATTGTGCAGCAATTAAAATAACTTCTACTTTTGTAAATTTTACCACTATCAAGGCCAGAGAAATCTCGTTTTGCTATCACTTTTCCTGGACAACAGGCAAACCTAAGGCAGTCGTTTTTTAACAGGAATTATGAAGTTTAGGATTCTTTCGCACACGATACGGAATTCGTTGTGATATCCTTATAAAGCAGTGATCAAAATCACCCCTAACCGCAGAACTTGTCCCCACCACCAAGGTATTAGGAAACAAAGTTTAGTGGACGAGCTGAAGTTACAAAAAATACTACTGGGCGTTACGTACTTTACCTTCGTAAGCACAACAACAAAAGCAAGTTGATAAAAGCAGAGGAAGCAGGCCCGTAACCAGCTTGGGACACCAGGGAGGGCGAAGAGTTTCCGAGAGGGCCCCAATTTTTTTAACTATATGTCCAATTGTTTTAATCTACGTCCAACACATTTTTCCAGGGGTTGAGAAAAATTTTTCAGGGTGGAGCGCACCCCCCTTGTTACGGATCTGAGAAAAAGCCTCTATGCAACTAGAAATGTACACAAGGCAGACATCGAAAAAACAAATTGAAAAAAGCTCATTAACGTACAGTACCATGCTTTTGAATATGAACATAACATGGAGCTGGAAAGCACCAAAGTGCACCAAACTTCCATACCTGTTACTTAGCAGAAATATTTTACGCAAACAGCCAGAACTACTCGTGTTGTAAATGAAAATAGGTTTTATTTTTTCTGACATTGACGAACTTTTGTTTTCAACAAAACGATAATTTGTTTGCTCTTCTCATTTAATGACGTTAACCAATGCCATTCTCTTTTCTCTTCAGTCGGATTTAGCGTCTTGTGCTTTTTCCCCTGCTGCATTTTTTAACACCAATTACTGCTCTCTGTAATTGTATTCTTCTTACACTGTACTACGCTCGCGAACTCTTGAAGCCTTACCCTGGTGAAGGTAGCTTTGCAACCTTCGGAAATGTGGATCCGCTCCAGATTTTTTATTATTTTCAGGACCAATTGTGTACATAGAAATATAAACTGGAGATACACTGCGCCTATGTCTGGAGTTTACTGTGATTTAGGCTAGTAGATTGACAGCGGAAGATATTTTATCTGAAGTATTTAGTAGTTCATTTCCATCTATTCAGATGAACACGGTTATAGACCACCATCTTTTCACAAACGTAATACAACTGTAAATATCCCCTTAAGTAATTTTCTGAGGAGTGAAAATGTTAAATGAATAGGTCTACCAACGTTTTCCAGCAGCAATTACAAGAATGAGACCAACGTATCGAGACACATTTAGCCTACATAGTACAAAAAGCAGGGGGTCAATGAATAGTTACATTACATCAAATGCAGTTGTTCAAACACCATCATGATTTCAACTTCATCCCCTTCAAGAACCGCATGAGCAGCCTTGACGTTTCGGCGGGTTTTTCGCGGTAACTCGAGAACCGCTGCAGCATGGGCGTCGGAAGATTTTTTTCCAGGGGGGCACTAGGGGATTTTTCCAGACGGGGCCAAAAGTAGTGAAATTTGTTTTTTCCCACTCAAAACTAAGAAAACAACCTTTTTTTGCTACTAATTTCAAAATCCAGGGGGCCAAGGCCCCTTTCCCCCGTTCCGACGTCCACGCACTGAAGATACGTCGACAAGTACTGTACGACATTGCAGGATGGGCTTTCGAACAACCTTTCCGATAAATTCAAAAAATATATATTTGCATCTAAAAATATTGAGAAAAATGCAACTTTTTTGTGTTTCGCAAGTGATTTTCGGCAATTTGATCTTCTTCAAGAAATCGACCTCACGCTTACCTGTAAGCTTTTTCCAAGCGTTTTTTTTGTCTTCAACACTTTGTAGGGACTACAACTAACCACTAAAACCAAAAAAGGCATTCATCTTTGGCGTTGAGGAAAAAATTTTTGGGCAAAAAGTTGCATTTTTCAAAATTCGAAAAAATGCGATTTTTCGATTTTTACGGCGAAACCTTTGACGATAGCGAGTTTTGGATGTCATTGGAAAGCAGTGGCGGATTAAGGGGGGTGCTGACTGGGCTACAGCCAGGGGCCCCCACCATTCAGTGGGCACCCAATTTCTAAGTCGGTAAAAAAGTGTAATGTGTGAACAATACACAATACAGTAAACTGTAAAAGATACCATCGCCAATCGGGATTGAGAAGTAGGCGCTCTGTGCTCACTCGTTGAAAATGCTTCGTTGACGTAAAAGTAGTTGATTCTGTGGCGTGTGGTCTGGCCGACACTCACAAGCAAGTTAGTACTCCTAGGTCTAAAAAGGTAAGGTATTCCACCCGCTTGTCTTATGTCTGTTTCGGATGCGCGTATCTGCCATGCAGACAGCCCCGAAGGAAGTTGGGAACTTGTTAGGTGGTGTCAGGACTCTTAACAATGGTGAAAGTAGGTAGATTTTAGCAGAGGATAATAAATCATAGTGTTATTAGGCAGGACTTCCAGAGGTGGTACTTCAACTCCAATTCTGGTACTATTTACTTCCAAGATGCAAGTTTGGACATTTTAACACATGTTACTTTTATGTGAAGCGCCATTATTTGGTACTATTCTCGATGACTGACTTGAAACAGAATAAACCCAGTGATAAACAGAAAGGTGGCAGATATCAAGTTACGTAAAACGTTAGCTGATAACAAGAATTAAACCGCATCAAGCACGTCTTAGTTCTGTTTATATTTCGCCCAAGTAACTTTAACAGGGGCGTAACGAGGTTAGATGGCGCCCGGGGCAAAAAACAAATTCGGTGCCCCCCTGGTCGAACCGGCGCCCCCATGGTCGAAGTTTGGCGCCCCTATGCTCACATCTGAGTTCTTTCGAAGGCAAATTTATTGTATTGAAGAAAGTATTTGTAACACTATTGGGACCTTTCGGCGCCTCCAGCAGTAATTCGGCGTCCCTGCAGTGATTCAGCGCCCCCATAGTGAATTGGCGCCCGGGGAATTGTGCTCCCCTTGTCCTCCCCTCGTTACGCCCCTGAACTCTAAGCTTGCTCACCTGAACTCAGTGACTCATTCGATTTTAGTACGTCGTAAGATGTGCTTTTAGTTATTTTGTTGAGTGCCATTTTATATTCTAAGTGCAATAGAAAAATAAGCACAATTCAGCAGTGTTATGTCTTATGAGTGAACGTAGAACTATACATAGTAAGTGAAAGCGAGTTTTACAGCAGCCATCGATAAGTGAGTGCATGCTCTTGTTCTTACTAATAGTTTTACTGCTTTGTCCTTGATAGTGAACAGAAAGAATGAAATACTAAATCACAATGAGTACAAATATTATTTTTACCATATAAATCCAGGACATGCCAAACTAGGCTATTATGGGAGGTAAGGTTAGGTTCAATTTTGGTTAGGTTAGCTTTACGGTTAAGTTAGTGTATTTTGGTCTGGAATCTGACATGGAAAGCTGATATTTCTGAAAATAATTTTTAAAGAAAATTTTATTTACCAAAAAATGTCATTTGGATATATGAATGCAGTGGAACTCCGTTAGCACGACCACCCACTGGATGGCACTCAGTTGGTCGTTTTAGCGGCGCCGGGGTGGTCGCGTTAGTGGCTTTAATCACACTTATATTCCTGAAGGTTTCATGTATTAGCTTTCCAAACGTTCACATCGCAGTTCGCATTTATCTGTCCATGGCAATATTAAACTGCAGTGAGGAGTGATCTTTTTCAAAACTAAAAAGCATAAAATATGAGGTTCGAAGCTGCATGGATCAACAGCGGCTCAGTTTTCTTTCCCTGATGAGCATTGAAAATGATATTGTAGAGACACTAGCAATGGCTTGCAGAGAGAAGGGCGAACGGGGCGACGTCCCTAGGCATCCAAGGCAGAGGGTGATCAAAAGACTGAAATTACAAAAATTAAAAGGCTGTAAGTGAACATTTTTCCTATTGTAAAGCTGCTTACACATGGTGCATGAGTTTAATTTTTCGGAACTTGTTTTTTGTCAACACTACAGTGGTTTTTACGTATTCAAATGCCAGTAATTTTCACATTCTTCAATACCAGGGACTTATACTCTAGGTGTGCGGCACACATCCAATCTAACTGACAGTGACTGGCTTTTTCCTGATCGTGCGATCAAGGATACAAGCCCGTATCTGTTCTGTCCACCCAGTAGTTGTACATATATGCTAACAGTCACATAACAAAATATGAAAATTTTCTTACGTAGTTTATGCGCATTCTAAATTCTAGTGTAGTTTAGCAAGTTTCAAACTGTCATCCCTGGGTGTCCGCCATCCCAGCCGCATGCCTTCTTTGCTCAACTCACATTCGACGAGACATTCGCGCAGACTTACAGCTTTGCAGATGTGAACCGCACTGACGTAGCACTAGGTTCTACTCCCATCTTTTAACGCGTTGCCGGATATTTTTGCAGTTACTGTATAAACTGCTCCGTGGTAGTGTTGATTGCTGTGTTTTTCTCCGGTCTCTTAACTTGAAGCGCTGATAATTTATGTTCATTCCAGTAATACATTGTACAACAACGACTAAGGAGAGTGCGTGTAGAATAATATGCAGATTGCGTCAACAAACTTCTCCAAAACGCTGGTTTGCAAACGCAAATATGACGTCATATTATGACGTTGAAAACAACGTATATCCAGTAACAATGACCACCATACCTTGCTGCTCAATACTAGAATTTGGTAGGGGGCATACAATAAAAAGCAGTCGTCCCGCACATCACCAGACCTCTGCACGCCACTGGTTACTAAACTTCAGTGATTTGATCAGCGACTTTGCTTTTAAAAAAGCTCGCAAAAATCAATGTAACGTAACCAAACACCACTCTAAGATGAAAGCTTATTATTTCATTTATACATACATTATATTGTTTGCTAAATCCATGAGTTTCGTTCATACCGTGATTGATACTAGTTAATGATTCGTTTTTTTGCTCAAGCTTCATTTGTTTCAATAATACAATTACTTCAATTCGTTCATTCAGTTTTCATATATGGATAGAAAGGGGCCCTTTCTAAGTTTCAGCCAGGGGCCCATACAACCTTAATCCGCCCCTGTTGGAAAGAACGCAAAAATTTGTCTATAGCTTTTCAAATTTGGGGTCATGGCCGACACTTGTTGTAGAACTATCTTTTCTAACGTGTTTGGTTCTTGCTCCACAGATCTTTGAACAAAACCACTGCGTTTTTGGCTACTCCAAAAAGCGGGATCATCCAGCAAACTGTCATATGCGTTAGGTTCGGATTATTCATGGAGTTTTGTGACTCAGACCACAACATAATTAGAAATGCAAACAAAACACTAAAAACAAGAAAAGTAATGCCTGTTAAAAAAAATAAAATGAGAAGAATAAACGACGACTTGGGAATTCTATCGTTGTGGACTACATATTTAAGACACAAATGTTTGAAGAAAGACTTATTAGTCAACTACCCAGCCAGACCTATGGTTAGTATGAATCGGTGCAAAAGTGATGATGTTTCAAGCGAAACGGTAGAATGAAGTGCCAAAATGCAATAAATTGAGCACCACATCAGACACAAGTTTGTAACAAAGCACAATATCAAAGGAAAACACACGGAAGATGAAAAGCGCGCATATATACACGAAGGATGGGGTGAGCACCAGTGATAGTGTGACTCGAGTCACGGTGAGAAATGATGCTGAGAAGACTCGAGTCACGTTTTTCACTGAATGGTCCGACTCGAGTCAGAGTCGTTTTTACCAAATCTCCAAACATCTCATTGACAAACTCAGTTAATTTGCACACAAAGAAATGGGCTATTTTGCTTCAGTGACGTATGATAATCATGGTCGCAATTTTTCTGCTTTGACTGTGTCTCCTAACGCAGTGCCGTTATGCTAGGTTTTCAAGATCAGGTGTTCCACCTAACACTGAGGTAGAGTTGAGTGTGCTTTTCACAGAGTGCCCAGCAACGCACAGTACATTGGACACATTATCGTGGTTTAATGTGGTGCTTACAATATCATGGCAATCTGCCTCATAGTTTTAGTTTTGGTCTTTCGGAGAGATGAACGGATTTATATTTTTTATATCCAAATCCGATCCAGCAATTTTATTTCAAAATCCATTCCAAATTAGAAAATTAAATTTTGTTTAAATCAAAAATGCTATCACTGTTATTAGGCTAGGTCGGGAGTGGGCAACCTGTGGCTCTGGAGCCGCATGCGGATCGTTCTCTGGATTTGATGAAACTTTGAATTGTTTTAGCCTATGTCCCTATGAAGTCGCATGAAAAATGAAATGGTGTCAATGTTTTGTGGCTCCTTACCTATCCTATATTCTGGAAGATGAAGCAGAATGGCTCTTTTGAAAGGTTGCCGACCCCTGGGCTAGGCCTATATGTAATCCAACTCAAAGATTCAAAGATAAATAAATAGTTTGGAAAATAATTGAAATTAACTTCTGCTCTACCTTTGGCTCAGACCACCCTAACAAATGACACTGCAAAGACTTCAAAGAAATCACTGCTAGTATTAGCAGCAATGCATGGGAAGCTCTTTAATAGCATGTAAGATTTCAAACCAGAGGATTAACAGGTGTGCAAAATAAGCGACTCATTAGCGCTAAGCTTAAGCTACACATATAAATAATGATGAACTTTGGTAAAGTTTTAGAGGTAAAGGTATTATTACTGTACATGTAACAATGATGAGTCAAGAAAAGGGACTGGATTAATGAAAGTCACACCAATTCCATAACTTTGATTGTATGATACATTAAAGAACAGATTTGTTTCATTGGTCGTAGTCAATGCTCAACATTTAAAAAGAAAATGTACTATCTCGAAGGATTTGAGAAACTCTACTGAACTAAACTTTTAATAATATAATAATAGTAGTGATTTATTGTCGACTCGTGGTCCATACAGAAGCGATCATAGATACAAGAGCACAAAAAAATGGTTAGCCACACAGTAGCGCATTACAGATTCGGTTTTGCACATGACCAGCATTGGGGAGGGACAAAACACTTTATCATCACCACAACTGTATTGTCATTAACAAGAGCGCAAAAATGGTTAGTCGTACAGTATAGCGCATTGCAGAATCGATATTTGCACATGACCAACATTGAGAGGAGCAAAAACACTTTAACAGCATTTCTTACTTTTTGTATGCTTGGTGTATACTCATTGCCCACATATTTTTTACTACGAAAAAGCAATACTGATGAGACGCGAAAACCGAAACAATTCACCTGCAACTGCTGCATTTGGTCTCCATCATACAGGAGCGTTGAATAATTGAGGAAAAATGAAAATTTGTAAAAGGCATCAGACATTTGAAGAGAACGAATAAAA
>JGI24159J19872_10008987_pt1 | contig 13094 bp, 4 predicted proteins | sample Ectturendosymbi4_FD_19872 | JGI IMG/M metagenome (IMG submission 19872) | reverse complement strand
TAGGAATATAATATAGAGTTGTATTCTTGTATCGCTTCTGAATCACAAAAATTTTTCAAACGAGTATTTTATTTGAAACAAATAAATTTCATCACGGGGCCCCCTTCCAGCCGGGGGCCCGGGGCAATTGCCCCCGTTGCCCCCCCCCTTAATCCGGCCCTGTATTGGGTAATAAGCAAAAATATCTTGATATTGTCAAGCATTGGTTGTTCAGTGAAATTACGTTTGAACAGACAGTTTCAACCGTGCCAGCGCCTTAGATAACCGTGGCGGTGCTTTAAATATTTTCTTGACATTAGAAGAGTGTACTCCAGTGGATACAAACCGTTTGAATGCCAACAAAACAAAAGTAGTGAATAGTCCCATACAAGAGAGTTTAGAAATATGTATTTCATTTGATAATTTAAACAAGTTTAAGTGGTACTTACAATTCACGTTTCCACAAGTTTGACAAAGTTGTTTTCATGATTGTGCTTCATTTGCTTGAAACTGCGACAGGGTAAAAAACGCATGTATACATATCATTTTCTTTCACGTTTGCTTTTTTAGGCAAAATCTCTTGCATCTGCTGAAATTTGGTGCTTAGGAATATAAGTATGACATGTTGCTTTTCTTCCACAATAATTCAATTGACTGTACTCATGCGAGAGTGTAGGAAACTTTTTCTCACAGCGTATGAGTGTTTGTTGAACCGAGCTTTTCAAGATTCAAATGATCGCTGACCCCACTATTAGCTCCAGTAAGTCCAGCAAATTTTAGGAGACGACTCATCGCTGTCAAATTAAACCGTTCCATCACTATAACACTATCGAACTGTGTAGTTCAAGGCAGTGTTATCCAAACTGTCTAACGTGTTGCTGCAATGTGGAGTCTTTTTGAAGATGTCCTGTAGTACAACCTTATACGTAACTATCACCAGATGGTCATGTTAGTTTTGAGTCAACGGAGAATGTATTCAGTTTTGTGTGCCTTGCTGCCATACAAACACTTCTTGCCTTTTACTGAATCAGGAAAATGTTTGCATCTAAATGCACTTGAATATATTCTTCCTCATTCCTTCATGCAACGGCCTCGTAACGGTAGTAAAAGTTTCCTGCGTTCGCACAACTGCATGTTTAAACGTAAGACACAGGGCGTCTAGCTGGCGGTCGCCTTACCTTACTCTGCGAAAATTCAAAATCAGGCGAATACGAGCCATCTTTGTCAGGTCTAACGCAAAATGCTATTTTGTTGAAAACAACAGAAAAAGCAGGGCAGACCAAGGTAGTGACAGTTACAGAATGAAACGTGAAAATGTGGATTTGATAGAGAAAACAGTTTGAAAATGGTGAAATGCTGATGTTTTTGGTACTTTCGCTTCGCAGAAACCTGACGACCTTTACTGCTCTCCGTTTTATTTTCAGGGAACAGTTTCGGAAGTTGTGTCAAGTTTCATATGATACAATTCCTTTTCCACGAAATCCCTTACACCCGGCGCTAGAAATCGGGACAGTGAAAACCATTCAAGTCAAACAGTTTCCTAACTCCTCTGAAAAAAAGTTCCCAACCGCCTATATGTTCACATGTACTAGCCGGGGTTCCCAACCTTTCTCTTGCCGTGTACCCCTTCAGCATTCACACAGATGAGCATGTACCCCTTCAGCATTTCAAAAAATTAACATGTATCCCTTCAACATTTTGGCAGATGAACATGTGCCCCTTCAATTTCTTATGACAAAATATTTTATCATGATTATATATAGATATATTTATAATTCAACAATAACCATATAAAGATTTTTGTAAATACAGTAGTATTCTATGATATATGTATCAGTATTTGGAAATAAATAATATGTAAATTTTTTTCTCTTCTGTTGCTAACCTTAAATATACCCCTGGGGGTACATGTACCCCAGGTTGGGAACCCCATACTAGCGGCTGAGTAGAGTCTTCATATAATGCAGCATTGAAGGTACTATCTTTTATAACTAACTTGTACATGAATTGTCTTAATATGGTTGTAAAAGGCGTTTGCTGAAATTAGAAGACCTATTTTGTGATATGATAGAGCAAAATGTTAGGCAATCTACAGTAATAATTAAACACTGATTAAGTGATTGCTAAAGAAGGAACACAGGTCTACGAATCGTTAACTTTCACATTAAATCCACGAAACTGTGGCTTCTGGCAATTTATAAAGTTGCTGCATATCATTATAAAACTCTCAATATTATTCTTAAACTTGCAAGTTATACAAAGTTACCTAGACTTGCATACAAGATTATACAAAATTACTTCTAAAATGTAAAATTATTTTTACAAAGATATACAAAACTTGAACGTGTATACAAAATTACTTCTACAGTACAAAGTTACTTGTACAAAGTTGGACAAAATTACTTAAACTTCTTGAACTTGTAAACTAAAAATGATTTTGAACAAATCTTTGACTGAACTGGGTGATCACGAAAAAGCTTTATTGGGCAAAGGATTAAGACCTGCCTCAACACGTAATTGGATTAGTTTAGTAGAAAACGAAAAATGGATCAACGTCCACCAGCACGTCAAACAAACAGAATGGCGTGCGGTGCATGAAGAAAGAAAAGATGTAGACTATGAGTTACCACAAAAACTGATAATCCCCCAAAATTCCAGAATTACCCTTAAAGGACCGCAAAGCCACCATAGTGGCTTGAACTTTGTTCAGTTATAACTCGCCGTCCGATACAGCTAGAGAGCTGTTCAATCCCTCTAAGAAAACAGCAAGTCTCCTAATTCGACTTAAAAAAATCGAGAGATTTCGGTTTGAACTTTTTGGGGGTGATGTGGTGAGTGGGTGGAGATCAAGAGATTTTCGGATGACGTCATCGGGGCCTGACAAAAAATACAAGGAGCAATTTCTTGTTTTTTCTTTTCAAATAAACTAGGCGAAAATCCGCGTCTTTAGAGCCCCTTATTGGCCTTCTAGCGTTAGTGGTTGGCAATTTATGGCCAAAAAACGCAAATTAATTAGGTAATCTCCTAGGATTGATTAGGGGATTAATTAATTAATTATAGGACTTTGTTCAGTGATAAGTTGCTGTCGATGACATACCGTTACGCTTGTTACAATATGCTAGTAACATCAGCACCGCACGCGTTGATGGATTTTTAGAATTTATCCTGAAACCTATTACGGTGAACTCTTGCAAACACGGCCAAGACGAGTTTTGTCAAGATAGCCGTCAATACATTGTAGAGCTGCTCAACTGGAGAGACCGCCAGGCTAAAAACCTAGGAACTGAAAAACAACGCCCGTGTTTTACAATGTGGCGGCAGTTCAGCACTTCCTCTAAGCTTTTGCCTAGAGAAGCATTCCATTTTCAACGCTACGACCAATAAAATCGTTGTTGAACCGAACAAAATTTATCTTAACTACGTTGTCACCCACTATGGCGACCAATTATACGACCAAATTAACGGAATTATCACCGGGGATAATCACTGCGTCATTGGCAAACATTACTGTGCATTACATCGTACAGCCGGTTACTGGTGTAGGCTACTAAATGAGGCGTAAATTTTCCGTAGATTCATCTATGACGTAATTTGGATAACCGTGTCAGAAACGTTTAATCAATAAACGATTTTAACTGAATGCATCCGACAGGCACTCAACTCAGCATATTCCCATAGTGGTTTGGAACTAACTTTTCGCCAAGCTTGCACAGCTGGTCAGAGGGATGAAGTAGCATTCCTGGACGTTAACTACACAACCACTGAAATGATTTTCACTAAAGACGTTGTAAAACCCACAGCGGCAGGGAGGCAGTTAATTAACGGTAAACCGCAACATCCAAATGTGACATTTAAATCAATCTTATTTGCAGAAGCAATTAGATCGAGGCGTCTCAGCCAAAAGAAAGTGGATCACCCCAACAGCCTAGACCGACTTTAAGAAAAAGCGATCTGCCCAACCTTTCCTTTGGACATGGCAAATGCCATGATAGCACTGGCATTAAAATGGGAAGAAATAATGCGTCCCCCAAATGCGACAGGGAAGATGATCCACAGTTTTGGGCTACAGCATTTCCCCACGAGATAACTCTATCAAAGAAAGAAAAAAGCTTAAATACGAAGGCAGTTATTACCTACAAAAGACCTACCACATTTGGATAAAAACAAATCAGTTACAACTACAAGCACCTTGCTTTAAATAAAATATAAATAAAAACCGAAGGTTCGTCAGGGCCTTGCAAGTACTGTGCCCTTTGTGGTTGCCATGGAAAACATAACAAATCCATGGTCCCAACTGTTGCACATATTTAGGCAAAAAATAAAATTTTCTCAATGAAACAAACCTGACATGTGCAAACTGTGGTATTTATGTGGGGTCTTGTTTGATATGCATAGTATGTTGGCCAAATAGTAAACAAATTTTCGAAGAGATGGACAACACACCGAGTTTATTGGAACAAACCATATATGAGCGATGAAAGCGACTAAATGGCCTTATCACGGCATTATACAGTGCTTCATGGCGTTACAAATAAACTACCTATTTGTGATTCTTAAACTGTCACTTTTTAGAACATTCCACTTTTGACTTTCTGGATATCTGTGAACATAAACGGCTTAACCAACTAAACGCGCAAATTAACATTTAAAGCATGATCCTCCCTCGTGTTAAATAATAATTCTCGTCCACACTTTTCTGTCAATTTGCGATATTCATTTATTATTTTTTGTCATTCCGATTTGCCCAAATGTATGATCGCCTTTCTTACCACACATCTATTACCGACTTTTTGTGCTTCCTTTCCAACGTTTACCGTTTTAAAGGCCATCCCTTAAGTACGCCGACCGACCTTACGACCTCAAGAACGGCCGGTTTTGTTGAGTCACCGCCGCGTTGCTCGTAGCTGTGATTTCGTTGCTCTGTACTTGACGTCAAATAGTTTTAGAGCTTCAGTGAATGCAACTTTATGAGAACGGCTTGTTTGCCAGTTTTTATTTGTCGCAGCATGTGCTTTGAATTATCCATTCTAGTCTAGAATTTGCTTGCAGATTTCAAGACTGGAATGAGGATTCGTATAGTTACGTTAAAATCGGGATGAGGATGCCTGTAGTCAGGACCGTCGCCAGAAAGCTTTTAATAGGAGGGCTTTACGTTTGTTCAGGGGGGCTTGGATAAAAACTCCACCAATTTATAGGGTTTCAAAATTCAATTTAGGGTGGTTTGGAGCTTTGTTTGGGGGTCTAAGCCCCCAACCCCCCCGTGGCGACGGGCTGCGTGTAGTCACGTGAAAGTGATTTTCGATTTAAAAATTATTACTTAAGTATAGATATGTGCAAGTCCGAATCATTGCAAAGTTACGAAAGAAGAGCTCAGTTGGCTGATTCCTCGAAAACTTGCAGCAAACCTAGAGCTTTTCATTGTTGCAAGTTATACTATTATATTATCAACTTTACAAGATGTTTCTCCTGATTTCGGGATATCACAAATATAACGCAGAATGCATAGCACGCTGTTTATTAAAACTTTTCGATCTTCATTTTAGAAAATCTTTGTAGTTTTATTTCTTTCGTTACATTCAGAGTGACACCACTCGAAGTAAGACATTCTTTCCCTTAGTAAATTGCACCACATGCGAGTAATCCGACTGATCAATGTTTCCCTTATGTTTTCTTTTTTGTAGAAATGCTCAGAGATCTGCCGTTCCAAAGCGCATCAGCAACAGCAACGTGATCACCAGGTCGACAAACGCGTCAGTGTCTCAAAACGAACACCAAACACAACCAGAGAATTCTGACGCTGCTTTAACACAGAAGAGCAATTTTTTCAAGCGCAGCAACACTGTGGCTACTCCTCATCAGCGCTATCGCGGTTTTTCTGATAAACTGAATAGTGAGAGTGAAACGTCAGAAGCAAATGTAGAAAAAAGGCAGTCAAGACTGCGCAGATACGACCTTTCTCATCTGCGACGTTCATCACTCGCTAAACCTTCACCAGATGAACTAATCAAGCTTTATGAACAAGATGCAACGCGAAAGCCAATCGCAGAGGTTAAGGAGCCCCAAGTCAATACCCCGACGGACATGGATGTAAACTCGAAAGCACCCAAGTCCTTGCAAGCTCAGGTGGAGAATCTTGCAGCCACGCATACCAAGCACGAGGTGTCAAAGGCGACGCATTGCAATTGTGAGGAAACAATTACCGAAAAAGATGATGTTGCTGTTGCTTCGCATCCTGTTCTCCAAGTTAATGAAAGTTCGGTGGGCGGAGGATCCGCTTCGGCAACACCCAGACAGCGGAGGAAGCGCTTAGGAGTAATGCGCACACATTCTCTTCGTGGTGGACTTTGGGGTGACTACGGTGGATCTGGCGAAGCTAGCACTGAACAATTTGGCAGAGATATTGATCATGACACCTCTGGCGTCCAGTTGAGGACTTTAGAAGCGCGAAATCAAGTTAAAAGGCCTTCAAGTATGCTGGTTAGCAGCAGTACATCCGAAATTGAAAAAGAAACCACCAAGGACGACCTAGAAACGTCTTTGAATCGTTTTATGCTCCTCGAGCGCGAACGTGTTTTCGAACGGACACAGATGCGACGATCATACATGCGACTGCCTCGACAAGACTCGCTTCCAGCACGCAATGACAGCGATGATAGTGACTCTGAAAGCAATTTGAGACAAAGCGACAGAGCGATCACAAGTCAGATCAGGAGGCGGACAACGCATATCGGCTCCTCCCCACTCGTGTCGAAGTCGGACACACAAATGAGTAGTAACAACTTTTCAGGCCAGTTTTATTCCCAAGACACAGACCTGTATTCAGCTCAAGCTACGATGGCACTAGAAACTAACTGTGATGTGGTAGACCAACCCAAACGACATGACGACATTCGAGAACGCATAAGAAGATACAAAGCTTCTACCTCTCATGAAGAAGAACCTTCCTCTAGCAGGAGAAGCAGCACATGCAGTTCTGTACCTGATCAATTTGTAAAACGAAAAGGTAATTGATGTGTTCTAGTATCGTTAATGCATTTTCATATGTGTATTTTATATTTAACAACACATATAGGTCTATGAATTGAATTAGACATTATTACTCATGGTGAATACTTAGAAGTTAATTGTGTTTTTTACTCTGGTTGGCAGTACATGCAGCATGTAGAAATATTCTTGCTAGTGCACGTACCTACTTGATGTATTATCAGCAAGTTCATTACGCACAAACAGCCCGGTCTCTCCTTTAAAGCAATGATTGTCATAGTGGGCGCATGCTCAACAGTGGGGCAATTTGCTGTTGAAAAAGGAGCCATTTCAGAATGATCTCTAATGGCGAATTTTAGGGACCGGAAATGTTTCTACAGCAAAAGCATCACAATTTTGGCTAGGAAAAAGACCACAGGAAATTTTCCAGGGGGACATCAAGAGTTTGGTAGTGATTATGCGGTGCATGGCCAAAAAAGGTCGGGAAAAAATGTTTCAAAACTTTTTGCCAGCATTGTTCTTAAGACTGATCAATGTTTACATTTAATCGTTTTTAGACTGCTACGCAGAACCTCATGAAAACGAAACTTCATTTACGTTTGATCTTGGAGATGAGGAACTTCCGAGGAGATCGTATTCTAGTACCAGTACCGTCGGCACAGACTTCCGTCGTACTAGTCGAAGCAGTGTGACCCGCTTGGCCACTATGGATGAACAACTTGAACACGAAGACAGAAGTGGTCCTGCTGGTGAAACCTTTAATATTTCTTCCACAATCCCAGCTGTTGTGCCAACAGACGATAAACGTTCAACCGCAAACATGTCGGAAACAAAAGTAACTGTAACCAAAACTGAAGTTATCCAAGAAACAACGGGGACTCCTGTTGCAAGTGATGAACCTAAACATATCGCACATGAAACAACATCGAGCAATGCAGCCAACATAACCGAATGCAGAGCTTCTGAACTACTTCAGAGAAAGACTGTCACACGTTACCTTTCACAAACGCCATCTCCTACAAGAAGACCGCGCACACCTGACATGGCCAGAAAAAGCTATGACACTTCACCCAGTAAATCCTCTACATCCACGGAAACTTCTCCCGAAAGACAAAGAATAATCATGGCGATTTCTGGGCCACGAACTTCAAATGCCACTGCTCAGAAGAAAAAACTAGCAAAAGTAAGGCCAACACCGACAGTAAACAAAAGCGCTGCAAAAACCAAAGGAACAACATCAGGAAAAAGATCAGTTCAAGCTCGTGAAGCAAAACCTAAATCCACTTCCGCAGTTGGTGTAAAAGCATTCATAAACAAACTATCTCAGCGCAATCCAAATAAAAAAGCACCGGCTAACAGTTCTGGAAGTGCCTTGACAAGTAGTAGGACTCCTCTAAGTTCTCATCCGTCCGATGCTGATGAATCAGCAACTGACACAGAAGCAACTGACAGGAGTAAACAGCCTGTAGACAGTTCTGGCGAAAAACCTAAGGCCGCACCGAAAGTAAAAGACACGCTGAAGTACGTCAATCAAGGTAAACTCATTCCAGCACGACGGAAAATGCCATCTCCCATGATTAATAGCAAAAGCGGTCCGCGTCCTGCGCCGCAGCCAGTCACGGTGAATTCAGCACCAGCATCTAAAAAAGCAACTAGACTCAGGCAGCAATTTAAATCACCTTCTGCATCAGTGCCGATGAAACCTGCGTCCAGACTGGTATCGCCTGTGTCGACAAGGAAGCCAAAAGTTCAAACTCAAGCTGCGAGAGTTGTAGCGGCAAACCCAGCACAGCAACGGAAGTCGAGCAACTTTCCCCACGGTAAGCGCGCTAGGGACAAAAATAGAACTGTAGAGCGTAACCCTAAACCGTCGAAACCAAGGGGAAACATATCAGCAGATGATAGCACCAAACAACAAAGCACAGTGAATCCAAACTCCAGCGAAAATGAGATATCTGACGAAAGAAACGACAATGATACGAACAATTTGAAAGTCACAGTTACTGCTGCATCTGTTGGAGACGTTTGCCCAGAAGCGATGAAAGAAACCAATTTATCAGACAATATTGTAGTAACAGAATCTGATGCAGAGTCACCAAACCCTGTCAGTACGCCAACAAATGCGAATCTCTCGCCTGCACAACGAACTGGAGTGCAATTAAATCGTGCAGCGCGGCTTCGCTTGCTAAAGCAAAACAAGAAGATCCCTAATCCATCTCCGCCAGTGTTTGTATAGCGGTAATGCTGAATGCTCTATTTATTTAGTCTGACCGTAGTGACGTTTTTCACGTTGTATGATCCACTGCTGTAGCAACAGAGTGTTGTAAATACCGCTTATTGGAATGCGACAGATTTGAGGACGTGCGGCCTTTCTTTTTATGTCAGGACAAAGCTTGATAACCAAAGATAACCATTCTCTGTAGCAACACAACCTCTGATCGACCTGTTTTCGATCGATTTTGCTGTTGTAGCTTTTTGACAACCATGAGAGTCACCAAAGTGATGTGCTAAGATAATGAAGATTACGCACCTTTTATACTTTTTCAGACTTCGACTCCTTTGTACTACTCGTAGACAAAGTTGACGTAAAGTGACAAAACTAGGAGTATTGAATACGTTGCCTCATTTCGACAATGGCATAAAAATGCCTTGTAGATAAAGTTTAGCCTGCACCTAAGAATTTGAGGATGATGTCTATATATAAACATCAACCTGAAATTGCTTTTACTGTATTCTAACACCTCAGCTGGCGACTAGAGTGTTTAGTACGGTTGAAAAGTGCCTGGTTAAACACTGTTGATTATTTTGACCGTCTTGCTGCGTGCCTCAAGTAGGCGTTGATTCATTGAATGCTTATTGAGTATTGCATATTCCTTAAAGGCGTTTTTCGAAATACACGCCATCAAACATGCACTAAGAACGAGCCAGTGACAGATAACATCAAGAACGTCAGCCTAATTTGTGTTAGAAGCAAGATAATGTTCTGCTGTTGGACCCAGTTTCACTGCAGCATTCACTTATTTGCCGCTCATAAGTGCCAAAACTCAATGCTTCATTCAGAAAATCGTAAGAGATTTAGTAAAGACTAAAATTGTGTTCTTTGGTTTGGATATGAAATCGCTATTTCCTATTTGTCCTTTATTTGTAGTTAAGAACATTATGCATTTCTTGAAGCAAAATAAAGTTTCGCTGCTCACAAACGAACACTTTCTAATAGTCCGTAGCAATGTTTGAAAGCAAACCAGCTGTGAGCGTTACCAGAATTTCTGCAAGGGAAACCAAATTACAGAATTCATTTATCGAGAGCGAAACGTACGAAAACAAAGGTAGGCCTAATCAACAGGTGGTTGATCTTACAGCCTAGGTACACTACTATGTTTTGGACTGCAGCTATACTCGTATGCAGGGCCTCAGATAAAATTTACCAGGGGGTACGGAAACCGATACTGGCTCGTGGCTCCCCTAGCTTCTGGGGCCTTCGTCGAAGCTTGTATAGCTTGTTTGTATAGTAATGAGAATATAGCCATCATGCTAATATTTAGGAATGGATCAATTGTTATACTGGCAACTGACTGACACCAGTAATTTTGGGCTTGATTACAGAAAAACTTTGCATGAGTACTTTCATCCTTCCGGACCCCGCTACCTACCGGGCCCGGTATGATGTATCTCCAGGGCCGGATTAAATGAACGCGAGACCCCGGGCAAAGTCGTTACCGCGAGGCCCCCTACGCGCTTAGCCAGTGGCGTAGCGAGGCTAAGTGCCGCCCGGGGCCAACCATAAAAGTGCAAGTGCATTTAAAGATATAAGAATTAATAAAACACCTTAAAATCGCAATCAAACATTGACAAACTGAAATGTGTCTTGTTTTTGATTGTCGATTATGATTCTTGCTTTTTCTGCTTGTCGCCACCTTTCTCGTCATTAATTTTTCTATTTTTTGCTTTCTTTGCATAGGCATATACGAATCCCACATGTTTCGTCAACTTCCCTCCCTATTGGTTTTTAAATCTCCGGTAAGCTCATCGCATGACATTTTAATAGTTTACTCATTTCAAGGGATGAAACGGAAAAATTAAGGGATGTGATGGCGGCATACCTACTTTACAAATGTAAAATTTATTTTTGTTAAAATTTCGTGTTGNATCCCCGTCTTTAACTAAAAATAGTATATATACTGCGTATAGCAGGCCATATAATCAATCTGATAATATGATCTCAGTGATGTAAAGAACGTTTGATTGTTCAATTCACATTTCAGTTGTGGTTTAATCCTCTTAGAATATATAGAAGACTTCAAACGTTAACTCTGTGGGCACTTGTGCGGAGCCCTCTATAGTTCCAGGGGCCCATTTTGAAAAAATATTTTAAACAGGTTTGAAACAGGCTATGCTTGAGAAGCGCTTGCATGCAGTCTTCATCGTGACCTGCGCACTTGGTCTAGCTGTTGTGTTGGACCTCTTCCAATTACACGTTCATAGTGTTTATCCTTGCCTTTGTTCGTTACCAACAGAATCATCGCCAGAAGGTCTTCAATTGGGAGAGTGTGTTTGTGCAGCGCGACTGACATTCTAAAATTTGACAAAAAAAAACACTGATTTATAGTGTTTCATATTTCAATTTTGGGGGATTTGTAGCTTTTTGGGGGGCTAAGCCCACCAAAGCCCCCGTGGCGACGGGACTGGTTACCAACAGACGTCTATTTCGAAAAATATTACCAAACCAGATGCCAGCTGTGACATATAGGCCTTTTGGATGCTCAACAGTGATTACAACGTCTTACGTTCGACGGTTATTGCGATGAATAACTTCATTCAGTGCAACTATTGCCAAGCTGCAGTGGCGTAGCCAGCCCAAAAATTTTGGGAGAGCCAAATGTTTGATTTTAGGCGAATAACACTATTTTGTTTAGAAAAACGTCTCTCAAAGCACAAAATGACTATATTTTCTAAACATTTTTTGGGGGGCACGGCCCCTTTGGCCCCCCTGGATACGCCTATGCCAAGCTGTACAACCATTTCGATTAACGCTCTTTTTAATAAAGGCGTTAACCACAACCTTATCTGAACATATCGTTTACCCTTGCGTTAGGTTTTCAGAATAAGGTTCTTGTCCCAAATTCATCAAAACGAGAGCAACACCTTTTTTAAGCTTTTTTTGTTGAAATAACTTTTTCTACGACTGCCAATGTTTAAAGAGCACCGTTGAACAAAGGCGGCTTTACAGAAACCACGTTGCCTAACGGCTAGCTCTTATTCACTCTCACTCTACTTGCAGTTGAAACCTACAATCTAAGCTCAAAGTTACCCACGAAAATGCACCAACTGCACTACCCCGCTTCAAGAACGTTATTTTCTACCACCATTACGTCATTGCAGAAAACAGCAGTTGCATTGAAACTGAGAAAAGTTATCTTTGCAAAGTTCTTCACTTCAACCCCCAAAACTTGTTGATAGGTCCACCTAATGACTGGGCTACAGCTTATGGCAGTTATTGAAAATATCCCACTGGACATTAAAAAACAGCAAGAAATGTTTTTTTATACTTTTGGCGACGGCAAATAGCGGCATGCCAGCGCCTGAAATATGCCTCTTACCGGTGCAGTTAGGCTAACGATCTTGCCCAAGGAGCACCACGGAGAGTCACTCGGTGTCTGTGAATTGTTCACACAACCTTCCACTTGGTCGAATGTCATCTCTTTCCTTTGTCCAAAGGACTTTTGACTGGGGTGGAGGCAGGGGTGTGGAAGCGGCTATTTCGTCAACCGCTTCCGCTTCCACACCTATCGCTTCCGCTTCCTCCAACAAAAAACGAGAAAACGACCGTTGACCTTAGCAGACTAGGCGTTCTTCTATGAAGAACGCCATGGATGCTAGTTAAAGGAAGGTCGGTTCCTGTGATCATAGCCAGACCTTTGAACCACCCAGATTTTTTGAAAACTACACAGGTTTAGCGCCACTTATCAATACTAGATATTCCTCATGCTTACTTATTTTTCCCATGTTAACGAGATGCAAGCAAGTACAGCGTTTAGGTTTTTGTCACTGGTTATAACTTTTCTGGAGGTTGAAGTAAATTATTGGGTCTTGAACTTTTTGTTTTAACGCTGTTGTTTCTAAGTTGTTTCCGG
>JGI24159J19872_10008986_pt1 | contig 13094 bp, 9 predicted proteins | sample Ectturendosymbi4_FD_19872 | JGI IMG/M metagenome (IMG submission 19872) | reverse complement strand
TAAACAAACTTCACTTTGCAAAAAACTGTATGATTTTATCTACGTTAGTTACTTCGCAATTACATTTTGAAATGTGTGCAGGACTTTATGGACACCCTGTACAACTATTACAACTTCAGACCGATGCAAATAAGGCTGAGAGATTTGCCTTTGGACAGGCATCAGTCAACGAATCGAAGACCATCCTGACATCTTACTCTTATATTTTTTCACCGACAAGGCAAATTTCCACCTTAGTCGTCACGTGAACAAACTGAATATGCGCTTTTGGGCTCACGCTTAGCCCCATGAGCATCGGTATCGCCCAGTTACTGTGGAGAAAGTGACTTTTTGGTGCGAGTTGCGTCGTAATGGCATTATCGGGCCATACTAGTTTGTGGATGTTGATGGACGTCCGGTAAATGTGAATACAGAGCGATACACTGAAATAAAGAGAAGAAAATTCACCCCGGCACTGAGGCGGAAGCGAGGAGTGAACATGGATACTGTGACTTAGGATGAGCAGGATGGAACAACACCGCATTGCTCCATTGATTCACTCGAATACTTCCATCGTTCCCTGGAGACAGGCTCATCTCCCTGCACATTCTCCAGACCAACCCCTTTTATATTTTCTGTGGGAATACTTCAAACACAGGGTCTATGCTGACAATGCCTGACTATTGATGCGCTTAAGAATAATATTTGAACGGAGATCAGGAGAACTCCTCACGAGATATTGAATAGGGTCGTTAAAAATTTAATGTGCGAGTAGCCACCGTGATTCAGCGCGAAGGACCTGGATCGAGCACATTACTATTGAGCTGTCCTCGCAAATTGGTGATGTACGATGAGAAAAGTGACAACACATAAAACGTAGATGCCTGTGAGACAGGCCTAAGAAAAAAAATTGCAAAGTATTCTTTTCAATACAAAATGGTACTTCGTCAAAAAATGGAAACATCTTTTTGGACCACCCTGTATGTACACTAAAGAAAGTTATAGTCGTGTGCTGAAAAACAACCTAAAGGTTACATTTCTAACCAACAGAAAAAGCATACATATTAAGGAACTCTATCAACAAATAGAGACTTTTTTGTATAAAAGAGCAATTCACCTGCAACAAAGCAAGGTAGACTTCTTGGTTTGTGGACCGCACGCGGAAAAGCCATAAATCTGGCGAAGTCTGGTTCAACTTGTGAACCAAGTGGAAGGATGGGCTGATTCGGGTTAGACTGCATACCGTGGCGGAACAGGTTGGCTATCTTCATTTCACCAATGGCTAGAAAAGTTAAATATGGGTTTCAGTCATCACGTTTCCTAGAATACTTACGTCTCCAGCTCCACATTCTTTTATCCAACGCAATATTCCAATCGTTCAAAAAATCTGTCTTGGCAACGACATCACGGATGAGCTGTTGAAACGCGACTATTTTCTGGAAAATAATTAATATCTTAAAACGATAGCTTCTTGCCGAAAGAAGACAACGAAAACTCTTTCTCACTTGCATAACAATATGACATATTGGCACATTGTAATGCTTCCTTCCTGTTAGAAAGTTTAATGTGAATTGTTCTAATATACTGGAAAATATAACCTGGTCAAACTTTTGCAGGACCTCTTTTTTTATCAAAAAAGACGAAAACAGCGTTGACAAATACTGAAAAAGTCCGTCACAAATCTGGTAAAACAAATTGACGAACATCGGCCAGAGAAAGTATGTTGATTATTCCGCTAAACCTTCTACCAAGTATATCTTGAAGGACTAAGTTACAGAACTTCCAGACTGCATTGCTGCATAAAAATCTATAATCACAATCCAAGAGTTTACAAACGTTTTCTAGATGCCTGTGTTGCGCTTGCACTCAGTTCACTTGTACTGTTTAACCGCCTACTCCTTTTGCGACAAATTTCTTCATTGCTGCTTTGGTGGTTGTAATGATACTTGAAACAAGGTTCTTGGAGAAACTTTTCATTTCTCTTGAATTTTGCCAAATAAACCCTAAAACTCTATAAAGGCTTAGTGTATAAAAAGCTGTAGCCTACGCAGCTCAGTTGTAACTAGTCGGCGTTCTCTGTTGTTCATAAGCTAATCAACAAAATGTCATTATTGTGATTGTTTGTTTTCACGAACACTGAGAAACGAGCTCACGGAGACTTAACGCAATTTTGTTGCGTAGCAACCTGTAAGTAGACAAAAATATTAGCTGAATACCGTCGACTTGTGATGAATTTTTTAATGCAAATTCACTTTCTGCTGCAAAATCATAATTTAATTAATTACTCAAAAATCACCACCTCAACCGCTGTTCATATCTTTGACAAATCTATAGCTAATGATAGCATCAACCGAAACTTGTTGCAAATGTGAAAAAAATTGATAAACTTGCCTATACTTGGTCAAAACCGCAGTGCGTTGGATTTAGGAAAGATTGTTCAGAGGTAAACAGCTTTATAAAGAACAAATTCGTAAGTCTGTCGTCGCCATGTTCCGCCAGGCTGTCTTTATCAAAAATTGCAAGACTGTCTTGGTCCCAGAAAAAATCAAAAGAACTTTGTACTCATTAACCTGTTTTGAAGAAATCGCCTCAAGGTCTTTAACTGAAAACAATGGTATTGCTTGTACACCAATAATTTAAGTTTTTAAAAGAAAGCAGATAGCAAAACCCGAAAAAAATATCCATTTCTTTTAGTAAACAAATATATTTTTTAACTTTTTCTACCGCTTTCTTGACAAGAAGAAAAAACTTCAGAAGTTCTCAAAAAACACATTTAATTGCTGACATTTCGTTGCAAGCTACGGTTACCTGAATTATTATTAAGTAAGTCGTCCATGTGATGCTGGCTGCCCGCGTACACAGTTCCTGCGTCGAGATAGCTTGTGACTGAGTTTTTTTGTTGTCGAACACTGGAATCGCCTGCCTCAAAATTGAAATTTATCGTACAAAGCACATTTGATTGTTTTGACTTGGCCCAAGGCAAGGTTTTCTAGTGTTTGTATCGAAAAGAAAAAAGCGCAACAGAACTGTTGGGAAAATATTTTTTTATATTTTTCCACAGCAACAAACACGAACTTCCTTAAAATCAACAACATAATTTAAATATTTTCCCTTCCTGGAATCGAGGCAATAAATAAAAAGGGCATTTCACCAAGAAAGAAACCGGAAAACTTACAGTTTGCGTCGGGCACCGGGGCTGTGCGCACCACAGGCAAACAGGCCTTTCCTTCTTGTCGAAATTGAATGTCATCAGTGCCTATAGGAATGTTGACACATGCTGGGTCCACACTGCCGCACGAACAGTTGACGCGAATGTTGGGGCCTGTAGGGGATGAAAAAGAAGACATTTATGTGAAGCAAAGCGATTTCCACACCGTTCCACTGCTTAAGTCACGCGATGGGATGAAAACTTGCAGTTTAGATAATTGCTGGATCTACGAGTAAAACGTCCAAAAAGATGTTCATCAGAACGGCATGGATGTTTTCAGGTAAAAGGCATACGTTCAAAAGCTTCATTACTTATTCCTAATCGTACCCAAAACAGAAGTGTTTGTTAGTCCTAGAGCTGATGATCCACAACAAGTAGGCAAAATGTATGCTCCGATAAGATCTTAGTGTCTGATCCTTGGTTTGGAAAGGATTCCTTTCGATGAACATACCTCTGTGAGTCATTATACCATTTTATCAAATAAAACTTACGTGCTGTGCTGGGTGCACTTGTTATATCGTGATCTATATATTGACCCCAAAAAGGCAGCATTTGTGACCAACGTCTGGACCTTTTTATGACAAGATCTTGCATATTGTTAGATACAACACGAGCTGACGGAAGTGGTTGGCCATCGTTTCCTCTTCGAGGTTGACCTGAGTGAATGGAACGTTTTTTGTACCTTTTCGAACGTCAGGATACAGGCAACGTTTGAGAAACCTAAACGCGGCTTAAGGAAAATGCAAAAAGAACAGTTAAGCTGTAAAAGTCATTCGTTAAAATTTTATTCATTCATCTTCTGTTTCTCACGAAAATGTTTACGTTTTACGTTGGCAATGCTAGAAATGGCTGAAACCATGAAATATTTCCAAGTTTATTTAAACTTTTTCCGGGCGCGAATTGCTCAAGGCATAATATATTGCTCCTCGCAACGCGTTCATACATGGATTAGCTGCTTTGAAAATGAGGAAATCACTTAAAATGGTATATTTCCGGAGGAGCTTTGACCTTGCACGGGTATAGCGGGAACCATGTTTACCTCTTCCATCTGCGTATGCAGCGGGGAGGAGCCTCTTGAGCGGATGATCGACGGACCCACGCAAGCCATCAAGGGGGTTGTTGCAAGTTCCGTCAGGCCGATAATGTCTGTAAAAAAGCTGGGAAAGTGACGAACAAGAGCAAGTTATGTTGCTTGGGGATATTTTGGACTGTTACACACTGTACCAAGTTTGGTTAAAAATATCGTTACCTAAAATGCAGAAATAATCAAAAGGCACCGTTTGTGGTATGTTTGACAAGTTATGCATAATTTTACGCTAAGATTAAGATCACTTTATTGTCTAAACAGGTAGATTTAAAGCGATAGAATGAAATGCAAATTTCTTGAGGTTTTGTAGTCACAAAGTACAGGTTCATATTAAAAGCATAGGTAACGCTAATGGTCAGGTTCAGGAACAAAATTTTATGCTTAGCTTTGTTTACCTCATCGATTGTAGGAATAAATAAATGGCAGAGAGCTTGAGACACAAATGATGAAACAAACAACTGAAACATACAACTTAAAGGAATTCAAACACTGCGCTCATTCATTGAAAACCGTCTCAGTTAATAAAACATTTGCTAGTAGGAGTTTCTGACTATAGTGTAAAGAAAACCAAAGATTTGTTTTAATGGACCCTTATAATCCGTGGACAAATATTAAATTTTAGGAACAAATTTTAGCTTGTTTGAAACACAAGTTCTTCTTTTATTTTCTAATGGGGGCCGAGTCCAAGCAGTTTCTTAGAACGTCTGCTAGATATTATTTTATTCAAAAATAATTAATCTTCGGAACTGGTAGGTCAAAAGCAAAAACATTTTATTAAGACATCTACCCACACTTCATCCATCGCCATGGCACAGCTTTAGTCTGCACGTGACATACAGTAAATTAATAACACAGTTTGCCGGTGGCATTGATTATAACACGGATGAAGGCCTAATACGTACTCGAGTTGAGACAGTGTTGTGATGCGCGCTCTGACGCTAACTTTTTCTATCAACTTTGGTTGAGGCGTTGAATTTGAAATGATTTTTTAGATTACTGCACACCTTATTCGGACGAGTCTGCAAGAATGTTGAAATAAGAGAAGATTATTTTCGTGCCTTCTTTAAATTAGTTTGTATTGCGCAAACAAGCGTTTGAATTAAAAAAAAATGAAGCACTTCTTATATGGATGCTGGCTTTAGAATGTTTAGATGCTATATTGGACACTTCTCCGTGAAATGCACAGAAATTGGAGTAATTAAACATGAAAGTTTTGAAGCCCTTTCAATCAGGTTTACGATATATTTTTGTGAAAGGAAACATCGCCACTTTTGTATATGCACAATATTTAGGAAACGCGTAACTCTACAAAAAGTGATTGGGAACGTGTGCTTGAAATCATCGCTGATGCTATTCAGTCTGCAAACGCTATTCTTAGGATTATCATTCAAAATTTTTTTCATCGCTTGAAACCTAATACCTTGTAAAAGCAGTAGCAATATTCAACTGATCTTTAGCGTTTCAATCATTCAAATTTTGAAATCAGCGAATCAGTTTTTGATTCTGTTATCGGGTTTTTCCTTTTTTCAGGGTCGATAAAAAGAACCAATCGTTTTCACCAAGACTATACATATGGAGGAAGATGAACAACGACAGCAAACACAAAGTGTGAATCTGAAGCAACAGATTGGCGTGTTATGTAGCCCTATTCGCTTTTTGCTTCGGTAAAAGCACTTTGACTGCGCACCTGCTTTCATACATTTTTCGCTCAATTTTTTGAACTTTGATTTGAGGCTCCATTTGTTAACAATCGTTTGCTAAACAGGACCGCAAAGTAATGGTTAACGACTGCCCGAGGCAATTCAAAGAAAAACTTGTCTGGTTGCCCCTGGCTGTTTGACTACCTGTTAATTTGATAACGTGAAAAACGTTTAAGTTTCAAAATAATTTCTGGGATTAGATCAAAGTCAAACGGTTATTTGTTGATACTTAAACGTCAGTCGTAATATTTGTTCCAGCGAAAAAACTTCTCTGCTGAATGGTATGATGATCGAGATTTTCTTGAAAAACTATCGATTTAAGTCCCGGGAAGTTGTTGAAAATGCCCACTGCAGTGAATCAATAGGATGATTTTTAAGAAAAGTAAAGGTTGACTTAATGTTCGAAGCTTTTGTCTTTTGCAACATAAGTATTTCAAGTCGCAGATAAAGTTGTGCAAATTTCCTCCATATATTCGTCCTGAAATCCTATGAAACCTCACAAATCAGTGTTTGGTGTGCTGGATTTATGGTTTGGTGTGCTCACTAACGTGTAATGAAGCACCATAACGGCTGAAGTAATTGTCATTTACATTGTATTGGAAACTTGAATTTTATCTAGTTATAGCAATAAGCATTTGACATACCGTAAAAATTTTCCTGGTTCCGACTGTAGCATGCATTTAGTCAAAAACCACTATGAAAATCTTTGTCTGGTTTTAGCTTTAGTTAGACAAAAGTTGATGCACTTGTTTTCACAGGTTTCCACAAACGTATTTCTTTTTAACAATCAAGAAAAATCGTTTTCATCAGTTCGTTACCTGTCAACCTATTGCGCGTAAGAATCGCTCCCCTTGTGAAAATATGCCTTGCGCTGTCGCTCAGGGCAACTGATATCTATGACACTTATTTAACTCACGTCCGGACGCCAGAAACTACTAAAGGAGAGAAAATTGTTCCCAACTAGCCATTGACAACTCAGAAATTTACTTTGAGTCGAACGTGCCAGACAATAGGTCAATTTTTTATCAACACGTTTAAACTTCTGGCAGAGAGGTTTCATTTGATGGTACTAATTAGCGAAGCTTATTCAGTGCTTTCAGCAAATGACTGTATTCACAAAACTTAAACACTTTGTTAAACTCTTGCTCAGTTTCATGTCACTGGTGATTCCAACACAATGGCACATCAGTGGAAAAACCGAAAACGTCATTGTTGGCACCCAGCAAAGTAATGTAAGTTGAATCTAGGAGAATTTTTTGCTGAAAGCAATTGAGGATTTATCAATTTTTGGGTATCATCAGCGGCATCATGTATGCAAAACTGATACTCTGACGGTTGCATCTGGAAACTCTGTGCATCTCACCATGATATTAGAACTAAAACAAAGCACTAAGTTTGCATACACTATCTAGAACTTGTGAAACCGCAACCATTGCGTCTTCTGAGCTGTAAACTTGAGTTAAACGTCTGGCACCATGTTTCTATCACCATTTATTTAAATTTTTTGGTCTCAGCTTTAAAATAAGCATCTGTTTCCAACAGTTTATGTATTGAAGTAAGCAACGCATACCTAGTTGTTCGTTTGTTGCGCAGCTCGCCACACGCTCAACAGCTCTGAAGACAACAGTTGCCCGAGTGGGGTACATCAAGGTTGCAAACGACTTGTGAACGTCGCGCATTACCAAGAAAAAAATCTGATAACTGCAAAGCACTAGCTATTGCTCACAAGAAATAGGAGGTCTTCATTTGAGAAACTAAAGAATTACCATTATCGTAGATAGAATTGAAAACAAAAAAAATTGACGAAATCCAATTGACAAAGCAATTCTGGGAATAAAGTACCTTTAGTGTCTAGATTCAATATTGCTTGCCACATTTTGAGCTGCAGTGCGGCAAAAATAGCGCTAAATGCAAAGTGTTTCACTGAAAATCTAAACGCTGTTACGCAGAAATTTTTAATTCCTATTTTTCACACTGATCCGTGCAAACATAAGTGTTGGAAAAATGTGGTTCAAGTAAGGGTAGATTGCGGTTCAGCTGCTTCATAATAAAGTTGCTGATTATCGAACAACTACATTAAGTGAACTCAAAAGCGAAGTTCATTACACTTACCTCTCTGCTGAAATATGTCGACAATTTGGCTTCTTTTGACATGGGCCAATGTTATCGGGAATGTTTGAGACCTGGAAAGGGTCTGTCGAAGGAGAGATAGCAACGGCGGGGNCTGTTGATCCAGCAGCCGAAACAGAAGCAAATCCTCTGGTCGGAGCGGGAAATANTAAAGGTTGCAGAAGAGGTTTGCTTTGAAAGTTGAAGTTGAACCGATCANATNCGTTCAATGGGTCAAGTAAATGGACAACAGAGAATCCGCCTTGGCCTGTTTTAGGCAAACGGTAGTAATTTTTTAATGTAAATTAAACATGCNGTGTAAAATTCAAACCACGACAGTCTTTTCAAAATGAACCAGTTTTAGCGAATAAAACGTCCTAGTTTCCATAAACANTATATCTTCCAAACACCTGCCCTCACAAACACAATTACACACCTGACGATCAGTCGCACATTAGAAGTTACATAAAGCTCTTTGGGGCAAGTCATTGCAATATAGAGAAAAGTTAAANCTTGAACTCTTAGAGTGCTAAAAATACATCAATTTGTTTGGACAAACGTGCGCTGACTCTGACACTTTACCAGCGTGGAATTTACCAGCTTANGGTAAGGTTTACACGCTTTTGATCTCAGTCGTAATAATTATCNGCAAGAATAATTCTTAACAGCTATAACGTACTCTTACCGTTGGCACGTGAACATATAAGAAGAAACTTGACAAATACCACAAACGATATCCTGGGTCTCATTGTTTTGCGCAAAACATAACAAACCTAAAAATTCAAATAAAATTTTATCGGAACTGCACAGGGGCAAGAACGTTTGATAAACCTGAACGCTGGCTCATTAAAAACAAGTACGTACGGAAGATTTTTTGCAGTTAAATGTTGAAACAAGTCATTGCAAAAGTTTAAGGAAAGTAAGACATTTCAACAGTTCGAACAAATTCATGTAGTTTTATATTTTGACTTTGTTTTTGCAAGTTAGTGGCATCTCGTCAATCTGCGCTAAGAGTCAGATCCGACATGGCTTGAGACACAAAGCAACATTGAGTCAGAAAGCTTTTGTACGGGCTCGTTCCTGCTCGCTGTAAAAATTGATCTCTAGCTACTTGTAAATGGCGGAAGCTGCGATTTGTTGAAAACGGAACAATTACGAGACAAATCAATCTTCGCTTCGTAACTATAGAAAAAAGGCTTCACAAAACAGTATCCATAACATAAATTATACGTTAAACGTTCTGAAATTCTCAAATAAGTATTCGCATTTTTGGCCAGTATCAATAATAACCTAATGAAGAAAAAATATACAGTTACTGCATGGAAAGCAATAAAATTAGTCTTGATCAAAGAAATTAATACAAGTAGGCTTTATTAGCATCTTCGTATAGCTTTTCCATGACAAAACGAAATCAAATGTAGTTCCGATTATGACATAACAACAACATCCCAATAAAAACTTTGCTAGTTGCAAATCCGATTGAGATATCTGTCTACGGTTGATCTGTACCTTTCACTGAGCAGAAGCGATCTGACTGACAAGAACAGAGCCCTCTCTAGCTTTTATACGATTAAATGCTGATGAAAGTGTCAATTTGTCGACTTACCGCTGGCGCGGTATCATGGCCAGCCTGCAATTCGTGCCAGTTTGTGATCTCTCCTGCGGCAATTACACTATTATAATCTCTAACTTAACACGTATCCAGGTTCACTACTCAAATGCATTTGAAATGTGCTTTTCGCATTGCTTGATTGATTTTCATCAAACGAGATACCGCGCCAGGTAAACGTGAAAAGATTTCATCACAAATTTTAAGCTCGAAATATAAAACTTACCGAAACGAAGTAATTCGTTGTCGCGTTGGTAGGCAAAATAAATCGATTTACAACATGTAGTAGTGGACAAAGTAAAGTCTTTTTAATTTCGGTTCAATTTCGTTTATACCCAGTTTTGCACTCCTTTCGGAAAATCACACGTGGTCTGCCGCGCATTCACCGCTTGTTTGCGGTGTGGGCCACGCGGCTGCTTTCGCAGTGAATGCTGCAGAGGTGGGGAGTCAATGGCAGCATCGCGCGTGAACCGTTTCCTTGCACCCTCCCATCATCGCCGAACGCGAGGTTGGACGGCCGCAAGTACCGTTTTTCAAGTCTTCGACATGACCAGAACGGGAATCGAACCAAGCCTACTAGCTTTGGTAGCGCGTGCTCAGCCAACTGTATCACGCAGCCGGTTATTTCGAGCTTAGGATTATAAAACACGATATCTCTCCAGGGTAGATTTCGATCGAAGAATTTTAATTGGAACCTTAACTCTTGAAAAATAAGCTTTGTCAACAAAGGAAGTGATTCGTATGTCTTGACAACTAAAAATTTTACTTTTTCGGAGCACAGCATTGTTACCTTCACTACAATGTCCCTGAACTGGTAGCTTTAAAACATTAGAACTATTTGTTTCGCGATTTTGTGTCACTTTATCTTTATAAACTTTTAGAACCTCATTGAGAAGATACAAGCACGCCTTACCGGCTAGGTCAGGGGTTCCCAAACTTTTTCTGACCATGTACCCCTTTAGTATTTCGACAGATGAGCATGTACCCCTAAAATTTCTTATGACAAAAAGGTTGAGTAAAATTACAAAAATCCTCTGAATTTTTAATAGAACTTTTATTATTTAGACTATTTGGAAATACGTAATATATGAATATATTTTCCTTTCTATTGCTAACCTCAAATGTACTCTTTCAGACAGGCAAATATACCCCTAGGGGTACATGTACCCAAGGTTGGGTACCTCTGGGCTAGGAAATCGAAAAAACAAGACTTTAAAGTTTTAATTGTTAAAACTGGAAGTCTTAAGGTTTCGTATGTAACAACATCATAAAAACCAAATGAGTTAAAGGAAATTTGTATGGATTTTAATATATGCGCTTTTTCCGGGGTCAAAGCTTTTTCTACTCCCTTACACCCATTCATGCAGTTTGGATGATAACTGCATCTAACAGCAAATGACTCATCAGTGATTCCAACACGAGGCTCAAGCTCCACGTCACGGTTGAGAAAGAGGTTTATAAGGCAATTTATAATGAGGTTTAATGGCGGAAATAGGCTTCCTCTGTGTAAATAGGAGTTCACTTTTTAAATAATACAGTTTATATTTTCCGGGGGACATCACGACTTTGGAGATTATTGCATGAGGCTTGGTCCAAAAAAGGTTGGGAAATACTGCTATACGTTTTCTGAAACAGCACGATGTGTGGCCTGCTTTATTTCGTGCAAACGCGCTATAAACTTGTTGTTCTGTCTATGAAAAGTTCAGTGACATTTTCGGCGCTAAGTTGAATGCCCAATTTCTGCCATTCGAAACAGCGAGTATGCCTGATAACACAAAGACCAAAAATCTGAGCTGTGGAAATCACATCGTCTTGGGACATAACTAAGTCACTTGGTTGTTTGCTCTTGACGGACTAGTGCGCCATAGCAGTTCGCCAATTTGTGTTGACTGTGTAATCAGGATTGCAGTTGCTGCGTTTTTGGTTTACTGCATATGATTGCAATGGTGCGCTTGGCTAATTGATTGTTGTACGCTTGGCTTACTGATAGTGTAGTCACTTTTGTTCAGTTTACCCGCGCTGGTAAAATTCTTAGTATATTTCTGGTATGTTTCAGAAACCGTATTCAACGACCGATCAATTTCAACCTTGTCTGATTTGTGGCAACAGGCAAGTGTATGCGCTGATCACCTTCCTGTTTTTCATGTCTAATTCCTGTAGCCTAGGGAATACGAGATTTCAGACTTGATGCGGGGAACTTGTGAGATGTCAGAACAGGAAGAAGTTGTCAGGTACGCGTTGAAAACCTTATGAGCGTTCGACCAATAAGCTCGCGATAAAGGGCTAGTGCCGCAACATACTGGACGTTTCAAAGGCAACTGTTTCGGTCTTCAAGTAGTTCAGCGCATAAAGCGCAAGTGAAAACACAAAAACAAAAACCGTTGATGGATTGGTTTGTACAAGCAGTGCAAATATTTCAGGCGGTTGTCAAACGTTAAAGGAAAACCGCACTCAAGTTCACATAGTAGCATCAGCGGATTACTACGAACTTCGATGGACCAGAAATTTTTGCTTCTTGTTGATGGTTGCAAACGCTTGGGCAATGATATTAGAAATACTTCTGATATAGGAAAATTTCTCACCATTTGAAGTCGACCCATCAACTTCATCTATTCGACGTTAAAGTCGGTTTCGCAAAATTTTCTTCTCTTGCTGTTTGCCTTCCCAAAGTTAAGGGTTATTACTGATTACTGGCATTCTACATGAGGGGCACCAAACGTATGTTTTGTTGTTCAATGTTTTTCGCTTCATCAGCGGAGTTTTGTTGTCAAATAAAACAGTTGTTTTCGCAACAACCGTCATGATTTTGTTCAAATCACTGGATTTTATCTTGCTTCTTGGACGTGTTCCGCTTCTCCACTTTGTTCACTGCAATTGCTTTGTCTTACTTAAAGTCGATCAGACCTTTCTTTAGGGTTCGTCTGATGCAGAAGCATGGAGGTTTACGACGTATATCGGACAGTTGTTACTGTACTTATTTGCCTGGCAATGGCGTTGCAGAGGGTTCTGTGTAGATATTTGGAAATAATACGTTTTTGAATATAAAACTTAATCAGTGATTCTTAAGCAAATGGCGTTCTGAAACGTATTATAAACAAATGGTAATGCTCATGCACAGACAGAGGATTTTGAAAACCATTTTTTGAAAAATTTGTACAAGCAAGTATTTCACTGATATTTTCAAAGAAATTATCTTTCTCTAAAAGAAAAGAACAGGGATTCTGTGCAAGAGAGGAGCTCGAAAAATTCATAAAATATTTTGGTGCAACTTCTCTTAACCCACAACGGTAACAAGTCCTGTCGTCGAGGTATTTGAAAACAGGTACAGTGGGCGTTGTTTTAATAAATCCACGTTCGTCCCGGCCAATCTCGTATAAAATTTGATAAGCATCTAGACTAGCG
>JGI24159J19872_10008985_pt1 | contig 13094 bp, 10 predicted proteins | sample Ectturendosymbi4_FD_19872 | JGI IMG/M metagenome (IMG submission 19872) | reverse complement strand
AATTAACTGGTGAGTGGTTCTTTGCACCTATACATTTGGCTGGCAAATTGCAGTTTGCCATATATTTTATTAAAGTTTCTACTTCATATTTTTGAAAAAAACTCTTTGCTTTGCATTGCAAAAAATTGTAAGAACACCTTTTCAAGATCATACCAACAATGGCAATGTGTGTACAGTATACTGCACATTACTCTTACTTTCTTTAAAATAACTAAATTTATAAATATGTTTCAATGCCCCGGCTAAATTTAGTGCCCCGGTCGTTCACTATTTCAGACCCAACTTTCTCTACAAACTTGTTAGGACTTTAGTTTAGTCTGTCGTTCGCGAAGACACAAAATGCAATGCCTTTTACACTTTCCCATGAACTATTATAGTGGATATAACACATAAAAAAGGCAACACTAGGCGTATGAAATTGGAGATTGAACTTTTATTAATTTTTTCCAGAAAGCTGTTAGACTGGGATGTGAGTTATCAAAAACCCTAAGTTCTATGGACAAGCGTAAAGGAATCACATTAATGCATTATTTTTGTTACACTTTATTTTTGTGTTGCTTTTGCAGAATCGACTTGAAATCGTGAAACGGGAGGTTAAAGCGAAACTTGAACACCGGAGACGCGCCATCGAAGAACTTGATCGACAGAAGGAGCAGGTGACACTTCTTTTCTATTGATGGAATGATTTTAGTTGTTGTTTTTTTTCAATGCAAAGTTTAGATCTCAGGTTGCCAGATTGTTATCTTAAAATCAGACCCCAACAAAAGCACCAAATAGCATCCAGAAAGGCCCCGTGTCATAAATTGTTCTTTATGACCTAGAAGCAACAGCCACAACACTCTGCGTTTATGTAACGAACCGCCCTTGCACATCCTGCACAACTTTACCGAATTAGGTTTTCACCAAAATCAAACGCTAGTCTTAATCTGCTTTCTTTAACCTTATCTTGATGCTGCACCTCGTACTTTTCATGTACTACGTTTTGTGTACTTTTATTTTATCACAGGGGTGAACGCACGTGCACATTATCGAAATAGGCATACGCAAATTTTGCGAATGCGATAACCAAGTTTGCGATGAACTTTAAATAAACATTGGCTTAAATTGAGACTTTCAAACTGACACAGAGTTTAATAAGAATATCTTTCGCCCGTTTGAGGGTTTTGGAATTACGTCTTGCCTCCAAAAGTGACAAATATACGCAGCCAAGGAAGAATGTTTGAAGGGTGTTCCTGAGAGTGGCGTGAATTTTGTTTGACACTTGGACGCTTTGAATCTAGACTTAAAATTTCCTGATTACGTTGTATTTCCGGTTAGTTGGTTGTTGATCACCGTTGTTTGCAACGTCTGTGTTACGATGAAGAACGTGTTGACTTTTTTACATTTGGCTGCATGAAAAGCTAGGTGCGGTCAGGCGGTATCATCAGCTTTTTCCTGTACAAACAGATAAGCGAGCGTAGATATCCACCTGCAGGTCTTTAAAATTATAAGTTAGATTGATTACATCATAGCTTTGAGTGGATGTATGTTGCATGAAAATATATATAAAAAGTAACCTGAAAAAATATTTGAAACACAGCAGTGAAGAATGCGAACTGCCTTTCACAAATGTCCTCTTGTGCTGCACATTCATTGTTTCGTTTGTGTATTTGCAGTAGTTGTCTTGGTCCCTCCCCCGTCTAGTTGTTACACTGCGCAGAACGCCGTTTTTGAGGGTGACGTCCTGTTTTTTCAGATAAAAACAATGTGTCGATCAATGGAGGAAGACCGGCGGCAGTTGATGAGCGAAGTCACTGAACAGAACAAGTTGGTGGACGCCTTGAGCAGAGAAAAAACTTGTGAGTTTTCAATATCTCCTTATAAACAGGGTTTGTTCTGGTACCCTGACCATATAGATTTAATTAATATGCTGTAGCGTCAAAGCGCTACTGCCTCCTTTGAATAGCAACGAGGCGCCTGTTTATTGCTTTCTAGTTTGGCTCCGAAATGACGCTAAGTTATCTTTATCCGAGAAATGCCTTCACATCAGAGGACAAGATACTTTGGATGGTAGTGATTTTTCTTAAAGTCTAAAGACATTTAATTCTGTTGATTTTGTAAGCATCGCATCCAGATATTCGTAGCACATTTTGATTTGACGTCCTAAGGGCGCAAGTTGCAATTTCAGGGCTTATCCCATGCAGTGTAACATCAAATGAAAAGCAGCCTGTGCTACAGTACTTCTCAACTATCGGCGCACCCAAAATGTCCCATATCACTAGTTAGGAAGAGTGTCCTGTTTTTCTTGGTAACAAACAAATAACGATACTACATGGTACTCTTCTCAACAATGAATGAAAGAGACGTTTTCTTTCCGAATTCGTCAAACTATTCTCAAAACAGCCACTCAGTTCACTTATATTTAAAAACCACTGCGGGCTTCAATCCTGGCAGCTTGTTGGTCAAGTGCTGATTCTCGTGACGCATTGTTTTCATGAAAACGTGGCGGCCTAGCTTGTTTGTGGATGCACGAGAGATGCGGATTGCATTATCAGTTGAAACACAGAAATATTGGCGCAAACAGTGCTTTTCATCGCCAGTGGTGTTTTTTCTTGGCTGTTATTGACATCGTGTGGTTCATTGTTCTTTCAGAAAAACAGCTATCAAATGTAAAACAGAATAAAAGTATTTGATTGAAATTTTATTTGATGAAATTGAAACAAATGAAAGCGAGTTCGTTTTGCTTGTAAGTGCTTGAAAACACAGCGAAAGTGAAAAATTCATTGGGTCAAAAACTAATTTTAAAACAGATAACAGTTTTCGAACTTTTGTTTCTTGCTCTGAAACAAACGATTCCGATTACCTTTGGTTTGTAGTATTTTCGACACTATGACGTGTGTAGCCCAGGAGCAAAGCTTCCAACCTCCCAAAATAGAAAATGCGGACAGAGGCTTAGCGTCAATCATGACTGCGTTTTATGTAAACCTGTAAACACATGTTGGTCATCTTTTTGCAGCTCTTTTATTGGAGAACAAAGAAGCAAGAATGATTGTTCAGGACCTTGAAGACCGCGTCGTTAACTTAACTACAGATCTAGAAACTGTGAGTAGTGTGCTCGTTGAACACATAAATGAAGTGGGTTGTTTGACTTTGCTGTGTCGTGCTAACATTTGCTGTGCAAACTGTTTTGAAACCACTCACTCATTGAAACCTTCTTTGGAAGCAGTTGTCTCTTCGTTTAGTAGGCACTCAACAGCAACTTTATTGCATGGATCAACAAATGTCAATTTGCTCACCTACAACACTAGTTATAGCTTTTGATATTTTCTCAACACACTTCACAACACTGCATAAGAGATTTGTCGGAGCACATGTGTCATTTGAAGCTTTGGGCACAGACCACGTTTTTGTAATTTCTGTCGATTGCCTTGCATGCACAGAGCAAAGCCAAACTTCAAGAGCAACTGACGTCCGAGTTTGTGGCTTCCAGAGTGTCCGAGCATGACATTGAGGTAGTTCTAACGCATCTTCTTTCGCTGCTGTTTTGCTTTGCTCGAAATAACCTGTCTTGAAAAAAAGTTATGCTGTTGTTTTGAGCTGAGCTGTGGTAACTCGCTTATTTTGTGCCAAGAAAGACGTTTCATTGAATCCCTGTCTAATGAGCCTAAGCCTTGCCACGCAAAATTGTCTGAAAGACGAGTTACTTGAGCACATTCTATCGATGTGCATATCATTAGGAAGCAACAGTGACCTGTTTATCAGTGCAAGCAAGAATCCAGCTGCTGTAATGGTACAGTTTTTGAAACCCTTACAAACACCATTTTCGGATCAAAATTTCCCAACAACTGTTATAACTGTACTTCACTCAAACTCTTATAACTGTAACGTAAAAGAAATCCGTGTTGTGCTTCCGGAGAGACCTGCTTTCGCAAAAGCATGAGCCGCTATCGTCGCCATTGTTTTGCGTTAAACACGCCTCTCACTTATTTCTTGTTATATGGGATATTGTGGATCTATGCGTTCATTGACGAAATCGTCGCCGCGGCGAGTGTTCCGCTGATCAGTTTTTTGTTTCACACAACTCTTGATGTTTGCTTTTTGAACAGGATTCGCAAAAGGAACGGGAACGAATTCAGGAAAGATACAAGAAGTGAGACTTTCTTACTCTGCTTGTCTTAAGTCGCAACTTAATCTTCTTGAAATTGCTTTGCTTTAAAACCTTGCTCTGAACACTTTTGAACATAAACTTGTCTTCAATGTCATTTGACTCGCCGTGCAAATGCAAACTTTTTGTTCTTCACTCCCTAACTTAGATTTTACTGTATTTGAAATGCTAAAATCCGTCAGGTTGTCGGTTCGTTCACTGATTGTTAACGGGAAGCACTCACTGGCGACGATTTCCTCGCAGGTTCAAAGGCACGATCGAATCTTTACAAGCCGAGTTGGAAGACACGCGGTCCAGGGCGAGATGCTGTGAACCGAGTCCTATCCGGTCGCTCGCCGCTTGTACTTCTCCCTCACCAATCAAAAGGGTCACGATATCTGATTCTCCCATCATCCACGGGTGAGTTCGAGGATACTTTTTACGCAAGTAGAGCTAAACAGGTGGCTGCCTTCTTGTATCACAGCAACGCACGTACTCAGGCACGGTTCGTTGTACTGCATTTTCAAAACTACTTCATATCACATCTAGTTCATTACACATTAAAATGAAAAACAGGCTAACAGTATTTTTTCATTTACACCTCGTGTCATTGCTGAAAATCGAGGTTTTTGTCGCAAACAAAAATGGAGAAACCTAAATAAGTGCGTTTTTTCAATCGTGATTAGTCAACGTTTGGTACTGCACCCCTTGGACGGTATAGTACTTAGTTTCTTGGTGCTGTTAAAAACTTCTGACATAGTTTGTCATAAGTGTCGGAGCAGGCAATTTTTGGGGTGCAAAGGGTATTTAGCCCGAAAAATTTTCATGCGACCAGCTTTTTCCCTACGAATTGTCTGCAGCTTGTGGTACATTATAGTTTCCTCTACCATGTTGCCATAGACTTGAAAATAGAAAGTTTGAACTTGAAATTTGGCTCCTAATAACCTAAGTACGCTAGGCTGTGCAAGAACATTGTCAGAAGCCAGCTCACTCAGTATTCTTGGGCATCTGCCTCACAGTTCTGAGGTTTGTCATTCCATTCACACGCCGGTTGTTGCTGTCAGCAAGGAACCTCAGACCTAGCTGAGGTAGGCCTAAAGTTGCTTCCATCTCTGAACACATATATGTGGCATGTATCATATTATGACTATGCCAATGCCATGAGTCTCACAACTTGTCTGTTCAACTGCATATATATACAACAAACCTTAAGGCAAAATGTGTTCGTGCAAACATTTAAATTAAACTGCAGTTGAAATTTAAAAGAAAAGCTTTTCTGTACTTGCCCGGCACGCACTCTACTAATATGAAGTTGGTGCCCTGCAGTATACTGCATTCCCTCAGTGTGCAATTAATAAAACACATAACTGAAATGCCCTCTTTTGCCAAAATTTTCAACTAACTCATTTACACATCAAATCTCACAAATTTACTAGAATCAGTTTGTTGATTTTATATATATTTAATGTGTTTTCTATGACACACTAACCTTTTATTTATACGCGCAATAACAAAGAAGCATAATTTCATTAATATTGTTAAATTATGTCGAAGCTTCTTTGCCCAAAATTTTGACAAACAAAAAATTTTTGAGTGCAAGGGCATCTCCAACACCACTGTCTCTGGTTCACTGAAGGTTCACTGAAGGTAAACAGACTTATGTGAAGTCAGTGATTTGCGTTATTGTTTAACATTTGTTGACTCATCAACTACATTGTCCCTATGCAAGTCGATTCTCGGATACGAAATGTCGGTTTCTCGAGGAAGTGCACCTAAATTACGGACAGTTGAACAAAATTATATGCTTTTGTTGAATGTGATAACTTTGATATGAATTGCGAATTATTGTGCTGAATAATAATAAAAGTGATCGATTAAAACATCAGTGCACGTGAACACCACTCTCTCTATGGCTTCATCCAACTGTTACATGATTGCTTTGCCTTCCACGAAAAAAGATGAGTTTCAACGAATGTGTGTCTTGTTGAAAACATCTTCCAGAAACAAACCTGTCTATTTTATCCATTCACATCGATGTTTTATTTGACATACAGTTTCGCGTTAAGGTGTTTGCAGCAATGCCTCTGATGGTATTTGCTTGGAAATCTTCTTGTGTCATTTCAGCCGTTGATGTTCCAGGTATCGACCGACCAGTTCCTCACCAAAAATACCAGAGAAAGACAGGTAGCCTCTCAACTTGCCTCAGCGGACACTTTCGATGAAATGGAAACCAAGCTGGATGTGATATTTCAATCCAGTGTTGATTAGTTAGTGTGAAATGCGTGAGTTCTTACTGCGTTCTTTCTTGTCACTGTGACTGATAATACTGAACGTTCGGAATCTGTCTGTGTTGCTGCATAATACACATTGGTTTTATAGGTTTTAGTTTCCGGTGTGTTTAAAAAATTATGTCTTGAGCAAAAGTTTCGCCCCCGGACCCATGGGAGCAAGTGAAGCATGTTTGTTGTCCAAACGTCCATCCATCGGGCTTTACTGTGGCAGTGCTCCAACCCTAGCGTGCGTCCGCACGTAGTAGTTCACCTTTCAACAAATAAATTGATGATAAACTACGGCTTCGTTGCCAGCAGATACTCCAAGACAGACTATAATACCGCACATATGCAAAGTCGTTGATTTCTTAAGCCGTGTGTGTCTTAACAATATCGTTTCGAAAAGTTTGTTCAGAGCGCTGTGCGATGCCGAACAAGCGTTAAGCAGTCCAAAACTTTTTCATGTTATTGTGATCAACCTTTTTTTCTACTTTTTTGCTGCATTACACCACTATACTAATTATTCACCTGCGTGTCTTAAACATCGTTACAACAAATATTATTTTTGCTACTTCGTAGTTATGCTATATACATGACGTAGTGTCTTTGAGCTTGTACTTGTTTCTGCGCAAAAGTACTGACATGTTCCTCACGTTGCTGCAAATGTGCCTTTGATGTGCGTGTAGAATTACGTTGCTTTTTACGCATGAATTACCGCAGAAGGGCGATTCCTGGTTTGCAGTTTTATTCTTGTTTCAAAACGTACTTTTGATCCTCATATGGAAACGTTTACACCCACCCAAAAAAGTCACCACAACGTGCTTTTTCAATTTTTGCTTTTTGTTTTTCTTCAAAAAAAAAAATTTGATAGAATAACGAATTTGCTTTTCGTCTTGAATACGCACGGCTTTGCGTTCTTTGCTCCGTGAAATTACTACTTCCTGGAGGCGGAAAACCCTTGTTCAAATATCGTGGATAGTGTACTTCCGCTTGTAATTCGTCCGTAGTTTGTGCTACGAAGTTGAGCTCAGCGGTCGGTCATTTTTTGAATTCTGTGTCTGAAACTGCGCAGCTCCCTTTCACAGGAGAAAATATTTCCTGATCCGTTAGTGTCCGTCTCAAGCATGTAAATCAGAAGCGAATTATGCAATTATTCTTTGCTGTTGGCGAAAAAACTTTGGGAAAGTGAACCATTCACAAAGTTTTTGGGAATGTGAACCACGATAAATCCATTTTAGCCTCAAGCTGCACCCACGTTCAAGACAAAACACTGAACTTGTAGTGATGTTTTATTCCGATAAATCATTTCACACATGGCATACCTTGAAATAGACTATAAGTTCCTTGCGCACTTGTTGCATTGCCTTTAACCTGCGGGCTTATGGCTTTGTGGCTTCATTTTTGGAAAACAGGTGAAGAAAATAACGCGCTTGTTTTTCATGTGTTCCGAAAGCCATGACATGTCAAACACTTTTGGCCCAGTGGTTGTTAACTGGGGGGCGCTCCCCCCAGTGGGGCGTCCATAAATTACCAGGGGGGCACGAGCCCTTACGCGCCCTGCAACATGGAAAGTTTGATCAATAAATTTACCAATAAATTTGTTTTTACAGCTTATTTAAAGTCAGAGGTGCTTAAAACAGAGGATAATTGAGGGAGGCGTGGTAGAACAAAGGTTAAGAACCACTGCAGTTTTGGCAATGCAAAGGAATCTTTATTGTTGAAATTCATATTCGTTTCTTTTTTAAACTAAAACATGTATCAGAATAAAAATCTGCTATGCCATTCACAAAACAGTGTGTTAACCACAAATAGTTTGTGAAAAATATGAGCAGTGTTATATTTTGAACACATATCTTTAATAATGTAAAGTATTGTATGTCTTTACGAGATTGGAAATCACGTACAAGAAATGAAATTTTGTGCCCTAAAGTAACAAACCGTCAAATTGCCAGCTTCGGGATTGTGGTGTCTGCTTGAAACCACGTTTGCGAAATGGTCTTTGAGAAACTCTGTTGACAAGCTTTGTTGAAAATTTTTTGAAGACTTACTCTTAAAAACAGGTCATGCCTCAGATAATTTTGTATAATGTCAGTTGTTTTGAGCCTCTGCGCTACGTTCTTTGTTTAATCAACCACTGGAGTTTTATTTACACCATAGACCACTTCCGTAAAAAATTGTCTTGACCTGCACCGAAATTATTACAGTAATTGCATGGTGGGAATGCGAGGTCCGTGCGACGTGTTATCTTTTAAGTCTTTCACTGAAGTCGCTGTTGTGCGTTGTCATTCGAAGTCCTGCTCACTTCGCTCGACTTAGCCAGCTACTTTATATCCGCAATTTTACTGCTAGCGCGAAGATAGTTTTTCATTGTTTTATAATTACTCGGCAGCTCTTTCAAATCGTGCCCTAGTTTCAGCGGCAAATATTACCGAAATAAAGGGGTTATCATTGTTTTCAGTAAGTCTACGTTGTTAGACTGTTTTTCTGCATAGTTTCTTTTAGACTGTTACATGGTCTGCTCTGACGCAACTATCTATTTGTCCTGCGATGTGCGTTAACTTCACGCATGACAAATAAACAATCAAAGTGTGTTGTTTATATCAGTTATGTTTATTTAGAATAGTGTAGTCCCAGCTCGATGACTGACTACGACCCCCTTTTACCGTTTTTCCAATAGTGTGTGTGGATTTCAACTTCTTCTGTCAATCTGACGAACGTCTTCCGGCATCAGTCAGTCCGAGTAGTCAGCTTTGGGAAGTCAATGACTGTTTGCAGACTACACTCGTGCTTTTTGTATGTTATTCCAGAAATACAAGACACTGCGTATGACTAAAACAAATCTACTCCGCCATTGTACTCTCTCCAGTGCACTGCACCAATGTTGACATCACAGTAGTTATGAGGGGATTACTAGGTGTGTTTCTTGAAGTCTAACCCAGTCGCTGTTAGATGCGAGGTTGTCAAAACCAAGATTTGTACATCCAGAAAAGAATGTTCCGTGCTTAGCATTATATCTAATCCAGTGTTTCTCAAACTTTTTTATTCCATCGCCCCCTTTTCACTCTCGACAGGTCATTTTCGCCCCCGAAGCTCAAATTAAAATTCAAGTGCCGGATCCAGAGTTCAGTTGAAAATTTAGCGTCATGGTCATTTGAGAGGTAACTCCGGGTCCTTTCCTAGATATTAACGGTTTTGCCGAATAGACTTGCGCGTGCTCTTTATTGCACAATAAACGCGATTGTTATGAGTTATGACAACAACAATGGATCTGCAAGTCTTTGATGTTTCTTTGATTTAATAGTCGCTAAGGCTGTGACATCGTAGCTGGCAGGCGTGGTCTTGCTTGTTGAACAACGGTCCTCAAACACTGTTCTAAGAACCGCATGCAACTCCCAAGCATCTTTTGTGCGGCTTTCAGCAATCCTTCTGTAACAGGTTCTATTTGAGTAAGAGCTGATGATGCCTTCTTCGTAGGCGAAATTTATGCTCTGTAAGAGATTAGTGTCTGAATCTTTGCTGCGGGAAAGGATTCTTTTCGATGGGCAGTGTCTTTCAGTAACACCTCTAAAATTTGGTGTAACAGACTTCGTTAGTGGAGTAAAACAAAACGTGTCAATTGTCTTGTGGTAAATTTTTTTGTGCGGCTCCAAAAATTTGTAGGTCTGGATTTGGCTCCCTTCAGCGAAATGGTTGAGAACCACTGTTGTAGAAGTAAGAAAAACGTTAACTACCGCATCTTACTTTCTAGTCAGAATTATCAAACCGGGTCTGTAGTAGTGTAGCGATCTAAAAACTGAACTATACCTGTAATGAGTAGGTATATAATAAAATATCCATAGCTTTTGTAGATGTGTAGTCATACTGTTAGCAGGGAGTATGATTAAAGATATGATACCATTGCAGATTTAGGCGTGAAATGCACGGCACACCATTGTGATGTAGAAATTTTTATTAGAAACCACAAGGCTTACTATCAAGTTTTACTAGATTCAGTTTTTTTTAAGGAAAATGTTAAGTACCCGGTGTGGACCTGTAGGGACCCGATTTTCTCTGATTCTGGAGACCCGATGATAATTTTCTCTAATTCCAGATACCCGATTTTCAATTCTAGGGACCCGAATCGGGTCCCTAAAACACCTTAAAAATCTGCTAGATTACTGACAAAGTTCACTAGGAAACATTACCTTTACAAGCAGCAGCATAACATGAAAGTTATGAATAATTGGTAGTGAACTGACATTGCTTTGACTAACAGTACATTATCAGGAGGGTATAAAAATAAATGTAAACAAATGTGGACTTTTCTTGAAGTTTTCATCTGTGGAAAAAAATCTATGTTATCACACGGTAAACATCAGTCTTATTTTCTCCTAAGCTTAGCGTGTTAAATTGTGCTTTACTTTGCCATTCATCACTGCTTATTATGAGTGCAAAAGACAAGAAACCAGAAGTTTTCTGCAAAAATCAAATGTGAATTTCTTGGTAGAAGTCATACTATTCCTTTGAACACAGGGCTTTTAAACACATCTTCTCATTTGGGTTAATGAAAATGTGTGCGTGTGTGAAATAACACATGAGAGTCGACTATGTGTTTTGCCCTCTTTGCATGGTTTGGCCCGGCAACGCTGCTAGCTGGAATCGTCAAGACTGCAACAACGAGTGCAAAACACTTGGTCAGTTGCGACTGGTCTGTGTTTAAATGCTCGGACACGAATGTAATTTTCCAAACAGCCATTTTCTTGATTCTGTCGTAAGAAATAACAAAAGGTCCTCAGGCACTGAAGGCAAAACCAGCGACTGCGTTTCCAGAAATTTTTATATTACCGTTATCTTGAGTTGCGTTTCTGTTCTCTGAATCGTGTAAACGTGTGATTGTTGTTTTTACCCTGATTTCCTCACGGTAACAGCGCTGCTTGTAAAAAAACTACCAGATTAAATTACTGAAAAAGGTTTGGTATATTCTCCTGGTTTTGTGTACTTAATTTAATTAATTTTTCATTCAACTTGAGACATACCAAGACAAGACAATTAAAATATTAATGTGTGAAAACGAACAGAAGTCGGAGCCTGAGCTTGAAACAAGAGAGCTCCGGAGCCACACTCATGAAAACCAAGAGCTCCGGAGGTGGAGCCATGTTCATGAAAAGAAGAGCTGCGGACCCGGAGCTATGACATTTTACGACGGCTCCGCAGCCCTGCAATAATCCAAACTTTAGCCGGGCACATAGACGATCCAGAGTAAAAATTCAACAGATAAATTGCTTTAGCAACAACCTCCAACGATTATCATAATAAAGTAAAATTTGCAAGGAAGTAACAAGTCATAATAGTAGGATACTGAAGTTAACTCAATGATCGATTAGTGGTTGAGCGTTTTCGCCCCCTGCCCATCAAAATCGCTCCCAAGGGGGCGATTCCGCCCACTTTGAGAAACACTGATCTAATCGTTCTGTAAGTGACGGTGATGTTTACTCAGCTCAGCTTAAACGTTAACCAAACGCACCCATACATCAAACTGTAGATTTAACGCTTCAAGTTTGATAAGAGTCACTTTCTCAGCTTTTGATTGAAGTATAGTTTATTTACTTAACAATTTGGAAGCCGGCTGAGACCTGAATAAATGTTTTCATCGCGTCCATTCACATATAATTTCATGTACACAGCAGGAGCACACTAACAAACAAAATATAAATGATTAATAACAGAAAACAGTCGAGAGTCAACAGCAAAGTTCTGTGAAACGCTTCGACATAATAAAAGTGCATACAAACACGAAAAGGTGAAACAAGGAACTGTTTGAGGAGTCGCTGTGGCCGTTTAGACCAGTGGTTCACAACCGGCGGTGCGGGAAGTGTTAAAGACAGGAATTGATTCTTTTTTTGACAGGGAATTGATATGTTTATTACTCTTCTAAGGCTTTTTGTTTTCTTTTGCAACGGGTTATAGACAAAAACGCGAAGTTCGTTCAAACCTACGTGTCATGTCATTAATTATTCGCGTAAACATTACTGCAATTTCGTAGGCGGATCCAGGATTTTTTAGGGGGGGCGCTCAAGGACGAGTTCATCCGGATGTGTACTGACTGCATTGCAGTGAATACACAACTGCTCGGGTAATTTTTTTTAACAAACACAGTTAATAACCAGACACAAGAGGTCACCAACCTTTTTGGAACTGAGACCTTCTTCTGTTCTTGGTACAGATCCAGGCGAAGGGCTACCAGTTTGATAAAAACAAAATAAAAAACTGAAATAAAAATTTACTCAATCTGTCTTCAATTATGTTATCATTAATTAAAGATATTCATCAACGTGAAGACACTGATCATGCTTATGTTATTTTCAGAACAAGCCCGCGGGCACCACGTTGGTGACCCTGCCGTAGACATTTTGGCTAAATCACATTCTCACCATTACCCAGGCTTACTGGGACGTTTCCGGAGCAGAAGCGGCCTTCAAAAATTCATAAATTAATCTCAAACTTATCGAACCTTATAAAGTAACTTGTTGAATGTCGGAAAAGTTTTATTATTAGCAAAACAAACACAGGTGCACGCCGAAAATACGCGTGGTGCATGTTGTGGTTAAAATTAACCCCAACATGTATTTACGAGAAAGACAATGATGTATGACGAAAAAAGTACTCCTCCGTCGATTCAAAAAGGAACTGGAGGAAATGACTGTCTGGATTGTTCGCGACAC
>JGI24159J19872_10008983_pt1 | contig 13095 bp, 15 predicted proteins | sample Ectturendosymbi4_FD_19872 | JGI IMG/M metagenome (IMG submission 19872) | reverse complement strand
CTAGAAACAAACATCTTCGGTTAATCCGGATCTTTGCCTAAACCGGATAAAATCGTCGGTCAAATCGAATCCGGATTAACCGAGGTTTACTGTAATTAAAAAAAGACAAAAGCAGAAAAAGATGCATTCTTCACAAACATAAAAAATTTTTAACTTGTAATACCTAATGGCTAACTATATTTCATACCACTTCTTCACTCTTAGTACACGGCTTATCAAAAAGCATGATTAGATAAAAGCAAATCGCAACCTCTCATAAGGGTGTGTTACAAAGACAATAACTGATTTCCAATAAGTAACATCAAGGGTTAAAATACAGGCAACACATCAAGGCATAGCAACTTACCATCTACAAAATAATTTCATTTACATTCACGCACCATCTAACAAAAGTATTTAAGTAACAAGAAGTAATTGGACTAAAACAAAAGCACACTAGAAAAAGTTTCAAACTGCATTGCATATTTAGCCAGAATTAGTGATACGAGTATCTAAAATTCAAGCGTACACTCCACAAATTGAAGGCTTTTCTCCCTTAAACTTTGTTTCAACCCGAAGGTTCTCTCTTAATCCTTATAACATGACTGAGAGAAGCTTTGGCTTTATAAGCAGCTTCTTTTTTCTGGCATTTGGAAAATTTTATTTACAAAGCATTTACATCCCATAATAATTTCAAATGCATTGCAAAATCAAACAGCATAATAACTTGTTTTAAACCATTGATATGTGAATTAATTTCTTATTTTACATCATAGGTTTGCGTGAATTTAACGAACAGTACATCCCATAATAATTTCAAATGCATTGCAAAACCAAACAGCATAATAACTAGTTTTAAACCATTGATATGTGTGTTAATTTCTCATTTTACAGCATAGGTTTGCGTGAATTTAACAAACAGTCTCACCTGACCAGCAGAGGAAAGACTTGCATCACCTGAAAGTAGAGCACAGCCATGTTAAACCCTTTATCACCAAATGTATGTGAGCGCCTGCTAAACGGATAAATGAAACTTTAACCAAAAATCTGAATTTGTTTAGGCTGTAGACACAAGCATTAGAACAAGAATATTGAAAAATTGAAGGAAATGGCATAAGTTCTCAGTTGAGTTTCATTATTACTTGCTTTGTATCCCCTTTGGAGTGTTACAAGTGGCATGTGGAACACATCTCTGCTTGTTTGTGCCTGGAGCTATACAGCTACTTTTGTGGTGAATGTTTCATTGATGACATGCAAATGGCAGCATTGAGTGTGAACCTTTCCCTGCACAGCTGCAATTATCAGTTTTGAAGTTTTTGGTATGATCTGACTGGGAACCAAACCCAGCATACCAGAGTTAATGGCACATGCTCCAAAGCTCTTCCATCATCCTAAACTCTTCTTAGCACAGGATCCCTTCTTCCAATAAAGTCCAACGGCGACTGTTTAGGCCAGCAATGCGAGCAGGTTTTGGATGAAACTGGACACCCCTAGTCTGCCTCCAGAACGTTTGGTGGTGAGGATAAAATGGACGCTGTGGTAGTAAATTGAATTGGTACTACCTGCATGACTGGGTAGCCCTCTTTAGGACGCTAACTGCCCACCTCCCTCCGAGGAAAGGTCTAGAAAAATTGGCCCAAAGATTACCAGCTTCTACCTCTCCTCAATGGGATACTGCACCCACTAAGGCATCCCTAATTGCTGTCAAAAACACAATAAAACATAGATATTTTTGAAAATCACCACATGAAATGACTGCACCTTTTTGGAACCCAAGACCAACACAACCAGTGGCCGCCCACGTCAACACACTGCCCTTGTTGCATTGGAGCTTGGTCGATATGGCATTGACATTGCTGCTCTTAGCGAGACACGATTTCATGGAGAGGACTTGCTTCATGAGATTGGTGCACATTGCACCTTTTTCTTGAGAGCCTTTCCAACAGACTTGGCAGAATCCTACCTGAGTCACAATCTGGGTTTCGAAGAAATCAAGATGATTTTGATTGCCCCTCTCCTTCAGAAGAGAAGCGCAGGGCACAAAACCACCATCTGTTCATGGCTTTCACTGATCTTACCAAAGCTTGTGATACCATCAACAGATATGTGTGGATAATCCTCTCAAAATGTGGCTGTCCTCCCAAATTTACTGCCATCCTAAAAGACTTCCATACAAACATGTGTGCACACATTGTTGCTGGAAGCTTAGTCTCTGAGCCCTTTCCAATCAATGTGGGTATCAAACAAGGCTGCTCTTCGCTCATGTCATTTTTAACAGCCATTACCCTTATCTCCTGGCATAATATTGAAACCTCTGATGTAATTCTCATCAACTACAGACTGGATGGCAAAGTGCTTAACCTCTGCCAACTTCGCACCAAGACTAAGTCTAGCACCACTGCAGTGTTCGACCTCCAATATGCACATGATGCCGCTCTTCCTTTAAATGCTCATGGCCTGCAACACAACCTAAGCAACAGCAGAGCCGGATATAATCAATGCCCAGAAGACTGTAGTCACGTGCCAACATCAACTATCACCAGTATCCACTCACACAGACCACAGCTTTCTGGTCGGTTGGCAAGGAACACTTCCCTCAAGTGGATCAGTTTACCTACTTGGGCAGCATTCGTCCTCATCGTCCTCAATTACTGATGAGATTCAGAAATGGAGCCATTAGGCTACTGCAGCCTTCAGCACGCTTAGTGGCAGAGGTTTCCTAAACCAGAATCTGACAATTAAAATCAAGGTTGCTTTCAACTGTATCATTTGTACATCTACTCTGCTTGTGCGGTAAACCTTTCACATCAGGTGTATCTAATATCTAATGATCCTTGGCATTACCTGGAAGGACCAAAGCCCACATGTACAGATCCTGCAGAGAGCAAACTTCCATAGCATTGAGGTGCTCGTGGTGCAGTGGCAGCTCAGTCACATCAGTTACATCACCAGAATGTTGGAAACCATTTTCCACAGCAAATTCCTCTGTGGCAAACTTGCCTCTGGTTGACACTCACCAGATGGGCAGAAAAATGATTTAAGGACCATCTGAAGTTCACTCTAAAGTGAAACATCCCAACATTGGGTTTGGAGGCCACAGTCACATACAGGAAGGCATCGCATGCAATCTGTCATCAGGCGTTCTATAATTTTCAACTCAACTGCACTTGAGTCTTTGATGAGTGCCGCCAACATAGACCTGATCGACTTAAGCGACAACTCTTCCAACCAGGTTCTGGCATACTATGCCACACTTGTGCACAAAGGTGTGTTTCTGACTTCAGCCTCTGCTCCCATCAACACAGGCACAGGTGGTGCAGCATCACTTAGTTCTCAAATGTTATAGAAGAGAAAGTCATCATTGAACATGATGGACTTCCAGAATGAACGAACTCTGGATGAAAACAGACTAGAAAAATTCAATACCGACACTGTCATTTATAATACGCCATTATTTGTACACCAAAAAATAAACAATTTGTCTGCACAAGGAATCAAAGGTGGGTGTATTAGCCAGGGTTTTCATAACAGAGAATGAATAGGAACATTTCATCCCAAGCAACTTGGATGTGATAAGCAGTTGGTTGTAATCACCAAGTATGTATTAACCAAATTCTACTGTAGTGCCTTCATAAAATCACATGCCTTGTAGTGGAACAACATGCTAGCATCTGGCTGGCAAATTTCTCTTCAAATTTATTATTGAAATTATTATTCAATGTTAGAGAGAGTCAGGCTAAACTGCTTAGCAAGTGCCCAGTTTATATTTGGCCACCAGAAACACAGCAGTGAATAAACACTTTCACTGCTAACCTGAGTTGATCAACATACTTAGGTACAAGGTTTTTTTCAAGGCGTTTCATGAGTTCAAAATGGACCCATAAATTTCCTGTGCCGAACCATAAAATTGGTACTTCCACATTAAATCTGGACAACCACAAAAAGTTTTAGCTAAGTTGAATTGTTGCTTCAGTTAACGTCCAAAACTGATTCGCCTTACAGCAAATAAGTGCAGTGCAGACAGTAACCTCGCCTATTCATCATAATCATCTCTGAAATCCCATGCAACGCAACAGTTAATGCAATAGTGTTGCAACACGTGTTACATGTTAGCTAATAATAGTGTTAATAATGTGTCTGTAACCCTGTGGTTCTGCCTTCACCGCAATTGCAAAAAGTGTCTAACTCTGTGACCCTGTCGGCTCCAATGCCTTGTAAAATGTTCTGTTTTATGTGTGCTTACACTATGGTCTTCATGTCTCCTCACAAATAAATAAATTAATTCAACAAAAATTTTTTAAGGAAAATGTTAGGTACTCAAGATGGACCTGTACAGACCCGGTTTCTCTGATTCTAAGCACCCAATTTTCTCTGATCCTAGGGACCTGCTGATAATTTTCTCTGATGCTAGGGACCCGATTTTCAATTCTATGGACTTGATCTATGGACCTGAATCGGGTCCCTAAATCACCTTAAAAAACCTGACGTTACATAATAATTAACGCTTTGAATGCCACCCAATCTGGCGCTTTTAGCAAGCCAAGTCTTTTCCATGGTGTCAAACGTTTACAGCAAGCCAAGCCTTTTACAGATTTTATTCATTTACTTTCTTGTGTGGGTATTTTCAGAAGATAATGTCATAGTGAAAACATAGAGCTAGCCATCCAAGAATAAACTGTATTTTTATAGTACGCCTAAACAAAACTTTCTTGCTGTTTGCCAGCCAGAAAGTCCAAACGCCAGCAGCAGTGAATGTACAGGTTCTTTCGATTCTGTTGTGCAGGAAGTACAGCATTCAACTGTTATAATCTCAAAAGCATCGTCAGTTACAGCTAACAGTCAGTCAGCAGCATCTAACAATAAGACTTTTCAACCATGGACTAAGCTGAAAGGCTTTGATGAACCACTACAAATGAATGTGTTCACTCTACATGCTGAGGGATGCATAATATGTTTGCTATGCTCTAAGCATCCAGCAGTTACCACTGGCCGAGGAAAGAATGGTAATATTTACACTTCGGAGCCTGCCAGGCCTCCACGCCCATACCGCCTGGATAATCATCTCAGCTCTGATTAACTCCAAAAAGTCAATAGCTTGGAAAAAACTCAACACATTTTTCTATTTCATGCTATTCATCAGGATCGCATTTCAGGTAATGTTAGTACGGTAGCTGAGCGCGTACATCTCATTTATTGGGTTCTGAAAGAATATATAGCGAATCGGTAAATATCTTCCTTGCAAACCATGGTGCACCGCGTTGGCCATAATGATCAGCTTTGCAACCTCCACCATAGCAGTTCTGTGGCAGTAACTGAGTTTATTTTGCTGATCTCGGAACATTTGAGTAATTGCATTGTTTCTGATGTCAAGCAGAGCCTATGCTGGGCTAGTATGGTCGACGAGACAACCAATATTGCTGCAACGTGCTGTACATTCCACTTGCCACAATCTGGCCAGACCAAAGATTTTCAACTGTGCCGTGTTGAAACCAAGCAACGAAACCGACTGTTTGCTGTAACGCTGAATGTTCTCATAAATGTTTCAATAAATGGTCCAGAAAGTCTTCAATAGAGGAGCTTTACATTTGTGCAGCGGGGCTTGGCATTCTGAAAACCGACAAAAACTTCACTGATTTATAATATTTCATATTTCAGTGTGGGGGCTGGGAGCTTTGTTTGGGAGATAACTGTACCAAACCCCCTCCATGGTGATGAGACTGGGTCCAGAGCAGCTCAACGATGAGCGAGGTTGAGATTGTTCATGAAATTTGTGATTGAAATGGATTAAAGCAAATAATAAACAGAGAGTAACACAGCGAGCATTAAAGACCTCAGGATCTCCAGATGACGAGTAGGAAAACAATGCTTTCACTGACGAACAATGGCTGTTTAAATGACTTTGAAATTGACAAATTTGTGTCAGAATTTTTGTAAATATAGTAGTACTAATTGTGCACTGTGACTGCTAATACTATAATACACAATACGTGTACAAATTATTTTGTACGTTTTGCTAAAAACAGCGGCCTCATAAAATTTCTTGGTGTTACCTTAAGCCAAACCTGACAAAAACCTGCTTAGGTACAAGGTAAAGGATGCAATGTTATGTTAATCAATAGACTTCCAAATATTTTACCTATAGGGTACCAGGAGGTAGGTCATTCCTTTTGACACAAACGTAGATGATTGTACAGTATATGTCATCACACATGTTTTCTGCGATTTTAGTGGTTGCAGGTGTTTTCCGGTACAAGAACCATTGTAACACTTTTGCATCCAGCCGAAATCGGGAATTCTTGCGCCATAACAACCGGATCGCACGTGGCTTGGCACGGGAATTTCTCCGGTCCGGTAAGCGCTATAGACCCGGTCAAAGGCTCAAAAGACACGGCAAGTCTTCTAGTCTGCACTCAAAACAAATATTTTTGGTTGGGGGGTGTGAATTTTTTGTGAGTGGCTTCATAAGTGGAGGACTTTTAGGCCACCTAGGCCAACTTTACCTGGCCCTGGGCGCCAACCGTTAGATGGTGGTATTTTGCTGAAGTTTGTATTGGAAACTAGGCTACAATCCGAGTCTTTTGATACTTTGGATGACCTGATGGGGTTTCGGGTTCAAAAGTTATTATCTAAAGTAATAAAAACATTTGACTAACTAGATAATTAATTAATTTGTTTATTTTCGATCATAACTTTTGAACCAGAAATGCTAGAAAGTTGATCAAAGGCTCAAAAGACTCGGACTCGAGCGTAGTTTCCAATGACAACTTCAGAAAAATACTTTGGCCTAGCGGTTGGGCCCTAGGCTGGGTAACATGAGACAAAATGACCCCAAAACTACTTCACTTATGTTGTCACGTACAAAAAATCCGCAACCTCCAACCAGAAAATTTTTTTTTTGAGTGCAGACTAAAAGACTAGCCAATCCATTTGAGCCCTTAAACAGCTCTCTAGCGCAATCGGCAGATGAGCTATGGTGTTGGTAAGGCAACCGAAAACTGCTGGTTTTAGGCTGAAATCTAGGTACAATATATTTGTAGGCTGGCTCTCAAAGTGTTTAAAACATGGCAAGGAAAGGTATGCTGGGTTGTGCAACATACACGGCATTTTGGTGATGCACTAGGTAAGTGGTTCGTGGCGGGATCCCCAGTGAAAAATCTGGGGTCCCAAGAAGAAATGCCTAAGTGTTTTCACCCTCAGATGCAACAACAACCAATTTTGACTAATGACATTACCACAAATGGGGAGGTCTCCAAGCCAATATCCTTGGGAACAGGGATCCCGGGGGTTGGTAAGGTTAACACGTTTGCTGTTGGTGTACGAATATATCTTACTTTGAGCTCCCACATTAACCGCTATTTTCACACCATTTTGAAACTCCATTACTCGCGAGTCGATTGTGTTAGAGAGCTATTCAAACCCTCAAAACATGCAGAAAGGTTTCTAGTCTCCAATGAAAAAAATTTAGGTTTTGGGTTTTTTGTGGGTGACATCATAAGTGGGGTAAGTTTTTGGCCATTTTGGCTCAGGTTACCTGGCTATGGGCCCCAACCGCAAGATGGAATTTTTTGACACAAACAACTGGTTTGAAAAACTGGTTCAAATGACAAATTAATTATCTAATTAGGGGACTTATTATTTTGTTGCTTTTAGGCCATAACTTCTGAACCCTAAATGTTAAAAATCCAATAAAAGGCTCAAAAGACTCAGATTCTAGTCTAGTTTCTAATAAAAATGAGTCAAAAAATTACATCTTTGATGACTTGCTAGTATTTCGGGTTCTAAAGTTATAACTTAATGATAACAAAATAATTAATTAATCTCCTAATTAGATTATTAATTAATTTGTTGCTTTCAGATTATAACTTTTGCACCTGGAACCGGTGGTGTAGCAAGGCTAAGTGCTGCCCAGGGCTGACCATAAATGTACCGCCCTTTCCACCCCTCAAATTTTCTTACAAAAATTTTAAATGGAAGTTCATGTTTCGTACTAATTTGAAGATATAAGGATTAATAAAGCATCTTCAAAATCGCAATCAAACACTAACAAACTGAAATGTGTCTTGTTTTTGACTGTCGATTATGATTCTTGCTTTTTTTACTTGTCACCACCTTTCTCATCGTTAATTTTTCTATATTTTGCTTTCTTTGCATAGGCACATACGAACCCCACATGTTTAGTCAAAATTTCCTCCCTGTTGGTTTTTAAATCTCCAGTAAGCTCACCGCATGACATTTCAATAGTTAATCATTCCAGGAGATCAAATGAAAAAATTAAGGGATGTGATGGCGGCATACCTACCTTACAAATGTAAACATTTATGTATGTTAAAATATCCTGTAGTATCCCTGTCTTTAACTAAAAATAGTATATATACTACGTATAGCAGGCTATATAATCAATCTGATAATATGATCTCAGTGATGTAAAGAAGGTTTCATTGTTCACTTCACGTTTCAGTAGAGGTTTAAACCTCGTAGAATTTATAGAAGACTTCAAACATTAACTCTGTGAGCACCTGCGCGGAGTCCTCTATAGGTGCAGGGACCCATTTTGAAAAAATATTTACAGGTTCAAAACAGGCTATGGTTGAGTAGTGCTTTGCCTGCAGTCTTCATCATGACCTGCGCACTTGGTGTAGCTGTTGTGTTGGACCTCTTACAATTACACATGCATAGTGTTATTCCTTGCCTTTTTTCATTACCAACAGAACCATCATCAGAAGGTCTTCAAGTGGGAGACTATGTTTGTGCAGGGGGATTGACATTCTAAAATTTGACAAAAAATCAACTGATTGACAGTGTTTCATATTTCAAGTTTGGGGGCCTTGTAGCTTTCTTGGGGGGATAAGCCCATTAAAGCCCCTGTGGTGATGGGACTAGTTACCAACAGACGTCTATTTCGAAAACTGTATTACCAAACCATGCCAGCTGGGACATAGGCCTTTTGGATGCTCAGCAGTGAATACAACATTTTACGTTCGACGGCTATTGCAATGGACAACTTTATTCAGGGCAGCCATTGCCAAGCCGTACAACCATTTCGATTAACACTCTTTTTAATAAAAGTGTTAACCACAATCATATCTAAACATATTGTTTACCCTTGCGTTAGGTTTAAAAGGTTCTTGCCTCAAATTCATCAAAATGAGAGCAGCACCTTTTTAAACTTTTCTTGTTTAAATAAATTTTTCTATGACTGCAAATGTTTAAAGTGTACCATTGAACAAAGGCGACTTCACGAAAACCACGTTGCCTATCGGCTAGCTCTTATTCACTCTACTTGCAGTTGAAACCTACAATCTGAGGTCAAACTTACCCATGCAAACACATCAAATGTAATTAGCTAATTAGTCAAATATTTTTACTAACTTACATCATAACTTCTGAACCCGAAACCACAGCAGGTCATCCGAAGTATCAAAAGACTCGGATTGTAGCCTAGTTTCCAGTAAAAACTTCAGCGAAATACTACCTAACGGTTGGCACCCAGGCCCAGGCAAAGTGGGCCAAGGTGGCCTAAAAGTCCTCCATTTATGATGTCACTCACAAAAATCTGCATCCCCTAAACAAAAAAATTTTTTTCAAGTGCAGACTAGAAGACTTGCCGCATCTTTCAACGCTTCAACCAGGTAGGTAACCCGTACAGGAGCAGAGATATTCTCGTGCAAAGCCACATGCATTTAGGCAATTTTTTCCGAAAATCCGCGAAAGCAGCCGGACGCCAAAGTGTTAAATGTGAAGAAAACAATTTAACAAATCACTACAAGTAAACTGCTCACAAAATAATCAACATCCACTCATAATACAGTAGACTCCAGTTAATATATTCTCAGTCAATACAACCAACCGCTTATTATATCCAAATTGCTTGGAACGGAATCTTCATTTCCCTTCATGAACAGTCTGATTTAATACATCCAGTCACTGCTTAATCAATCCACTTCTGATTCAGGCAAACTGTTTTTACTGTTAACAAATAATGGTCTAATGCCAAAGCGTTTATGCAACAATGTGATTGAATAGGTCATCAGCTGTAGAGATAGTGAGTGCCTTCAGCAGTTGGTCTTGGGAATTGACGTAACAGGATTTGAGAAGATGGACATGCTTAATGCTCTGAAGGCAGAAGCAGATGGTGATCCCAGAAAAAAACATTCTGCCTAAGCAAACCACTTTGCACAACTTTTTCAGTGCTGACTAAATACAGTACAAAGAGTCAACTGCATCATTTTTACCCTTTTGGAGTTGCTTAGTTGCAGTTTGAGGAAAATTGGTTTTACAACCACTGCTTATTACATCCAAAATCAACTAGTCCCAATGTGGATGTACACTATTATCCGGAGTCTACTGTATAATAACAACATGTTTATGATAAACATTAGGATTCATTACTTATCGATCGTCTTTGGAATGGAGGAGTAGAATTGGAGTCAAGTAGTTGAATCTGTGTTGGTCGGACAAAAACTCCTGAAAAACAATCAACAAAACACTTGGAAATTATTGAATAATTACTAACCTTGGTTGCATACATTTGTTTTTGGATAAAATAACAAAATTGATGGTATGACTGTACCATAGTTTGGCGGGCAGGTGAAATATCTTTTCCCTTGCACAACTCCATCATTTTTTCCAAGAGCTTGATCTAGTGTAACCCCAATCCATTTTCCACTGCAAAGCAAATCATATATATTTTGAAATGAGTAACAGCACACTCAAGAAGTCATAGTTATTAATGATTTAAGCTACCATCCCCCAAACAAGTTAATACATGAATACCAATTGACTGGTGCAACAATAAACAGTAAACACTCATGGGTAAGTAAAGTTGAGCCTTGTGCAAAGAGTGCAGCTATGCCTGAACATGATATTCCATTGCGCTTCTGATTGATGTTCTTCACACAAATTGTTAAGATTTTGTCACATACACTTTTTAACGTAGAAAAACCTAAGAAAAATCCAGTTGATCGCATGGCGAATTTACCAAGCTTTTTCATGTGCTTAACTGGAATATGTAATTATCTGTATCAGACAAAATCCGTTAAGTTTACCACATAACTTCATTTCTAATTACATGCTTGCTATCTGACACTGCTATATCTGGTATCATGATGCCAAACAGAGATTTCTAGAACTGTGGGCTATAGAAATGCTTCTAGAAGTTCTAAAAATCCCTTGTTCCTGACATTTGAAATACTGAAGTTCTTAGCAAACCATCGGTCATCCAATGAAATGTCAATTTTTAGTTGTTGCGGTGGCATGTGTTGTGTGTCATCTTTCACGTGCATATGGTCTGTGTGATGTAACAATCATCTGTAGCAGTTGTGGAATGCTGCCTGCACTTGCAGTCGTTATTCTTCTACCTGTTTTGAACTGTGCAATGCAGTTGTGAACATGTTTATTTCTGAAAGCTGCAGTGTACTTTACCTTGAAAATGACCAACATATGCTGCTGGTGTACAAATATATCGTACTTTGAAATCAGCCTAAAATCAAGCAGTTTTCACACGTCTCAGCGATGGCATAACTCCTTCACTGGTTGCGCTAGAGCAGCATTCCACAAAGTCCAGCCCGCGGGCCGGATCTGGCCCGCAAGCTTCCTAGGAATGTTTAGTATTTTAACAATTTCATGTAAATGAATTAATGTACGATGTAATTACAGTACATAAAATGGCTAAAAAGCAAAAAGTATTTGCTGAAATTGAGAATTTTATCCCGATAGGCTTTAGGCTACAGATCAAGCTTACTGCTTTGATTGAAAGGTCAGCTACAAAAGTTTTGGAGTTTACTTACATGATATACTTAGGGCCCAGACCATTCTTTTTTGATGTTATGCTTTGCATACAACTCAGACAAGCACACACACACAAAAGTTTTACATCATGCTTGCTTTTTTCGTTGGAAGTAACTGCGAACCAGCACCCTAATATTGTACTTGAGCTTGGCACCTGACTGCTGTACTGAAGACTCTATATTAGTGTGCATAAAAAAATTACAAATAGAAGTAGGCAGTTGTCATTTGAAATATAAGTGTTATCTGGCAGTTTGTGAATTGTTTAAATAGGAGAACTGGGTGCTATTTCCAAGAGATTTTGTTGGGTACCAGTATTTGATACCCTGAATTGCAGTGGAGTCTTGAGACTTGGTCTCGATCTCAAGACCAGTTCTGACAGCAGTGTTGGTTGCAAGGGTTTGCTAAAATCTCTGAAAATCATGGCAAAATCGCTCAAAATTTGGGCACAGACGTTTCGACTCCTTTGTTCTCATTGTGTGATGAATGAGGCTCACTGTTGAAAAATGTCTGAATTTGACTTTTTCTTCTCCAAAAAAATCAGATCTTTAGGTGTGTGCCTCCAAAAGAAGTCTTACTCATTTGTGAGATTCCAATTTTTCAAGTCAGTTTGAGGAAATTCAGGCAAAAATCCTTGGCACCCACAAAAATATGCCTGCCTCCACACCTAGGAGTAACGAAGCCAAATTTTGCGAGTCTTGGTCTTATAGGTTTCAGGTCTCGTCTCGGACTCCAAGGCTACAGGTCTTGGTCTCAAATCTTTTGTCTTGAGACTTTGACTACTGCAGTGATGTGGCTTAGTAAAATTTCTTTAATTCAAAATGCTCTGTCTGTTGTGTAGATTCCCAAAGTAGGGTCAGTGACCCTAGTAGGGTCAGAGCCAGGGTTGAGAAAAACCCGTTTTCTTTTTCAAAAAAAGCAACCCACCTGATTTTTTGTTGTTTTTTTTTAACCCGCCTTTTTGTTTTTTACAAAAAGAAACAAGATTTTGGTATCAGTACTGCGACACCAAACAGACGCGCAGTACTCTGCTGTTGAGTGCACCTAGGCCAAGGTGGCTATTCGCAGAGTTGTTGATCCAGCACCCTAGTCGGAGCCAGCAAACCGCCTCGGGAGTTCGACGCGTGATGTCAGCTTCTTGCGAAGTGACTCAAGGTGTCGGCGATACGTGAGCGACTTGTCCAACGTTGCTCCGAAGAATTTGGGCTCAGAGAAGAAGGGCAGGGTTTCATTGTTGTATTTGACTTTAAGCTCACATTTAGCTTCATTGTTGTTGAGATGGAAAACTGCCGACACCGTTTTTGTAGTGCTGAGCTTTAGCTTCCAGGTCTG
>JGI24159J19872_10008981_pt1 | contig 13096 bp, 10 predicted proteins | sample Ectturendosymbi4_FD_19872 | JGI IMG/M metagenome (IMG submission 19872) | reverse complement strand
AAAGTGTCTGTAACCCTGTGATTCCACCGGCTTCAATGCCTTGTACTACGTTCTGTTTTGTCTGTTTTTATCGACCTGCGTTCTGCAGAGTGTGTGTGTTCATACTATGGCCTTCGTGTCCGCTCACAATCAAATAAATTAAATTAATTGAAATTGCATGATGCAACTGCCAATTATTTGAATCTCAAAGATACATGTTCATAAATTCTACTTTTAATGTAGTTTTGTTTTTTGAAATAATGGTTGAAGTGTTGTGTTTGTTTTATCAACTTTGACAAAGATATCTTCAAGCGCTAACACTAAAGTTTTATGTACTTGGCAACAAAGTAGATACCTAGTAATCATTGTCAAGTACTAGCACAGTATGCAACTGCCATAATATCATCGGCGTAGCCAGTGAGGCACTTGGACTTGGCCTATGGTCCCCAAAATCTACTATTTCCATATTTCGGCTCCCATTTTGCCAATTTTACAAAGATTGAATGAACATAGTGACGATATCGCAAACAATAATATTATTGTGTGATGTGCACAATAACATGCATGTTAACACAAAGTTTGTTTCCCCAAAAAGTTTTGTAGTAGGCCTACTCGGTCCCTGGCCCTGACTATGTTATTGTACAACTGTTCTACGTGCCAATATGTTGTTGGTATTTGCACACAGGTTATCACATAAGGTACGTTCAAATAAGGCTATTTGTGTATAGCCTACTAGAAACAAGAAGTCTTTATAGCTTGTAGAGCAAGGGTCCCGTCATCAGCTTTCTGATTGGCCTCGCAATGGAATGGGCCTGGTTGTTCGGAAGTAGATGATCTCTTTAGCTTCGAATAAGTGTTGAGAGACAAGACAAAAATTCAAACACGTGTGAGTAAAGCTGTAGTCAAGTGTTGTTGTCAACAAGAGCAATCTGTCCGTTGCGCCAAGCATCCTCGCAGCCTGTACAAACCTTTCCGTTATCAAAAGTAACATGATGGACAGTTTCCGTCGTCACTCGTGGAATGCCAGGAAACCACATGATGATAGATAGGTGCAATCGGTTATGCCTTTTACACAACGCATTTGTTATCAATGCAAACAAGGCTGCCAATGTGAGGACTGTCCCTGCTTGACAGTACATGCGAATTCACTGAAAGATGATTTAAGCCGCAGGGTGCGTTACCACAAACAGTTTGGGAGTCGAGTCGATATCAGTGTGTTTTGCTTGCAGTGTTTGTCACTGCTATCAGACATTTCGCCCTTGCAAGATGAGAAACTCAACGCGTTACTGTAAGCACAGTTGTCAAGAATTTTTTAAGTGTTAATGCATCACCGTCCAGGTAAAATGTATATGGCGCATCGGTTATCACAAGCTACATAATTGGCACTTTTATTACGTAGCACTTCGTCCAGTGTCGTTGCAAGGATTTTTGATTTCATGTTACAAAAGGTTGTTTTTTTATTGCAGTCTGATTTTGCACAGCCCTAGTTTTCTCCTGGTTATGTATTTACCTTCTTCACATTCACGTTCGAATTAGTCAGGAAACGTCTCAAACAAGGCGTTTTCGACAAGACAAAAGTTTATGGTGTTGATTGTCACACACTAGCGCTTTTATTGAATTTCAAATCACTAAAATGAAGTCAGTTACGATTAAAAAAAGAAGCTGATGGCAATATTTTCATAAAAAGGAACAATTCTTTTGCTGTTGATTTAAGGAAGTGAAAACACTAACATCATATATGAACTTCATCCGATGAAGTAACGACAAAAGATCTCAAAATTGATAGTGACCACCAAAAATCCTGATATAACCATAACAAATCCACGAAGATTTTTGATCCACACTATAACTACAATAGATCAGCTTCGCAAATTATTTTTTTAAGTTTTGAGAAACTGGAGCACTTAATCCAGGCTTAAGAACCCAGTATGTCTTCGAAGCGGTCGGCACGATCTCTCCGCTTGCAGCTGCTACCTGTTGCGACACTCCAATTTCGATTTATATTGTAACTTCTCAATTGCATCGCAATAAAATGCATGTTTGTAAATCTGTAGATGAGCAGACCAACACAAGGGTGTTGTCTATTTCCATTGAGCAACAGTACCGCGAAGAGGCCATCCTGGCGAGAAAGATCTGAGTGGTGTTCTAAAACTTCCAATGCCGAAGCAAACGTTCACCACATGACGTTTTCAAGTGTTCTCAAGTTTTATGTTCTTTTCAGGGCGCAGTGAACCGTAACTAATTCTTGAACTTGACAGGAATATTGGAAAAAATAGGCTTGAACATGACGTAGAATACCCAGCGCCCATTCGTGCCCAACCGAAAAAAGCATGTTCATCTGGCAATAATAATACTGAAGGTAATGGTCAACAGCTAAATAACGCTGTTGCAAACGCTGCAGTACTCCAGAATACTTTGTGCTGTGGTTGATGTGTGGCTCGATCAGATTCATCAATTCAAATCTAGAGAGCCTTTAGTTCACGATGCGCTCGTTTCCACGTTATGGATGGCGTTAAACTTTTGTCTTTTCAGGACAATTATTTCAGACTTTATCCTAATACGTCACTTCCAAACCCGCAACCTATAGAATCTAGTGAATACATCAATGCAGACAGTATTATCACGACGCAAATGGGCCATTGTTTTTAATTTTAAAAACAAAATTCCAGCAAGCTGCAATCCACTGAAGCGCAAACAGTAAGAAACACTATTTTCTTTGGAAGAAGTCTGCAAGACGCAATTAATGTCACATGGTGCACACCTGTCAATGTGTTAGTGATGACAAATTAGGAATGCCGCTGGTATTTCATAGCGTCTTGGAACGCTTCAACCAACACCGTCGATGATGGAAGCAGCACCGAAAAAAGTAACAGACGCGCGGGACATGGGTGTCGGAAGGGGAGGGGTCAGGGGGGTCTTGGCCCACCTTAGATTTTGAAATTTGACATTTTCCCATTGCATTTTTAACAAAAAAGGTTGTTTTCTTACTTTCGAGAAAGAAAAATGAAATATCAACATTTTCGGCTCCCCCTCCCAAAAATATTTTTGGCTACCTCTGGAAAAATCCACTCTTGCCCTCCGCCTGGAAAAAATCTTTCCGGGGCCATGGTGCGAGATTAAATCTACGCGAAAGATCGCACCACCTTCCTTCCACGTGATCACGCCGCAGCGAAGCGTGACCATCCCTCGAGCGAATATAATTGCATATCATGACAGATCGATGCTAACGTCGTCCATAGAATTACTGCACGTGCGCGATACCAGGCCGAACAACACTCCACTTGCGACATTAGTCCGAGTCGCTGCTATCTCCTTCCTCCCCTGCAATGGTGAGATAGCGTTCGTGGAGGGGTTGGGGGAGGCGGAAGTTGTTGACCAGGGGATGGACCGAGTCTCCGGAACCGTGGGTCAAAGAGCGGAACGCAGCGATCTGGAAAGACCGAGTTGAAAATCTGCTTATTTTTCACGTTTCTCAATGTCTTTTTTCAGAACTGTAGACTTGCGAAAACATTCCGTTTTGTGTTGTTTCATCGTCCAGTCTGCTCGGAATTGCAGAATTAACATACGCGTGATTGCATACTCTGCGCGATGTCGTCGCAAATGTGTTGAACAGACGTGGATTGCTTTTTTTCATTTTTTTAAATCAAAAAATGCTGCGTATGATAAAAAGAAGCTGGTCTAACAATAAAATGAAGAATACCTAGGCCTCAAGCCATTTCTCTTTTTCTTATTATACATATCGAGACATCAGCCTTCAACTGCATTGAAGTTGCCAGACGCTTTTAATGCACCGATTTTCTGGCACAGCAACTAAAAATTTTGTCCCCTTCTCGTATATTGCAAATAGATGCACACGTGACATCAAACGTCTTTTCCAAGCGATAAGCAAAATATAAATGCCTATTAACAAAACAAATCAGCTTCAATCTTCACCTAATTACCTGTTTTTCTGATACAGAGACAGGTTCAAGAAGATTAATCCAAGTCACGCACTCGTTCAGTGTGGGCGTGGTCAGCGAGCCGGGGTATGTCACATACACCTTTTCTGCAGAAAGCAATGCATGAAGCAGACACGCCTCAAATATGACTAATAACGTTTCTCCGCAAAAAACACTCCTAACGCTGACTCTGCGATGTTTTACAAACGCAGAGCGCGGAGTCGAAATGAGCAAAGGATTGGTCGTCTGTTGGGGCGCCTGGACACGGTGGCGCCCATAAAGTATCGACAACAAGTTTGCTCACCAAAAAGTAAGAGCTAATTCTGTAGCTGTGAAAAATAGGTTTCACAGAGAAGACTTTTTTCGTTAAAGTTCAAGAGGTATTCCAAAGGCATGTCATTGTTATACCGTGAAGACGTTCGGCCCGCGAACGATTTTTGCTACAGGTTGTACAAACCAGCGAGCTTTGCTTAATCAATAAAAGGAATTGGTGGAGGATAAGAAAACGCTGTGGACAGGTTTTGCGCAGCTTAGGACTTGAGCAAACGCAGCGTCCAGTAAAACATAAAAATTCCGTTTGAAAACGCTTTTCCAACAAAAGACACGGATGGCATGCAATAATGAGAGTGTGTACAATGCGAGTTGTGCGTATTTGACGCACTTGCGTGAGTGGACATCATTCCTAAAGCTTTCTATTGAGTGGACCTTTTGTACTACTTGCTGGGCATCTGCACTTTTTGAAAAGCTCTCGTGAACGGTAACGTGCAAACTCATCAGTGGTGGGATGAAGCAAACGACAAAAATCAATACTCGTTTGCTGTTTCTCGTTACATCGAACCTTTGAGTATTCTCGNTTCAATACTTCAGCGCTCAGGATTAAAGCATAAATNACGAACACTTGATGTTGCGGTTCCATGTCGCGTTAGGAACGATCAGTGCGTCTCTGAGTAAAAGCCATCATAACTCAACAACGTAAAAATGCGTTTCGTTTTTGAAAATCAGTGGCAAAGCCAGGACTGCCTAAAAGAATCTAGAGGCACTGCAGGGAACCCTTTGAAATCAATCGTTGGAAAATAGGTATTTTTCACAACTGGTTCGTCTTATCGATGAGTCAGTCTTCCACGCCGGAAAACATTAGTATTTCAATAATTTACAAGTCATCTGGTTTTATAAACCTACAATTCTGCAAGTAAGAATGACGCTACATGTTTTAACTGTCGTTGATGGCCATAAAATCAAGCAGTAACCTTTCGTCTTGGTTTCTAAATTGAAGTGCACAGTAAAATTTACATTTTGAGAGAGTCTCCGCAAGAAAAACGAGGAAGCTTATTTAGTGGCCATTTTAGATGTGCCATTACTACGCACATACGCTGTTTGTGGTACTTCTTGTAACGTTCTTAGGTACTCCAACGTTGGTGCAGTATGCCAACTGAAAGACATTGATCTGCATTACTTGAGATCTTAAAATATTTTTTCGTATGGAATAAACAGCAAAGTTTCTCTTCGCAAGTATAACTACGCTTTTAAATCTAGCTCCAAACACTCAAAGGTGCTGATTGATTGATCACTAAATAAGAACAGCATGTTGGTTGACCAGTAAATGAGTCTTGTCACGTTCGTTAGTTAATAAATAAATCAGTAACTAAAAAATAACACAAGAAACTCGTGATGGATTTCATGATGATTTTAACGCGTTCGCCTAAAAACGAAAGACTAGAAACGCTTTGAGAAGAAAGCGTTTCTTTCCAACGACGTTACAACAACGTTAAAGTTTCCAACGACCTTGCAACAAGTTTGTAGGAAAATTTAATGTAGCGACGTTAAACTTTCCAACGACGTTACAACGAGTAGAAGCCATCACCTAGCAACTGGCATGGCGAGCCTCATAGCAACCTGCTTCGTGTTTTCAATCACAATGTTGACCTTCGTCGATATCAACAGGATTGTGGATATTACCCGTCGCGTTCGCGGAGAATCGTAACCGGGCGCGATTACTAATTTATTGGTTTTGTTCGCACGTCTGAACGTTGTGCTTCCTCAGTCAACGGCAGGTTTTCGGCAACCACACTTACATCAAACACGCACCGGACCTATACACACAGCTCGGAAAACAACATTATTTGCAGATCGCAGCAGCATGTTCCTCATTTTTCAATGGTGTCATTGTCACCAGAGAGCACTGCCATTTCATGAGCAAATGTAGAACCAAAAAAATTATTTCCAAATACCTCGTTATCTTCTGCGAGAATACCAAAGAGCGGGTTTCTCTCAGATGTTCTCGCGGTTATCATAGCGCAGATCGACTACAGCAGGTGATGGTTTATTCTACTCAGCAACACAACAACTGTAAGTTTGTGGCAAAGCTCTGTACTATTCATTTTCCAGACTTAGCTAGACCCTTGTTTTCTGTTTGAGTCCACTTTTACGAGAATCGTGGTGACTCTCCTGATTTTCCGCAAGTCTCGCTTTAAACAGAGAAAAAAAAGAAAACCTNCNAATTTTTCCTCCAAGCATACGTCTTTTTGCAGCTGATGAAAACCCGATATCAACGTTAAAATGCTTTCCGTGGAAAATAGTTTCCATCGTGACAATGATTTAAACAATAAAAAGTTCTTTAAAACAACTTTCATTGGAATACGCGGCTACAGCATGTCCCCGACGCAAATAAACATATAGACTGTGCGACAGATTTACATTCGGAGAACAGTCTGAAGCACTCGTTTCTGAATAAATGCGCTCAACGCGGGCAAATGGAAAGGCAACAAACGAACGATAGAAATTCCAAACATTTTACCAAAATTTTTAGTCATGCAAAAACTCACTTTTCGGAAGAAGTCGCTTCAGCTTCACCTTATCTTTCACGCTCTTCTTTTCACCCTGCTCAACCAAAGTACAGGCTAAACAGTTAAACATTGTCGTCGTACAGCATTTTATTTTGATTAAACATACACATGTGCCTAGTTACCTTTCACATGGACAGAATCGCCGAACCATTCATTCTGCACTCACTTGTTTTGTCACTTGCTGAATGTTTTCTTCGATGAATTCGAATGCCTTGTTTCCGTCACCGCCAACCTGCAAACGTAATTGACATAGCAAGATCTTATCGACGCAAAGACAATGAAAGTTTTGACGACAACAAACATCAAACCACGCACCTTAATGAAAACTCCAATCACTGCAAGGCCGTCTGGCTTGCCAATCGCCTCAGCAAACGTCGCGTATTTTTCATTTTGATGTACGAAGTGAAGCTGAAATTTAACAACAAAGTGAGTGTTTGAATCCTGCTTAAACGACTGAAATGATAGACCTAGGAGTAAATAATTACGCAAATACCCCAATTACAAACGCGAGCGTATTTTTAAATCATTGCAAAAGGCTCGGAATACACCTCTTTTCTTGTAACACTTTATAGATGATCGCTTTCATCAATTTCATGCATCAAAAATTGTGACGGCAGTTTACAAGAAAAATAACCTCTATCAGCTTTTCAGCCTTCATTAATTCTTCAGCAAGCTCACAAAGAGCAGCACAGTTTTGCCACAGAACATAAGCAGAAAATTCAATGTTTAGTAACTGCTAGTGGAGGCGTGTGTATAAAAATGTACGGCAAAAACCATACAGCAACGGCAAAGACCGGAAAAAAAGGTATGTGAAGCACAACTTTCAACATCCACGGACCAAACGATTTTGATCGTTTTCCACGATCATTTGCACAAACCACGATTATGATAAAGATAAGTGAATATAGATTTTAGCATTATTGTGTTGAAGATCAATAAGGCAAGCGAAACAACGCAAAAAACAAAACTAACTTCTGCAGCATATGCATGTCCGTCAAGGGTATGCTCGGACCCTTTCGAATTTTCCGATCCCCAGTGGAAGTGAAACTGTAGCAGCTTGTACGATCCGCTGATAGGGCCGCCCGAAATTTCTAGTCAAATGTACAGAAGCGTTAAAAATAAACACAGCAAAGAATGTTCAACTACTTAAACTGAAATCGTGCAGTTGTACTGAAGAGCATTCGGGGAATGTCAGTTTTGTCTTCTTTTTTCAACATCGGGGAAGAAACGAACGAACTTCTTGTTCCCAAACATCAACAGCACGTTCATTTTCACGGGTATCATAAGCGCACCTGTAAGGTGATAACTGTATCACTTCGGTTTAAAAAATATGTTTGTTTTACATTCGAACAACAACAATAACTTTTGTTGCTTTTTTTTTTTCTTGGTAAACTGCCAACACGAAAATTTCTGTTAGTGGGCTAACTCTTTCGTTTTCTTCTCTTTTTTCCTCAAAAAAGGAACACGGGCAGCAGTTAAGGTAGCAATAACCTTACAACACAGTTGAGGCGCTTATTTGGAAAAGAGAGAAACGAATTAACAAAAGTTTTTTTTATACGTCGTTTTAACAGTGAATCTAAACAAGTTTTGATATGCAATCCAGCATATACAGGCCCTAAGCGAGACTAAACCAGTCATAAGCATGGGCCCAAACCGGTTTTGGAACGTTTTGCTGCGCAATAAATCAGATGCTTTGTGATGCTGTTGACGCTTACAGTTCAACGCTTGCGAATAACAACGAGCAACAAAGACACGAAGGTGTTGGTCCCAAGCTGCGATAAGCACATTTCTCTATCCCAGAAAAGTTTCGAGTTATTGTATGTACATGGCGAGTAACTTGAATCGCTAAGTTTCAGTAAAAAGTTTTTTCAGCGCCATCATTTTGTATTTTTCAACAATTTATGTAAGAATTCTCCAGCAGCAGTTTCTCGGCGACAGTCTGGAACAAATTGTCACCAACGCTGGGTTTTAAAGAATTCCAACAACAAAGGTGACATTTGTAATATAGTCAATGCTTCATAATGTCTACTGATTCTATCAAATGAAGCTACCGTACTCAGTTAACACCACTACTTTGTGAATTCAGTGTATTCGTCAACACAAATGCTTTAAGAAGGAACATAACATTCCTCCGCGGCTGGCCGGTGACACACTGTTGAACGTTAACGCAAGTGCATGTGAGCAGCTTGTTTGACCCCGGTTCAGACAACCTATCGCCGAATTTAAAAAATCAACTGGATTGACAAAACGGTCCGACTTCAGACAGCGAAAGTTTCATTTCGCGTTGCAGGTTATACTTTCCACACGCCGCCAAACTTTTCCGAAAAAAATTCCAACACTCTCATTGCTCTTCAGCTCGTAGGCTTTGTCGCACAATCTTGACAGGCATAATCACGTCTGCAAGAGCAATCTACCTTGCCCAAGGAGCATGGGCATCGGAAGAATTTTTTCCAGGGGGGCAGTAGGGGATTTTCCCAAATTTTTTCCAGCGGGGGGCCAAAAGTGGTGAAATTTGGTTTTTACCCCTCGAAATTGAAAAAACAACCTTTATTTGTTACTAATTTCAAAATCCAGGGGGGCCAAGGCACCCCCTACCCCCCTTCCGACGCCCATGCCAAGGAGGTACAGGCAGTGGACTTCTTGCTGCTACAAGCGGCTTAACCTACAAAATTTAATATTTTTAAACACAATTAAAAGATTTTCAAAATTGCAAATCAAAAAAGCTGGCGAAATGTTTTTTGTCAAAAACAAAAGACATAAAAACCCCGTGGAAATAAAAAAACGAGGCCTTCGTTGCTGAAGAAGCGCCTGCAGAAACTTTTCTTTCAGTGTTGTTCTTGTTAAATCGTTTTCGACCAAAATGTTTTTGCATATTCCGAGAATCACCCCAGTAACAATCCTCGGCACATACCAAGGGGGTCTTTTTACACGACGCTTACGTGAACTCGTTTGCTCACAATCGACTATGCGCGCTCGTCTAACTGTGTGTGCGTTCATAACAGCAAAACCATCAGATAGTTATCCGTCAGATACTTATTATACAATTTAGTTATTATCGTCAATATTATTATGATTATATCAGATTTTTAAGGAAAATGTTAAGTACCCGGTATGGACCCGTAGTGACCCGATTTCTCTGATTCTAGGGACCCGATTTTCTCCGATTCTAGGGACCCAATGATAATTTACTCTGATTCTAGGAACCCGATTTTCAATTCAAGAGACCCGAATCGGGCCCCTAAAACAGCTTAACAAAACCCTGATTACATTAAACGTAATTGAACAAAACACAGAAAATGTTCTACCACACTCACAATTAAGTTTGTTGCAACACTTACTGGACTCCTTTCCTTCAAGATGAAACGTCACAGAGTGCCCATTGTTTTCGACATGCTTCACTTCGTCGTTTGCGTAGTCCATTTTCAGTCTCGGCAGCTTTTCCTTCTGCAAACACCAGATACGAAATCAAATTTCGCTGGAGAAAATATCTGAGATTCAAATTTCTTGTTGCTTTATACAACTACTGCTTTCCAAAAATTGCATTAACNGATTAACGCCATTAGATGTCAGAAAATCTATATATTACCACGGNAACCTTCATAATGACGTCAGTCCCACTGCGNGNGGTAGTTAAGTGTTGCGTGCCATGACTTGTCGTTAAAGCATTAAAAAAACTATATCCGCAAACTTTCTGCTACTGCCAAATTTCAATTGATTTATTTGACAGCAGACACAAAGTCCACAGTACAAACACACACTCTCTGCACTACACAGTTTGATAAGCACGTACAGAACAGAACGTTTTACGGTGGCATTGGAGGCTGAATCACAGGGTTGCAGACACTTTCTTAACAGACGTTTCGCAACGGCGTTGGAGCCAGAACCACAGGATTACAGACATATTCTTAACACTATTGTTGGCTAACCCGTCACACATCCTACAGCACTAAAAATATGGTGATGTTAAAATTTTCCTGCAGCAGAAATTCGTCCCCACTTTTCGCTGTCACCATGCAGTTGAAGAAACTTTCAAAATCCGTTCTTGCCGAAATGAAACCATTTTTTGAGAAGTAGGGATGGAAAAATGACAGTCTTTTCAAACAAACCCAGTTTATCACGGGTCTATGTTACTTGCAAAATTTATCAGTAAACCGGTCTTTTGGAAACATTAATTAGTAGGTGATGGTATTTCAAAAATTGTTTTTAAAACCCGTCAATTTTATGAGGCTTTGGCGCCACTACAATAGTTTGCAAAAATCGAATAAAAGCTTGCTCGATATCAACCCAAGCTTAAAACGCCATTCTCGATTTTTTTGAAATGTTTAGGGACAGAAATAACGATGGTGTAAAGTGTTAAACGCAGTTTTGCGATTTTTTATAATTTATCGGAGGAAATTTTAGACGTTTTCGAAAGTACTTTCAAGAAAATATACTCACTGCACAAAAATTTTACGTTCATTTTGTTGTCTACTGCAAGATGCAGGCATCAGGTAGATTCTTTGAGGAAACAAGTCCGGAAAACAAAACAATATTTATTCTGTACACCACTGAGGGCGGATTTTCTTGTTTTTTTGCAAACTATCCACGATTATGCTAGTTTCCCATGCTTTTTGTGAACAGAACTGAACAAGTTTTATACCATATTTAACTGTTTTCAACGCCACTAATGAAATATTTTAATGATACTTGTTGAATTTATGTTTGTAAACTTCGATGCCTGATCACAATTTGTGACAAGTTCATTGACCTTTCAACCTCTTAGTCTCAAAGCTTACACAAACTTTGACAAGGATACGTGGATGATTGTGGAAATATTTATGTGCGTAGAAGCAGCATGTAGTGCATTCTATCGTACCTAACTTGTCCCAATGCGCTCGTGTTTACCACACGTCTGTCAAGTTTGCCTGGTCCGTTACGCTCAACGATTAGCAGTCCACGTGACGCTCACATTTTTTCACAGTTCGATGGGTCGGAGTTCACTCGGTTCAACGACAGCTTTGCAACTGGGTGCACTAGAGAGTAGAGACTCGAAGCAAGGTCACAGTGAGGTCTCTCGAGGTGACCTTGGCAGAAGACGCATGACACACACGAGAGTGCGACGGAGAAGCAACGCCTTCGTGTGAGAGATTTGTTATGGTGATCTTGGGCAATACTGCAACCTGCTGCTAAATTAGTCAGAGACAATAGGCCTACTGCTTTTATGCAAGTGTCTTTCGCTGCATACGAAAGCTATCGTGCCGCTTGCGCATCGTGACGAACTTCGCCTTCAACTTTTTTTGAAATGTGAAACCTGCATTTGCCAATTTTAATTGAGTGTCGCGAAAACCAGTGCTTTTTGCGTAAAACGCTGTGTGAACTGTAAAGTGCTCTTTGTGCATTCCAGACCAAATATAAAGAACGCCACGAAATGCTGTTTATTCAAAATTTTCAGAAAAAATCGGATCTACACATCATTACCGATTTTTCTTTGACCTTTATGTGAAAACCCTATTGATTGCGCAATTAGTTACAACTACGCTACTAGGTGAAAATTAAAGCAATTACTTGACTTTTACCCGAACGGGACCGTCTTAGGTTTGGTCGCCTCATTAGCGGCTTATACAGAGCCAGCCTGAGCTGTTGATTCTATAACCCGAATTTGAGTATTGTGAGCAAATTTTCAGGCTCGTCTTGTTATTTTGCTGTAACAAGTTTTACATCATCCCCACTAAATATGTTTCAAGGTATTCGTAAAACCTTGAATATAGAGCCGATTCTCGTTCAAAGCTTAGCCAGTGTTTTTCAACCGGGGTTCTGCGGAACCTTAGGGTTCCGCGAGTGGCTGCCAGGTGTTCCGCCAAAACAGACCGAATTCGCGAGGGACGAAATCTGCAACCACAGTTTTATGCGGTTGTAGCAATACGGAAAGTTGTATCATTACGTCGGGTTCCATGAGCAACACAAACATTTGCGGAAGGTTCCGCTGCAGCAAAACGATTAAAAAACACTGGATTAGGCCATGCGACCACAATGCCCCAGGAAAGACTGGCAAGTGAGTCCTGCTGGCTCCACCAACGAGAAAGCGGCCCCGAGGTCAACCAAATACTAGGTGGTGTGATTACATCTCTGACCTATGGCTTGGTCCCGTCTTGATGTGGAGCCCAAACTATCAGAGATTGCTCAAAACCGTCAGGTATTTCGAATCCCCCCAAGTGCTGCTGCTTCCTAAACTTTTCTGGTGATAAATACGGAAACAGTTGATTTTGTGGTGCTGAAAATCTGCCAGGTGCACAACGCACTTTGAATCATATATGTGGCCACTTACAACATCGTCGACTTTTGACCGCATTGCCACCA
>JGI24159J19872_10008980_pt1 | contig 13098 bp, 6 predicted proteins | sample Ectturendosymbi4_FD_19872 | JGI IMG/M metagenome (IMG submission 19872) | reverse complement strand
GGCTCTGCTTTCATCTTTCTGCGATGATTCAAACTTGCAAATATCTGTGTTCAAGTAACTGGCCTACACAAAGGTGAAGGGTTTGAATCCATCAGCAAATTTTTTAAATAGGAAATCTATTCACGTAACACTACGCATCTTCAGTGCAACAGTCTTATTAAAAAAAGATTTAAGTATGCCTTCCGGCCAGAACGTGATGATTGAACACAACAAGACAAGGCAGACCGGTTGTGGTACCGAAAGCAGCGTTCGATCAGAAAACGTGGCGCTCAGATTCACAGATCAAGCAGGGGAGAAAGAAATGCTTTTTTGCTACTCGAAAAACCCTGTACACGCTGCTCCGATTCGACCAGTTGATGACATTAGGCACAAAAATTTGGAAACGTTTAACGGAGTCAACATTAGGCAGCTTTAAGTCAAAACATGGCAGGTATTCTGCGCAAGGAGGTGATATTTTTTAGTTTCATTTCGAAACGTTGCGTTCACTGGAAAAACGGTTTCACAGGATTTCCTTTGAATCGAAAACGCTGAGCATTGATTTACATCACGTATAGTTTCGCGTCCAAAGGATTTCAGATATTCTGTAAATCCAGGTAAAATCAAATTATTTAATTGTACCTACCACAATTTTTTGAAATCAGTATGTTTAACTCCAATTCCTTAAACCTTTCAACTAATATTTCGGAATATTTGATAAAACCACCATCATTAACACGCTTTCCACACTATCAAAGCAACCAGCAGAAAAGTGATCATAATAGACTTAGCAAAATTACATTATCAGTAAAAATTACGTGGAGTCTAAGAACACTGTCCTTCCCGAAAACGTATTTTTATTACTTCACCATCTTACAAAGGAACGCCAATGTTCGGTTTTCAACAACACTGCAGCCATTTCACGTTAATTTTCTGGCGCTTTCGTTTGTTCTGAAAAGTCGTGTCGCATCAATCTAATAATTAAAAACACCAGTTGGTAAAATTTACTTCAAAATTACCTCAAAAACAATTCATGAATCGGAAAATCACGTTGCCGTAATTTCCAATTATCCCAACTAGGGTCAGCGAAAATGCAACACTGTTGACAATTACCCACATATAAGCTGTTGTATGTTTCAGTACATGCATCAACAAGCTTGTTTTCGTCTAGTGGCGCAAGATTCTCTTCGATGTTGTGCACTTTTTCTCAACAGGATTTTAGCCTGGTTGCTACAAAGTACCAACTCGACCCATATCTACAGCACGCAGCGTGGCACATGCCACATGAGAAGCGCGTCCAACAACAGAGAGGTCCGTGCATAAAATGCTCACCTTGATTTCGCTTTTCTGAGCAGCGTGCGGTACGATTACGGGGGCTTCAAGGCCATCTTTCAATATCTCATCCCTCTTGCCGATGGTGAACACAGTCGATCGGTTCCGCATGGCTGGGCGTGATGAAGAAAAAAAGCTTTTCTTGGCGCCATCTTCCACAGCCATGAGGTCAGCCTTGCCAGCTATGTCATCGAACTGAACGAAAATGAAGGCCATCAATATTTCAAAAACAAGCATACAACGCGGACACGGTCAGCATAAGCAAGGGTCTGGGTTTTTTTCGGGCATAGACAGAAACGTTTTGGAAACGACCGAAAAAAAATTAAGTCATTTCGGTCAGATTGTTTGAAAATATAGGTTAAAAAACACTTTTACAGTGATTTTTAATACAACTGTGAGACAAATGACCGAAATGTTTCAGCTAAACATGACCGAAATGTTTCAGCGAAAAAAAAATAGACAAGGGTATGTCTCGACAATCCTCAAATCGAGGTGAAAAAGCTAGGAATAACCTTCGTCTGTGACACCAAGTTGTTGCGATTTGCTCGCAGCTTTTATTCTCTGTTTACAGGCTGTTCCCATGTCAATTACGTTGAATCGGATGCTCAACGCCAGACGCAAAGCACATCATCATGTTGTTCTTGTACGCCATCAAGCGGCAATTTAGTCGAGCAAAATGCTCACAAATTCTCTGCTGAACCAATAAAGTCACCTGTTGTCGCTGCGGAGCAGTAACTCCAGAGGATCACAAAGAAGGATAAGAATTTGTTTGAAGTAAAATGTATGCGGTACTTGATGGACGAGAAACGAAAACTATCAGTGCTCAATATTGGAAAGTCATGAAAGAATCTTCAATAACGCATTTGCTGTTGTCACAATGCGGTTACATGAGTGCTTGTGGGGAAACACAGACGAGCAGTCTTTCGTATTCCAAAGAACTAAATTCTATTAACGCACTACTGGTGGACGAGCAACATTTCCAAGCTCAGACGTGATTGCCACCAAATTTTCAAAGTAACACCATAAATTACAACACCAGAATAAATGGACAGTTTAGTTGACCTTGCTTTTGAAGTCGACTACGACATAGTGCGTTATTGTTGAGTCACCACTTGGCACAGAACGTCAACCCAGCAGGTTAAAAGAAGAAACAGTAGACGAGATGTTTTCTCCGTAGACTTCCAAACGCAACACACTTGCTGGTGTCTTCGATTAGTTTGATTTATACATTACATAACTTGCGCAATTCATATGGTTTGAAGCAGAAAACCGATGACCAGTCTTAGTAAATATTTCCAGGTATCTTTCAACTGACTATTATGTATAACCAACTCAGTAACGGCCTCAGAGTTCAGTAGCTGGGAGCCAAGTATATCCAATGATGGAGTCTACTGCCACTGAATGTAATTAATTGCAGTTTTTGTACATTAATCGCAATTTAATTGTAACTGCGGCTATTAACAAATCGAGTAACCGCAATTGAAGTTCCTGCAATTTAAGCGATATTAGCTGTGTCACAAACTGATTGTTTTGCTTTGTCATTTGCAACATGCTTGTCTCAGCACTGCATACAGGCTAAGTTTGGGGGGGACTAAGACCAGGCTTTTCTGTCGAAGAACAAATTGCCGGAGGATTGCTTTCGTACGAAGAGCAAGTGTCTTGCGCAAGTTATTTTTCTAGCTGCTGACATCAGGAAAATGTAGTGAGGACTTCACGTATCTTTCCTATGTCGCTGAACTGAGTTCTTCTTGAACCTGCCGTCTGTATGGATCGTTTCATACTTAAACAATAGCCAATTCTTGGGATGCATCTGTACATTGGCGCTTGCACTGTGGCCACAGAGAAGGCTTTCACACAAAAAGAAAACACAGACTGTGTTTATGAGGAACTACTGCCGGTCTGGTATCATCATCAGTCCCTGGTAAAGCTCTTTGTCGCTCAGTAATAGTGGTTGCGTTTCTTGTCCACACTGCTGCACTTTTTCCTGCTGGAAATTGCTCCCATTTAACTCGGGCATACTACTCTATCACTTCTTTTAAACCGGTTATGTTTTTATTGTCAAATCCCCGGTTTTACTGCTGCTGTATAGCTTATGGAGTCAACGTGCTACCTGTACTAGAGGCAGAGCTGTGAAGCCGGAGCCCGAGCAACTTCGGATGACTTGAGCCGGAGCCAAAACATTCTGAAGGGTGGAGCCGGAGCCTGAAATCTGAGTTCGCGTTCAATAGAGATAGTTTGTGGAGCAAGCCAATTGTACAAATAATACAATGGCTTTTAATTTTCAATGGACCAAATGGTTCAGGAGCCGGAGCCAAAAGTTTTAGATGCCTGGAGCTGGAGCCCGAAATTTGAGTTCGGGCTCCACAGCCCTGACGAGAGATAGGGTCGTTAATTTACTTTTAAGGAATTCGCCAGTCTGTTATTATTTTACTTTTAAGCCTCAATTGTGTTTAATTCGGAGTTAGAAGAGTCGATTCGGTGCATTTCACCACACGAGGTTATTTCTTCCTACTTGTCGACACCTAGCACTTGCACATCTTGGGGAACTGATGATGACCAACGGTCAAAATTAATTTTTCTCGTAACTACAAGCCGTGCCTAATCATTACGCGGAAACGCTCTGCCTGTGAAGACAAAAGCAGCAGCTACCGGGAACTCGTTTAAAAACATTTAACATTAAGGAAGTATGAACGATCGGTTGATTCAATGTTCTACCTATTGCAATGCAAATGCAAGTGGTAATTCAAGTAATTGTAACCGCGATTTCATTGAACTTTATGGTATTTAATTATGAATGTAATTGAAAAATTGTACCGACGTGCAATTTGCAGTTGAAAAACAGCAAGTCGCTTCATTCATCCTTGATGTTTACCTGAAGCTTTGACAGACGGTTCAAGTAGGTCTTAAAATACGAAAAATAGACTTTGCTCAGAGTATCTGTGTATTCCTCCTTGACTTCCTTCGCGACGTGCCGCTCGTTCGCGAGAAGGAACTCGTAGAAAAACCTGCGAAGCGCAAGAAAGCGTTCAGGTCCAGTGTTATGATCCAAGCGGAAGTATACGAAAAAATAAAAGTTATTTGTGAGTGGCGAGGGAAGTCAACTTTCAAGTTTGTTATCACCTGTCACGTGCAGCTCGGTAGCACTTCGGCACGCGTCTGCGATGATAAAAGCTGACGCACTTGTGTTCCATGGTTGATGGACTAACGAACCAGTTGCTTTAATGCAGAGGTTCTTGAGCTTTTTCAGCCGCACCCCCTTTGGCGTTAGTCATTGATACTCGCACCTCGCCTAACCCCTCACAATCAAACACGAAAAGCAGAACAACGACTAATTTGCCATTAAACAGGTTCTCAACAATATGCCGCTGCCACAATCGCCCCCCTCCCCCCTTGCGAACCGTTCACGCCCCCTGTTTAAGGACCAATGCTTTAATGAATCAGAAGCAAGTCGTCAAAGAAATCACGTTTTGTGTTGTTTCTGACCAATGCTTTGAAGCGCTAGGATCGAAGGATAGACACCAAATTAACGGTTGGCAACTTAGTCTTTTATTTTGCTTGAGTAAGTTTTCATGGCATTCTCAACGCATGGAGAAGTTGGAAAATAAACGCAATGTGGCTCCGGTCCTGTTTTGCACCGAAGCAACAATATACTGCACACCGCACACAACTCTATACATACCGGCAGTTCAGCATAGCGTCCTGGCCAAGCTGGTAGTTGCTCAAGGGCTTCCTAAATGAATAAATCTTCTGAAGCATGAACTCCCGAATCTTCCCCGTCGCCTGAAAGTTTGCACATGCAACATGATGGTTTCCATGAGTTGCAACAATAAGCGTCGGTTTGCATCGAATTTTGCAGCTTGAAAGCTCAACAGGAGATTCAAAGCACCAACAAAACACGGCGTAACACATCTTCCTGATATCTCTGCATTTTATGATGACCACGCAATGCACATAAAGCAGGGTGGCTTTTTTTTAACTTGCGATTTAAAGAGGTAGAGCACCGAGGAAAGATCAACAATGAAAGGAGAACACAAAATATACCTCGTGCACTAGATATCGCCGAGTTACTACATGATTTTACACTAAACTGGTAAAACAGATCAGTGCACGAGTCATATAAAATTACCTTGTATTTCAACTTTTCGACTACATCCTGGACATCTCTACAGGCGGCAGTATCGTTGTAGGAATGCTGCTTGACGAAGTTGATCTTGTGGTTAAGTTCGTGAAGCTGTTCCAAAAACGCCCTTTCAGTAACTGGTGTGTCCAGGATGTGGCTGATCAGCGAAAATAAGAGTACATTTTAATATTTGCTCAGTCGCAAGCGGCACGCCGTGTCTGTTGATAGAAACAATCTGGAAACGAATACAATTCAAGACGCAGCACTAAATCCCATAGCAGGATTGTTTGTGGACCACTGCTGCAAAGCTATCAGGTGGTCAGCAATACAACCACGTACGAAAATACAAGCCGTGTTAATTTCTTTTACGAACAGCGAGTGGAAATTTATCCCATAAGCAACAATGAAGATGGGCAGCAATTTATCGCTGTTAACGTGGTTTCTGCGAACTTATTTAGGCGTACATTTTATTTCTTGCACAGGAAGGCGGAAAAACGTATTTTAAAACGGATTTACTCACGTAAGCATGGCTTCCGGAACTACCATTTCGTCAACCAACTGGCTTAGCTCGCTTTTGACAGCTTGGCGATTCTTCAGCTTCACGTTCATCGCGACCGACTGCTCTTGGAGACACTGGATTTCGGCGCTGATGCTGCTCAGGGCGTGTTGGAAGCCGTGCAGCATACCCTCCATCCGCTGTTCAAACACATTCACGTACAATAAAAGAATAAACAAAAAGGGAATTGATTTTTAAGATGCTGATGAAGACGTAAATCTTAGATAGGGTTCCTACACAATTTTGAATATAAATTTCCAGATTTTGCTTTTCCGAATGACATACCCAGGTCCCAAATACAGGCGTATAATAGTTAACATGATGAAAGTAAAATTATCAATGGTATCAAAAGTTATCAGAATAAAATATAGTCAGAATGTATGTCAAAAAAATAGTCTGGAAAATTATTTCGTTTTTCCATACCAACAGAACAAAAATTTTTTTTCCATACTTTTCCATTCTGGAAAATTACCAAATTTTATTCCATACCGTTCCAAACTCCTTAGGAATCCTGTTTAGATTTCCTCCAAGTTTTAAGCTGTTTAGCAAACGCAATCTTAAACAAACGATGAAAAACAACGCATGCAATCATACTTCGTCGTGTTATAATAAGCGAATGTTTTTCATGAAATTCTTTTAGAGCACACAACAGACTCATCGATCAATTCACCTCTAAGACTTGATCGCAGTCTCTAATTTGTAAGTGAAGACGAGCAATGCTTTTGCTTTCTGAAATGTCTGAAAAGACAAAATGAAACAGTGAACAAATCCTGCAACTTGGTTACGTTAAAAGTGCATGACGTAACTATTTGTTGTCATCTTAGCGCCTAGAGCAAATTCTTCACGGAAACAACAGCAGCATTGGCTGCTTGCGATTCTGATGTTTTTGTGAGCTACATTGTAATTTGAGAAGAACAGTGTGCACGTAAGTCTGCAGATAAATGACACGGACGCGTTCATACAACCATTCCAAAAGCTTTTAACACGAAACGTATCATAAATGTCGACTAACAGTCTTCAATCGATCCATTTTCCACTTTCGCGAGATCGTTCTCTATTTGTTTTGCGTACTCCCGCAAATCTACTCCCTGAAATATATAAAAACGCGATTTTGTGAATGTATACACATAGTTAAAAAGTTCGGGAAAAATCTATAAGCGAGTAATCAAAAATGCTGTTCAATATTAGGCTATGGCATGCATGCATCAGTCTGTAAATTTTCCACAGATGGCAAGCATGCTAGCAGGTAGTATGACAATAAGTGATTCTGTATCACACCTTTTCAAGCGCTTCTTTGACTAGTTCATCTTCAAGATTTTCTTGAATATGCTCTGAAATGCATAATATCAATTCACTAAATGCAGTCTGCAGGCAGCATAGTTTTTACATATAAAAGTTTTACTATCTAACACACTGTCATGTCTATTGTTTACTCTATTCACAGTGAAACAAACCAGGTCCATAGCCATAAGGGGCATACAGGGACAGTGCCCCCCTGGCCCTAATATTTTTGTTCCCACAAATTGCGTTGCGCCCAGAAAATTTTGTTTTATACATATAAAAAAAATCTTGCCCCATAAAAATGTATTTTGCCCCCCTAAACTTTTAAACCTGGCTACAGGCCTGGAATAAACTACAGTATCATTACAAAACGATGCAGTTGACCAGATAAATTAGTTCATATGACACTTTGATTCTGAGCTACCAAAATCCAAAAGCTTTTTGTAATGTGCTTTTGTGAATGTAGAAGTAAATGGGTGCTTTCATTATCCACCCACTTGACGCTGTACGTCAAAAAGAATACACACAGTCATGGCTAAAGATTTTGAAGAATATGCATGCTGGAGCATAAACTTGCTTCTCTGGAGGATGTGAAAATCAACTTGCATGACCTGGATTTAATTATATACAAAAAGCAAGTATTTTCTTGGCCATTTTTCAATTTTCTTCTAGAAACTGCTATCACTAATATGCCTGTTCATAATATTTGAGCAAAAAGAGCGTAAGTTGGTCCACAGCTGAAAACCAACACCCAGTGATAAAAAACAGGGTTTTGACACAAAGGCTTTTGATGACCTGTACAAAGATTTTCACAGTAACTACAAAATCAATAAAGCACCTTATGGGAAAATAATATACCATCGAAAACAATTTTGTTGTTACTTTACCTCCACCTCTCCAAGTACTAAATACGCATTTTTGCTAAGCACATATCATTACATTTGCAATACAGCAAAATTTCTCATGAAGTAATAAATCGCATGCATGTTGGAAAATTGCACAAAGTTTGGCAAAAAATCTAAGCTTGGAGAATTTCAACATGTTGTAAAACCTTCCACAATCAGTCCAACTGAAAAAAATGACCCTGGGAGAAAGGAGTATAATATGACCTGCATAGCATTTAGAGGTATTTCAAGATGCTGCAACGTGCAGCGATTAGCAAAGTGCTATTATGGCAGTCTATTGTGGTTTTATCACTGGGCGATGGTGCACAAGCAGCTAGATATTTCTGCTCACATTTGTTAGCTATCAGGCTGCACAATGCCTGGGATTTGTTACGTATATACATATTATGAAACCTACAAATAAGGACAACACAATGCAGTGAGAAAGTCTGTATTATCCCTGAAAATCTATATAATTATATGGTAATAATACATCCATGCATTGAAAAACAATTTTTAAATTTGTTATTGTAAAGAAGTCCACAATGATATATGAGCCAAGTAATAAACAGACTGAGACACTGCACCTTTTGTAAGATATTGTGAACGGTTCAATCACGAATTAACACTTTGACGGCCGGTCTATGAATATATCGTACCTGGATTTCAGCCTAAAGCCAGCAGTTTTCGGTTGCCTTACCAATGCCATAGCTCCTCCGCCAATTGCGCTAGAGATCTGTTCAAGGGCTCAAACCGATTGGCCAGTCTTCTAGTCTGCACTCGAAAAAAACTTTTGGTTGCAGGTTGCAGATTTTTTGTGAGTGACGTCATAACTGAAGTAGTATTTGGGTCATTTTGGCTCATGTTACCTGGCCTAGGGCCCAACCGCTAGGCCAAAGTATTTCGCTGAAGTTTTCATTGGAAACTAAGCTCGAGTCTGAGTTTTTGCAGCCTTTGATCAACTTTCTAGCATTTCTGGTTCAAAAGTTAAATTATTAAAATAAACAAATTGATTAATTATCTAATTACGGGAATAATCAAATATTTTGTTTACTTCAGATCATAACTTTTGAACCTGAAAGCTTAGCAGGTCATCCAAAATACCAAAAGACTCAGATTGTAGCCTAGTTTCCAATAAAAACTTCAGTGAAATACTACCATCTAACAGTTTGGGCCCATGGCCACGTGAAGTGGGCCAAAGTGGCTTAAAAGTCCTCCACTTATGATGTCACTCACAAAAAATATGCAACCCCCAACCAAAAAAAATTTCTTTCATTGCAAACTACAAGACTTGCCGAGTCTTAGGCATAATATTTTTTATTTGATTCGTGCTTTTCAGAATAAGTTGGAAATTTTCAATCATGACATTCAAAGCAAGGTTAATTCGAAGGCTTTCATTACATTAATATAAGCTAAATTTAGTTTGCTAAGATCAAAGTAAGCCATTCACTGTACGGCCCTCATTAATATGACATTCAATGTGCGGCCCTGGTTAAGACAGTGACATAATTTTTGGCTCAGTAAGCCATTTGGGTTGGACATGGCAGCTCTAAGGTGTGCAACTACACAGCACTACCAGACCGTTTATTCTGTGAAATCTCATTCTCATGCACTAGCAACATTCCAAAACATTAGCAAAGGAGGAAAATAGGATAAGCTATTTGAATTAAATATGTATGGTGTTCATATTTTGATAAGATTTTATACTTACAGTATTCTAATAATTCACAAAGTTTGTAATTCATTCAGAATTCTGCTAACTGAAATATTCATTCTCACTAAAACAAACATTTGCTCAGTTAAAAATTTTCTTAGAGGAAACACCAGAGCTAATTAAACTCCGGAAGAATGCAGCAGTAAAAGAAATATTTTGTGATTGCAAGCCTGAGAACTTTTGCTCAAAAGATGGGACCTCAAACAATTTTCCCACTCTTCGCAAATTAGCAGTATAAATTCTCACAATGTTTGTGTCTACCTGCTCCGTGGGTCTGCGTTTTCAAAAATATGAACTTCGTAAAGAATAAGCTGTGCATCTGTATGACAAATGCAAACCTTTCCACACCTTTAACTCGCTGTCACTACTTTGCAAACAAAATTCAAAGAACTGGAAAGAAGTACAAAATGCCATTTCTCACACCACCAGAACAATAAATAACTCTGACAACATTTGTTAATAACCATATCTATTTAGTCAATTTTATATGTATGTATACATGTGTATGTGTAACCGCATTGCAAACCCATTTCCTCTTGTTTGTTAGAAAAAACAAATCATGTTACATTTGTATGATTTCATGGGACTGACCAGACCTCAAAAAATTTTCACTTTTGTAACTGGACCCATGCTTGAAATAATTGAATAGTCCTGCTCTATTGTCACTTCTCTCACCTATGTGCATGACTTGCAGAGGTGAGCATGGACAGGATTGGATATCCTGCAGGATACTTGCAATTTTTTCAGATCAGGATCGGATTTGGATATTGATTTTTGGAAAATATTCGAACAGGATATTTGTTTGATTTCTATAATGAAATTTCCCTGAGAATGATTCAAGATGTCACAAATTATGGTGGTCGTGTCGTGTTTTCTTTGCTATGGTTTTTATATTCACAAAAAATAAAAATGATTTTGTTACTATGTGCTGCGCTCATCACAATCAATGATAATTCGTGTTACTTTATCGTAAATTTTTTTCCAGCAAAGTGGAAGTAGTAAGCAGCTCTTATATTGCTGGTATGCTGCTTTGTTTGTTGTGTTGAGTGGCATATGTGTGCGTTGTGTAGGTTAATAGTCTACTTCATGGGTGGTCAACTTGTCTTCAACTAGGCTCCACTAGAAAATTTCTTGATAACTCGCGAACAATTAGTCGGTAATAAAGTCACAAATATAATATGCATAAGTTGAGTATCACGTGTGCAAATACAATGTACCATCGCCTTAGTAAGTGACGCATAGACAGAAGGCTAAGTGTCTGTTATCATGATTGCCATGCTAAGAGTCTAAATCATGATTGCCACGCAATATATAATAGAAAAACATATTACAATACCTTTGCGGCATCTGTCGAGCTAACCTAAGGTCAGACATTGCTAGAGGCACCAAAGAATATTCGTGACCAACCAACTGATGGATAATTTTTATGTACTTCCTGGAATATTGATTGAAAAATGTTCTTTTTAGGTATCTTGTCAAATCAATGCAAAATCAGGTGTGATTGACTAAGTGATACTCGGCGATCAACCGGTCTGTGCAATTGACCTGTTGGCCACTCCTGGTCTATTTCAGCATTTAAGCTACATTTCTTTTGGCTAAAATTTTTAACATTCCACCCAAGTTTTATAATATCAACCTTTGCTAAAAGACAGTTTGAGTTTGCAGTTTTTGTAAGTTACATATGTTTACTATATTTTATACTGTGATCTACTCTCAGAGTTGCAAAATCTATTTTCTTTATTTTACTAATTGATTGAATGCTGGAGTTCATTTGCAATTAGCTGAACCAGATTGGTTGAATTGGTCACATGACAAGGACTATATCACTGGATTAGTCGATCGTCTTTGCCATATAACCTAATACCCTAACCCAAAAGGTAAACCTATGTCTGGTTTTCACAACTTATTAAAAAAGTACTGTAGCTTACATCAAAAGTTCTTCCACAAAAAGAATCATCTCTATTAGCTGAGCCGAAACAACAATGCTGAGAACCCTAATGACAACCACTCACACAGCAGGAATTCCTACTTGACCAGGTTCATTGTAGGAACTGCTAGTGCCACGAACTCAGTGTTATAAATGGACATTACAGTTCAAATGGGAAAATAACCATAGCAGAGCTAACCACTGGTGGCAAAATACACACTAATTTTCTGTTTTTCCGATTAAAACACGTGATGTTATTTTGATGGATTGGGTCACAAAACGACAGGGTGTTTTTGTTTGGAAGTGGCTATAGGTCTGTTGTGATCGGAAATCCCGAGCGGCATATACGCAAAGCTTTGCACCGTGGCAGCAAGCAACAATAGAGATCACCTGACGAGATCACTCTCGTTGTCACCGTTAGCAAGCACAATAAACTGTTTACCAGGTTCACAAGCATTATTAGGTCACTCACCAAGATCACTCCACCGGGATCACTCTATTATTGCTTGTCCGCGCCACATACATATATTTTTGTTCTTCGCGCACATCCCGTTCGTGGTGAATCATACAATCAACACAACACCACCGGAGAGGTTGCAACAGGTCCAGCAATGGTGTTTTTGTTTGGAAATGGCTATAAGTCCGGCGATGACATGGTTAGAATAAAATGCTAAGTTAGTCACATTAGCAGCACTGTCATGGTAGTCATGTAGACGTGTCTTACTGCGTGAATGGTTTTTGCGTTGACTTTGGCCATGATCAGGCACCTTTCGTTTTGGTAATAGTGGTTGCACTTTTTTAATGGTACCAGTTTTAATTTACTTTTTTCAGAAGTTTCCAAACTTTTGTAGTCAGATTTGTGGTTTAGGTTTAAGTGTTAGGTTTACTACATTTCTACCAAGTGTAGTGCAGTCTACTGCACACTTGCAATGGATTAGTATTGTGTTACAAGCAACGGATGAATAAGTTTTCAAAAATGAAGGTCCACTGGCGGGCCTGTTTATTGCGTGTTTAGCCAGTGTCGCATGCAGATGGATATCGGATACTAAATTTCAAAAATTTTCAGATAAGGACTGGATATGCAAAAATTTTTTGGATATGGATCAGGAGTTAAAAAATCAATATCCGCTCACCTCTGATGACTTGTTGATACATCTGTGTGTCCCTCAAATCTTCACGCGTTGCTTGCCCACCATTATCTGTGTTTTTGTGTTTTTTTCTGTATTGATTCTTTGTTTTGGTGCGGATACTTTAGTTACAAATTTTCTCATTGTTTGTTTTTTTTCAATGTTTTCTTAATAAATGTTC
>JGI24159J19872_10008978_pt1 | contig 13099 bp, 10 predicted proteins | sample Ectturendosymbi4_FD_19872 | JGI IMG/M metagenome (IMG submission 19872) | reverse complement strand
CATCTCCAGAAAGTATGCATATGCTGACGACCTAGCAATCATGCATGCTGATGGAGATTGGCAGGCGGTGGAAGGGGCGCTGAGCAAGGACATAGCAACGCTAGGTGAATACCTCCAGACTTGGAAGCTGAAGCTCAGCACCACGAAAACGGTGTCGGCGATCTTCCATCTCAATAACAAGGAACCTAAGCGTGAGCTAAAAGTCAAGTTCAACAACAAAACCCTGCCCTTCTGCTCCGAGCCCAAATACCTCGGAGTAACGTTGGACAGGTCGCTCACATACCGCCGACACCTTGAGTTACTCCGCAAGAAGCTAACATCACGCGTTCCTGAGGCGGTTTGCTGGCTCCGGTTGGGGCGCTGGAGCAACAACTCTGCGAATAGCCACCCTGAACCTGGTCCATTTGACTGCAGAGTACTGCGCTCCTGTCTGGTGCCGCAGTGCTCATACCCGCCTCATCGACCCTACCATCAATGACGCCTTGCGAATTGTGACTGGATGCCTGCATCCTACACCAGTGGACAACCTTCCAATCCTCGCAGTCATCCAACCTGCTGAGCTTCGTCGTAGCGGAATCACACTATCTCTAGGACGCCGTGCCATGGAGCCTGGACATCTGCTCCACTCAGCGTTCACCCTTCCATCGAGTGCTACTGCACGGCGCCTCAAATCGAGACACCCATTTGTACCCTCCGCTCAGCAACTCGTCAGCTTCTCTGACAACAACATACGTGCGGCGCAGTGGGCGGATCATTAATGGAACGCGGAGTAGGCGGACAACCCCACAAGACTCTGCACTTTAATTCCAGACACCGGTGCCGATCCCCCCCGGAATGACCCTCCCAATAAGAGCCTGAGTCTGGCTTAACCGCCTCCGCACCGGTGTCGGGCGTTTCCGCTCCTGTTTGTACAAATGGGGTATGGCTTCCTCTGCGGCCTGTGAGTGTGGCGCAGAAGAACAAACCGTCGAACATGTTGTTCTCCAATGTCCAATCCATCGACCTCCCCATGGACTACATGGCCTGACGGTTCTGGACGTTGAGACAACCGAATGGCTGCTCAACACCTGCCCCGAAATCTAGCGCGGCCAAGCAGTGGATCAAAGAAGAACTCGCTCAAACGAAAGAAGAAGATGAACTATAGAGCAGTAAAATGTATTATGACTGTTATGGGTCAAAAATGTATTTTTCATAATTTTCTAAAAAGTCGGTATGTTTTGTTCTTTTTGCTATTCATGTTGTTATTTCGTAGCTGTATGTTTGTTTGGAGCTCTACGCTCAACCAAGACCTATCAGTAGTGAAACAGTCGCCGACTTTCCTTGCATGCGTAACTTTCTCACACGACCTAGACAACAACTAAGGTACTTCGGTCTGCTATCTAAGCTACATCTGGTAAATCATCAGGCCTACTATCAATGGTATTCCAATTGAACTGCACAAATGCGATGGTTTCCTTGTTCCATTGCTTTATAACATTCATTGTAAGTGTTGGAATGAAAGTTGTTTTCTGAAAAAATAAGGGACGCCAGGATTACGACTCTATACAAAAGCACAGGTGGAAAAGGAAATTGCAATAGTACAGACAAATCTCTTGAATGTTACTGGGAAAGCCTAATTGCCAAAGTCGTAATATCTCATCCAAACTTGTGCGGAGAGGCCTACGTATGAGCAACGCCACCCATTGCACAGCGCCTCTGTTAACTTAATGACCAAAGCATTTGATGCGGTCAGCAGAAAAACGCTATCCATCGTTCTACAAAAATCTGCAGTCGTTCTAAATTTTTCAGCCTTGTCAGGTGGTTGCATGACGTCATGGAAGCACGTATCTCATTCGAAGGTGCTCTGCCCGCTACCTTTGAACTGAAATAGTGGTGTAAAGCAAGATTCTGTTCTTGGATTAACATTTGTTGAAATTTTTTTCTTGGCTGTTTTCCATTATGCAGCCAATGACGATAACAAAAATGCCATCACCGATTAAGTTTTCCTCCTCACCCGCACAGACGGAAGACTTCAACCTTGTAAGGTAACGTGCCAAACCAAAAACTGGGCACATTCTAGTACGACAAGGACTGTTTCAGATGATGATGCTTTTGTTTCACACAGTGAAAGGTGCCTTCAATCGCTAATGCACTGGTGTAGGAAACAGGGGTTCAGGGGGTGCAAGCGCACCCCCAAAAATTTTTATTTGGTGAAAATCCGGGCAAAATCTGGGCAAAATGTGTGAATACCTTCGCGAATTCGCTGTATGTGCTTTGATTTTACAAAAATGACACACAAAATCAAAGTGCAGACGTTTTCTTAGGAGGTCATGTTTTTATTTAGTTGTTTTCGGGCAGGTTAGGGAAAATTTGGGCAAAAATGGTGCTTGAAGTGCTTTGATTTGAAAAAATGCGCCCAACATGGAAAGAAATGCATTCGTTTTTTGTTTTTTTTTGGGAAGGTCATTTTCTTCGGAGTATTTTTCGGGCATGTTTGGGGAAATTTGGGCAAAAATCCTTCGCACCCCCAAAAATTTTCCTGCTACTAGACCTATGTGGTAATGGACCATTTTGTTTTTGCTTGTGAAGCCTTTCTGGTCATCAGCATAAAAAACGTAGTATTGCGCGAGTTACCGTACGCTGCTACGCTCCATGTCGATATCATCGTGTACGGGACTAGACTCAAAAAGTCGACACCTCTTGCTACCTGGGTTCTTTTATGTCCAACGACTGCTATTTTGATGAGGAAAGCAGCTGCCACACTCACTCGAATTAGTTCAAGAACATGGCAAAATCCACAGCAATATCTACAAGGATTGAATAAGTACTCTTCTTCACAGCACGAAAACTTAGCCAACATACATGCTGCAAGAAAGAAACTTTCCAGTTTTCTCATGCGATGTCTCCGCAGTATTTGCGTCGTCACGTGGGGTACAAGATCAACAACGAGGTCATTTTTCCTTGCAACTGCTGCATATAGCTCCTTGTTTAGTAATCTCAAAAGAAGGCTCTTGCCGTCACTTAGCCACAATTGACGTCTATCTGAAGGTCGTTTATCAAACAACATTCTAACTTCTCAGTGGTGAACTATCTCAGATACTCAACGTGTTCGCCGACCACTCCTGCTTTTCTGAATTCTTGTTCGTAGAGATCAGTGGCAGTTCAAAGTCTTGTCCTCCGTTGGGAAACATATGTCCAAAATCATCTAGTCTGGCGTGCAGTTTTTCGCCAATCTTTGGTGGAGCTTGATTATCTCCCGTTAATGAAAGCGATCATTCTCTCTGTCGGAGGTTCTGCCACACTGCTACTGTATTTTTTAGTATAGACGATAGAATCCCAACGAGACATTAAGGCATTATATTTCGATCGGGGTTAATAAGTTGTTTCAAAAATTTTGTTCTGCTAAAATGCTCTTAACATGTTTACAGATTTCAAGACGCTTGATTCTTATGCGAACTACATAAATGCTTATCTGAGAAGCTTTCTTCTCGCGTTGTGTGTCATGTGGAATAGTTGATTCAGATTTTAAACAGCCCAGGATGTTTCAAACGTACTGCAATTTCTCTAGTAACAGCTTGTGTAACAATACTCTGGTTGCAGAAGCTTTTTGATGAGCAAGCGTCTTGCTATCGGCAGAACCGGATTAACGGGTAGGGGGCCCGGGGCAACCGGAGGGCCCCTATGACGCATTTCATGACGTTATTTGTAAATTTTGTTTTCGCTGATTCGCAACGTTCTTGTTTGCATTTTCCGGTAGTGGATTGTGTGCCTGCCGAATTCGCTCGATTGGTAGCCAACTTTGATTGTGAGCAGCACGAAATGGTGTTAAAAATTAATGTACGCTGCCCTTGATTGTAAACCGCACTTGAACATAGGTTACCTAAGTCTCTGAGATGCATTCGCGACGTTCGCGTACTCGTGTGTTACCCGTAAATTGGCAACCCCGGTATTGATGATGCTTACATCACTACAACTGCCTTCTGTTTGTCATAATTCCTCCTGACGGATGTGCACGTCATGCTGAACAAATCGAATGCGAAAGAAGAGTTTGGTTGACAAAACGTAGCCAAGGAAAGACAGCGTCATCTATACCTTTCGATAAATTAAAGAAATGAAAAATATAAGCCGCCCTTGATTGTAAACCGCATGAAATGAAATAAATTTTATAAGCCGCGGCTTACAATCGAATAAATACGATACTCAACTGCACATACAGTTAGCTGCGAGAAGAAAGTTTGTGATATAAACACTACAGTGTATTCTTACCAAAGAAAAATATTTCCATATGCTAGAGAGTGACTCGGCAAGAAACAACATTCGCCCGAACAATAAACAGAAACCAAAGATTACAAACAAAAACACCTGAAAAATAACATGTCATTGTGGCCAGCCAGTCTGAGTGTGAAAGGTTCTTCGAAACTTATGTCGTGATTTCCACCTGCATTTTTAGGTGCTCTGGTCAACGCCACTGTTTTAACGTTGTTGCTTAAAAGCTTTGCTGGAAAAAAACGTTTCAGTCGCTGCGTTTTAGCTAACACTGCCAGGTTCTTGCGCTTTCTCTCCTTAGAAACTTTGTCATTTTTAGATGCTGATGGCATTACAGATTTCGGCATCGCGCTAGCCAAACACTGCAACCTCGTTTTCTGCTCTTTCGATCTAACAATCGACTGATCAAACACTTTCTGACGGACCGCGCAATAACTTGTAGTGTAAATGGCTTGACTAGCTTCATATGTTTATGATGTAACGCAAGAATAGTAACCATCGGAGGAAAAGTGCATTTCCACCATCAGGCCCTTAACCAGCTTAGGACACTAGGAGGGGCGAAGAGTTTTCTGAGGGAGGCCCAAATTTTTTAAATTATGTCCAATAGTTTTAAACTATGTCCAACATATCTTCCCAGCGGGGAAAAATTTCTAGGGGGCTTCGCCCTCCCTGCGACCCTTGTTTACCACCATGCGTTACCCTTTATGACGAAACAAAGGTCGTAGTTCGGCTGCGGCTACCTCCAGACCGCACAAGAAATTACGGAATCGTTGATACTTAACAGCAACAACAGCAGAACTAGCTTTGCTGCTTGAGCACGCAAATAAAGTAAACCTCGGTTAATCCGGATCTTCGCCAAATCCGCATAAAACCGGTGGTACGAATGATTTCTAACGTTTTCCTTTGTAAAGCTCTTCGGTTCATTCGGACTTCTTAATCCGGATCTTCCTCAATGCCGGATAAAATCTGCGCTATTGAAACATCTCGTAATCCGGATTTTTAGCCACTTACACGTTGTCGTGTTCTTAAATTGCATTCGTTGGTCTCTAGGAAAGAATCGGCCCTTTCAGGCACAACACAAGCGTGCTCACGATCACCAACGAACGTTAAGAATACGATCATACTATCGGCCGCAACTGCGCGCAACATTCGATTGTTGGGACGATTCTTACGTCACACAAGGGCATAGCATATCGCGTTGAACATAACGCTCAAGGCACGCCGCCGCACCATGATTTCAGTCCATTGATCAGTGTTGGGTGTGCGTATGTAGAGTATTATCCCTGAGTGTATTGTACTCGGTAACATGTCTTAGCGACTGCTTATGGACCAGTCGCAGAAATCTGTGTCAGTCCAAAGTCCCAGACTTCTCGCTGACAAGCAACCTAAAATTATGAACTTGATATTGTGCCTGGATATGGCGGTTACTAGTCTTTTGTAACATTGTAACTACATCACTAAATTCATTTTGCTTCTGCGAAAGTCTGCTGTTGGGTCGCAAATGCGTTCAATTTAAGTGATTTTCACCGACATCTCAGTACTGAGATGACGTCAGGCTGGAAACAACTATCTTCGGTTAATCCGGATCCTCGCCTAAACCGGATAAAATCGTCGGTCAAATCGAATCCGGATTGACCGACGTTTACTGTAGTATCGTTTTCGCGACATTTGTGCAGTAGGCGTGATGCACGAGTAGGTAAACGCATGCCAAAAGAACGATTATCAGGAAAAGTTACAATAAAAATTCAAATATACTTGCATTGAACAAAACCGAAAATAATTATATTCAGTAGTAATTTAATAAAACTGGCAGAAAGTCAGACTTGCAGAGAAATCATTAGTGATACTCAACGCAGCATCGGAATATAAAATTTGTACTCTTGTATCTCTTTTGAATCACGACACTTTTTCAAATGAATATTATATTTGAAACAAGTAAGTCTCATCACGAGGGACCCCTTGGAGAGGAAGGCCCAGGGAAATTGCCCACGTTGCCCCCCTTAATCCGGCCCTGGCTATCGGTAACTTTGGGAATCGGAATATTCTATAGGTGTTGAAGGACTTACGTCACTTCCGTAAGTATTTTTGAACAAGGTCGTTAGCATCGCTCAACGCTTCTACATAAGCTGTCGCAAATCTCGCACAGTTGAAAGATATCAGAATGAATTTGTAGTTGTAAATGTTTTCATTTGCTAAGAATGCAATTACCTTTTAATGAGTTTCTCCATATAATATGTAATTATTACTTTCGTACAACTATGGTTGCATCCGTTTTTTTAAGGAAAATATTAGGTACCCGGTGTGGACCTGTAGGGACCAGATTTCTCTGATTCTAGGGACCCAATTTTCCATTCTAGGGACTCGAATCGGGTCCCTAAAACACTTTAAAAAAAACCTGGTGACACTTAGGTGTATTGAAATGTGTTAATCCTTTATTTGGCGATTTCCTTAAGCATATCAGCACAGAAGACCCAATGCTTGGTTCCAGAGTTTGTCGATGTTTCGTTTTTTGACAGGATGGAAAGTGCAAATTCGATCCATCTCTGGCAAAAGCGTTTGTAAAAGACGTCGTCAATATCACACAGGTACGGTGTACACAGTAGTTGCTCTTGCCTTGAGAATGAAAGCTTACCGTTATTGTAGTTTACTAAAATTAAATATCTTTTAAAATCACTCAAATGTGAAACTATTTTATCAATGCAGACTTGTGGATTGTACTTCGCTCCCGACGAAGAGCCGATGTTGACAATTTAAAATCTGGTCAAAGTTTGCATTCTTTATCATTGAAAACTGGTATCAGCTCATTCAATGAAAGATTTCTTTAAATACAGGGGGATGAAGATCAACTAGTCGATGCAGTTGCATTCCGAAACCCAGTCAGCGTTGCCCTCGAAATTACAGAAGATTTCGTGAATTACAAATCTGGAATTTATACTAGGTGAGCAAATCAGCAGAATTTAATCTAATGATCTTAAACGTCTGAAAGTATAAGGTTTTTATAAAAGTAACCAACATTGCCGAGTTAGGTCTATTGTTGCGGTTATTTTTACATGATAAGAACAACCACAAACTTGGTACAACAATTTTAATAGCTTTAACAGTTGGAGGGCTGATATCTTCAAACCACCACGGGATTTCTTTCCACTTTGTGCGGCTACTCTTTTAAGCCAGAACACGTTGTAGATTAAGCGAGCGATTGGAAATGCTAGCAGAAATAGCCAAAACCGCGGTTGAGCAGGGTAAAAAATTTGGATAATATTTTACTTAGTTCGGGATAACCCTTTTGAACACTGCCTAAAAACTCTTGGTAATTAAATTCTTACACCAAACACCGACGTTTGTAAAACACGTTCTTCGATTTCTTGCCTAAACCAGTCACAAGACTTGCGCAAAACAATAATAATGGTTATGATGATGAGACTTGTTGAATGCCTGATCCAACAAAAGCCGGTCAAGTCACTTTGCAAACACATCGTATAAAAGCCAAAAAAACTGAACAGCAGCGCAGCAGTCAAATTGGCATGATGCAGACAGCTATCAGATTGGTGGAAACGATGGGTGATAGGCGGAAAGATTCAAGAAAACAAAATAGAATAGCATAGCGTTTCACAACGGAAAATTACAGAAAAAATGGCTTTTGAGTTCACGCTTGAAGCAAGCAAGATCATCGCAATCGCGTATGTCGCACGGAAGATTGTACCAAAGCTCAGTGGCAGCAAAAGTTCTGGAACCTGCAAGTAGCGCGGTCCCAATTCGTTGTATGTTCTTACCAATACTTTAAACAGGTGACATCCTACCAAAAAAACGCAGGAAGGTAGATGAACCTTTCGATTTATTTACACAAAACTAAACAATTTTCAAGCATAACCATATTTCAGTCTGAGTAAATCTTAATAAAATCTTAAATACTGTACCATACCTTTGTGGTCCAAAAACTATGTAAAATACGTATTTCGATTGTGCGATTCTCAATAATATAAGAAGCATATAAGTCCAGCTGAAAAGAACAAAAATTGAAGGATTGTATATTTCCGTCTGCAACAGTCAAGGCTGACTCCACAAGTGACATCATTCCCACAAATGGAAAATTCGTTCAAATAGGTTTATATTAATTCATTTTATTTTTCGCGTTAAATGTCTAATGCTTTTTACAATTCTTTAATTTTTCCCTCAGTGAAAGCCTTCTTCATAGCAGTGAGGGAATGGGAAGCCTTTTGTGCCTTGTTTAATGTTCTTTTTTCCTTTCCGGTATTGCCCCGCACGTATCAATAATGCATAATGACATAATGAATAATGCATCCAACGCAGTGTGCGATGGTAAGGTTTTGTCCTTTCTTTCAGTTGTGTGTGTTCTTGTGCACTATTACCACCGACCCTGCAATGCGGACCTTGAATCTGAAAAAAACTCCTAAAAATAAAATAAACCCCCGATAGCAAGACGACCTGCAATATGTGTAAAGTGATTTTGTTGAAGGATAGTATGCTCGTACGATGCTGACCGAACCCATCGGCGTACGAGACGAGAGTCTGGGAAGATTGCAAATCTCCTAGAGCTGCAATATTTCTAAATATTGGCGAATCAGCGCAGTGTTTGCGAAGTTTCAGGGAAATTCATGATAATGTTTTTTTTTCCGGGCAAAAACAATTAGGGCTGTCTTTTCGGGGAAAATAAAAAAGAAACGGAAGGTACTGTCGCTGTTATCACCAATATTCTGGTGTGGAAAAACGGAAGACCTTTTTATACTTTTGTTGTTTGCTAAGCTAAACCGTACGGAGGTTATGTCAAATGTCTAGCTTTTTATGCAATCAAGGACTCCGAAACAGGAGGGCACAGGTGGGCACTGCCCCCCTGTCTTTTCGCAGAGGGTCAGCGAGAGCTGAAGCTCCCTTTTTACAACAAGCCTACTGGAATTCTTTGCCGATCTCAAAATCATATTTCAACGTGTCACACAACTCGAGAAATCAAAAAGGTTTAACTATTTTTTGATCAAAATATTGTATAACTTCAAAATATAGCAATCAAATAGAAAAGCGGTGAAGAGTTTTAAAGTTAGAATCGTTACGTAACTGCAGTAAGGTTGCTCATTATTACGAAGAAATGACGAATACACATTTTAAGTTTTTTGTTCGTTTTAGCTGGCGCCATGCGCAAACAAGCTGTAAAGACCTTGGTCGAAATCTGTGAAATTCAACCCTTGGCCTTAGTTGCACCGTTACGTTTGTTTGCGTTGTGGTTCTCAATGTTGTGGGAGTTTGGAAAGTGCTACTGGTAATGAATGCGCAATTTCCGGTGGATAATACAGAAATTAACCGCGCGCTGTCGCAATTAAGAACATTATGCTACAGACAGAATAACGTTAGCTGTTTGATCCTTATGATAATTACAGTTAGGCGTTTCAAGTTTATTCAGAAAAACTTGATCCGCCATGAAAAGTTACGTCTGATCTATTGAGTGCTAAAATTGCATTCAGCAACGTGTATAATGGGCACAGGAAAATGAACTGAAACATCACCACTGGAAGTCAGAAAATTCACCCCAACAATAAAATCCGCCCCATATTCATAAAATCTCTATATTTGTGCGAGAGGTTGATATTGAGACAATAGGGATCACCAAACTTTTTGAAGTTGAGAGCTACTTCTTGATTGCGGATTAATCCGAAGAGCCACAGTTTGATACACACGTCTGAAATAAAAATGTTGCTCAATTTACCTTTGACTATTTAATATTAACAATTAAGATATTGCGCAATGTGAAGACACTAATCATGCTAGTGTTATTTTTAAAATAGGCACGCGGGCAGTAGCGTAACCAGCCCGAAATTTTGGGGTAGGCCAATATTTGACTTTCAGCGAGCCATAGTATTTCGTTTGGGACAACGGCTCTAGAAACAAAAAACGACAAGAAATGGTACAAATTTGGGGAGCCATGGCCCCCTTGCTTCCTCCCAGTTACCCCTATGCCCGCGGGCACCACGATGGTAACCCCTGGTCTAGAAGATTGTCTGTAGCATTAAATTCACGTTTTTTGCAAGAGCTCCCAGGCCGGATTTGGTTTTCCTGTCAGTACACCCCACTGTGTTAAAGCAGTTTTATACATGCAACGACATATTTACTGTTTATTTTTGTTGACAAAGCCAAGGAAAAATTGAGTTCAGTTAGTACCTGAGAACTTCAAGTAATTCGAGAAGCAAGGCGGAGGATATGCTGTAATACGTAGATATAAAACTAATACCCGCATAGGAAATGCAATTGTACATGAATGTAACTGAGCAAACCAAAGCAAAGAAACAACACGATATTTTTGGTGCTGCGCTCAATTTTTGTCATGTCCGCCCTGCCAAACCATTATTCCGTGGGCCTGGATGCACTCTGCAAAAAATCCGCCATCAGAAATTGTGGCAGTGACGACGTTTTCAATGCAAACAGCTTCCTTTGCCCCAGATAAAACCCTATACATACGCTTTTGGTTCCAACGGAAAATCCGGGGATTAGTACTGCGTCACTTGCTGCGCCCGTGTTCAGTAAAAATTGTCTTTTTGTTGGCTTTTCACAGCACATCACACGCGAAAATAGCAGCAAAAGTTTAGTGTTTGCGAAGTTTAAGGAAAAGAAGGAAACATCGGGAAGGAACGGAAACTGCGCTAACGCTTTTTAGGTAATTTAATATCTCGGCACGATTCGATGACCTCTTTCTTTATTTTTAGTTTTCAATCTATTTTAAAAGCAAAACTGTTTTGAAAGTATTGCGTCCTGAAATTGTTCCGTTCGGAAAAGTACGACTGTCTGCGCATTCTTGATTTACAAAATTTGTACAGCCTTTGAAACGCCTGAATTCAAATTGGGTTGGAAATGCATTTCGACGCCCCAGTTTTCGATACTAAAGCCCAGTTTGATTCTTCCACGGCATGATTCAACGCGCGGCTGGGTACCTTCGAACCGGCTGCGAAGTGAGCTTGCAACAGTTCTTATCTCACATGTGGCGCAACGACAGTTACCACAGCTAAATCCTACCCAATACCATATCCAGGTTTCGTATTGTAGTGGCCGGAATGCAAACGGTAAAATCAATCAGATTTTGTAATTATTAAACACGAAATTATTTACTGTAATGTGTTGCTCCATATATGGCAGTGTTTATGGGACCGGGGCAAACATTTAGCCAGACTTTGGTCTTTGTAGCCATATGATTTGTTTTCAGACCGAGCAGAAAGTTACTTAATTAAGCCTGAGCCCTCGGTTTACAACACGTATGAAGAAGCACCTAGAAAATACGTCTTGACAGCATTTAATTGCTGTGCTGGTGATAGGCAATAACACTATACCCCGCAGGGTTCTGGCAAGACACTGGTAGCAACCATCAATGTTGATCAAGGTGAAAATATGCAGAACTTAAACATTACTTATTTTTTTTCCTGATCGAATGAATTCTACGCATATACTCATTGAAGTTGTATGCCAGGTTATTGATGATTACTTTAACCTCAAATGCAGAGCTCAAATGCATTTATTTAGTCTGACAGCTTTACCATAAAATCAGTGTATGAAAAAAGAAAGAATGAAGCCTGTTTTTTTCTCGTTTTTGAACAGATTTCACAAATTAGTTGGGTGTAGCTACATATTTGGGGGTATATTTGCACATCACCAAAACACGCGTATTTTTCCATAAAAAATGACTTGAAATTGTTCAACAAATCATAATTATAAAATTTTCTTTACATACGTAAAAAATTAAGCGGCAATAGTTAGTATAAATAATGGATATCCGTATTTTTGGCGGAAGGCCACAAAACTAAAAACAGTTACTCTTAAAAATGTAATAGCCTCTCAAGAACAGCTGATAAAACATGTAATAAAAACGCTGAAATCAACCTAAAAATGAGAGAAAAATATTTTTATGCCTTAGATTATGTAAATAAAAAATCGTGTTGAAAATACGTTTCTAGCGTGATTAAAATCATAATCAAAACTACAATAAGATTTGATCATTGGCCCTGAAAAATTATCAGGATCGTGGTTAATCTAAACGCAAGTTAGTAGGGTGAACAGCATAAATCCGTCTGGAGACCGCAGTTCACCTTTGGAGTAAACGCTTGAAAGGCTGAGTTCACACAATAAACTCAATTAAAAAAACTATGACGGCAAATCGATGAAAGCCACCATCGAGACTAAAATGAGCTGGCTGTTAACGAGCACCTTGGATTAACCCAAAAAATATCGCTGTGAACCCTCAAACGTTCAGGAATAGTTGTAATCAGGGTATTTTTTAATCAGGATTTTTAAAATGTTAGGTACCCGGTATGGACCTGCAGGGACCCGATTCTCTGATTCTAGGGACCCGATTTTTTTTAATTCTAGGGACCTGATTATAATTTTCTCTGATTCTAGGAACCCACTTTTCATTTTCTAAGAACCCGAATCAGGTCCCTAAAACACCTTAAAAAACCCTGGATACAATTATCTCCAAAAATGTAAAATGCGCTTTATTTAGGGGTCCATTGCATCGTGTGTGTCAAGAAAGTCAAGTCGCCAATAAATTTCTAACATCTCTTACTTATGTTCAGCACAAGGTGTGGAAGCAGACCGGAACAAGTAAATCACGCTGTTCTTGCAGTGGGTTATGGAACTGATCACAACACTGGCATGAAATACTGGATCATTAAGAACTCCTGGGGAGATGACTGGGGCATGAACGGGTAAAATGGCTAACTATGTTACCAAGTATTATAATGATACAGTTTGTTTCAACCTTGAATGCCGCTCTTCTCAAATGCATGTGCTGTGCAGGTATTTTCACATGCAAAGAGGAAAAAATATGTGCGGAATAGCAACTTGTGCATCTTATCCTGTCGTG
>JGI24159J19872_10008977_pt1 | contig 13100 bp, 9 predicted proteins | sample Ectturendosymbi4_FD_19872 | JGI IMG/M metagenome (IMG submission 19872) | reverse complement strand
CCGCATTTGCATAAAATTTCAAAGTGTCACTTTGTACGTACCGCAAGTCAAACGGTATCAATATTAAAAATGTTATTACATGCTTAATCTACCGGCTCTGCATTGAAGGCAAAAACCAGAAATGTAAAAGCCAAGGGTAGAGAAACGGCTCCAACTTACTTATATAATATATACTGTGGGGCCCCTACGAATGGTGGCCCCCCCGACCGGGGGGTAAAGGGCTGCCTTGTCACGCCACTAGTCATAGTGATTCGGCGCCCGGGGTATTGCGACCTTAGCCCCCCTCGTTCCGCCCCTGCTGGGTGTCTAGGTCTTAATGATGAAAACTCGCGTTTAATCTGTTTTTTTAAATGATACTGTACTGTTGCAACCTCTCCGGTGGTGTTGCGTTGATTGTGTGATTCACCACGAACGGGATGTGCGTGAAGAACAACACCATACATATATGTGGCGCGAACAAGCAATAAAAGAGTGATCGTGGCGTGGAAGCTCTGCCGATATTAACTTGTGAACCATTGAACGTAACGACTAGCGTACGCGGAGAGTGATCATGGCATGTGAACTCTATTGTTGCTTGCTGCCACAGTGCGAAGCTTTGCGGATATGCCGCTCGGGATTTCCGATCGCAACACTACAACGAATGACCAGATTTGATAGTATCCACCTGAAAAGCTGGTAGCTGTTTCGGCAAACACAGACACCTCTGTCAACTTTTTGCCGTCATAGTTACCGTTCTTCACGTAACATATTGTTTGCGTTACCGGCAGAGTTGAAATGCTCGAGCTCGAACCTTCGTCGTACGGGAAGTTGGTTCTTGGCCTGAACCGAGGCCACATGACCTTTGCGTTCTTGTCGAACAAGTCACAAGGCTTTGCTGACGACTCGATGTTGTGTGATTTTCTCACTGTCATGAAAGTGCATGCGAGGTAAGGATTGTTTGATGCTTCTGGCGGATGGCAGCTTGTAGTATTATCCTGTATTTATTCAAACTGAANGCCTGTTCCTTTTGGCACAATGTAAAGAATGGATGTCNGTCAGCGCGGATATCTTCAACGGATGTGTCATGACGTAGCCGGAGTGGAAAAATACCTCGTTACACACTGAATAAAGGAAAAATACTTTAGAAAAAACATCTCTGTCATTGCAATTTAATACAATTTTCCGACGAACACGTATTGCTAAGAAGTGACGATGTTTTAATTTTTTTGTTTTCACAACTCTTGAAACCTAAATTTCGGTCCCACTGGAGCTTGTTATTAAGCATGGAATAGTCTTGTTGCGAGGCGGATGGTGGCTGAAAGTAAGCGTAGGCAATAGCAACTTTTACTACCGTTGTGGTGTCATTACTCACCGCAAAATATCTGTTTTCGTGACCGCGGTTGCGTCATTTTACATCCGCGACCAAGATCCACAACTGACGGATATCCTTCTTTTACAAGGCACCTTTCTTTTCATGGCATTTCTTGTGCAAGCACAACCCTTTCGCTTCTTTTGAGTCAACCAACGTTTACAGTGCTACTTCACACACACAAAATTCACGAACTGTTGACGACCGAAATCGATCTTACCGCCGCGTGTAATAATCTCTTTCGTTGTTCAAGTATTAACACCGCTACAATTTCGTCGCTGAAAACATTTGAAACAAAATCGCTTCAGCTTATTCTTCACTATACGGCGTGTCACGCAGGAACACCAAGGTCCACGTCGCCTACTTAGATGTGTCGAGGTTTCTGAGTTGGTATCTCGAGCTGCGCCGGACCTCTTCCGCTCTGCCACCTGCCGAGCAAGGTATGCCTCGCTAGTACCGTGTTGTTGTGTGCGATTGTCATGTTAATGTGCTCGGGTGGGGTGTCGTTCTGTCAAGTTACCGCGTTGTTACGTGTGCAAGCGAGTCGTTTGATGAACCTGGTGCTCGGTATGCGGGGCCGCTCTTATGGGTTGGGTCGCATTTTTTGACCTTCGACGAGCACTGTTGGCCGCTTTGGTCGTCCAGGAACTTTGCTCAGCGTGCTGCTGTTTTTGTCGTGCGCCGCATTTTTTTACTTTGTGATTCTAAAAAAATCGAGCGACGTTGCGAAGTCTTCAGCTTGTGCGGCCCTCTTAAGACTTTTTTCGCAGAAAAATTCAAATTATATTTTTTTTCTCTTTCCTGAAAAAATTCAGATTTGCTTCATTGCCACTAAACTGCGCCAGCCGCTCGATGCTTTGCAGGAAATCCTCAAACGAAGGACGACTTGTCCTATCTGCATAGCAACGGACGAGCAATGCACGAGAAGGAAGTCGAGCGCTCGTTGCTAGGGCGCGACGCGCACGGCATCGTTCTGGCGATGAACGGATCAAAGCACTGGTACTGCATGTTCATTCCTCGCGAAGGAAGGTCGTGTCAAGTGTCGAACGTTTTCAGTCCACCCCCCAATGGGGCGAAAAACGATGAATGTCGTTATGGTAACGGCGTTTTTGGCGGAGGCGGCGGCACGGGCGCGTTCGGCGAAGCGACACGATCTGATTTGCACAGCTCGTCAGCAAGCGGGTTGGCCAACTCGGTTATACCCGCTCCACTCAGCGCATCCGGGTACGGCAACGCGCTGACGCAGTGGGTGGACCGTGTTTTCGAGGGTCAAATGCCCCGCTTGTACGTCAGGCAGTGGCCTGGCTTGTATCTCAGAACTAGCGACGATGAAGAGGAGGAGTGAGTTGAGCGAGAGATTTTCATCTTCTTTTTTCTGGTACAGCGCGATGCGATTTACGTGCAATTGTTCAGGTCGTGACCTTTGTTACGTTCTGCAGCGCAACCATTCGCTCAGCGTTGTGATCATTGCTGCATATCCCGATCCCTCCCACGGAGTGGAGTAGCGCGAGAAGCAGTGCGATGGCGAATTTTCGTGTCCTTGTCCTAAGTTGCAATCTGCGGTTCAGTTTCTCGAACGCGGCGAAATCAGTCGAAAAAAAGCGTACTCTGCGAAAACACGGAAGCACTGTTATTTTTTTCTTTTCTGAACACGACGATGGCCCGAGGTTCTATAAGAAACCAGAGCTCGTAAATATAATCGGTGCTTTACTTCCTTCGGTGTTGAAGCAGATCACAGGCTTCAAGTATTTGCTTTCGTCTCTGCAGGGATGTCTCGCTGCCTCGTCTTCGAGGCGCATTGTATCTGCATTCATGGGCGTCGGAAGGGGGCAGGGGGGGCAAGACCCCTTGTTTTGTTAGTTTCGAGTGGGCAACATGAAAAGCCCCCTCCTGGAAAATATCCTTCCGGCTCCCATGCCGGCCTGCGCGAAATTACGCTGTACAAGCACCGAGCGAAGTAGTCTAGGCCGTCGTCTACGCGTCTCAACGCCATATCACGTCGCAGTGTTACGCAGGTTGACTTCAGTTTGTCTTTAAATTGCCTATGCCAAAAAACGTGTTCTGTCTGTACCGCTTGCACCAAGGAGCCGTTGCGAAGGCAACCGAACTACGTATATTCAGTGTGCGGACGTTCATTTGCGTCATATACGGAATTACCATGCAATCTGTCCAGTTACTGATCAGCTGTTCGCGGGGCGTAGCGAGGGGGTGCAAGGGGGGCAGAATGCCCCTGGCGCCGAAAAGTCCCAACAGTGTCGCAAGTACTTTCTTCAGTACAGCACATTTGCTCCCGAAAGACTTTAGGTTCAAACATGGGGGCGCTAAACTTGTTTCTTGCCGCGGGCGCCATCTGACCTCGGTACGCCCCTGGCTGTTCGGTATGTAACCAGAGGTTTGTTCATTGTTCAGGTAGTTGCGTTGTTACGTCTCTTATCTGCATTGCTGTTTCACACGCGAGATCACTGCGATCAAGCAGTGTTTCCAAAAATTTTTACCAAATCCAGGGCGATATCAACGCCTCTCGGAGTATCCCTGTTGCACTTTTGTTACAGCCGTACCTTGCCATCATTCGATCTGTCCGTCCGCGAGTGAATACAGCAATCATCAAAAGTTTGCGCTGCATGCAGCTGCCTGTTGCTATCGCGATTTTTCATTGTGCGCACTGCCCGTCGGTGCTCTGAACACACTCAGTTTTGTGCTCGAAAGGAATAAACATGATGTTTGTATATGGTGTCGTGGTAGAGTTATCGGCAGACCAGGCAGTACAGCGATTATAAAGGGTACTGGAGGTCGTCAGCGCTGAAGTTCGGTACTTAATTCCTTGAATTCCACCCACCAGGTTTCGAGCGCTGCCACAGAACACCTAAGCGATTGTCAGGTATCGATGCATGCATTTAATTTTTCTATGCATCTATTATTTATGAAGTTGTACCCGTGTGAAATTGCTTTTCTCTATCACACATTTGTCTGGTTCTTGCGCAGTTTTCAGAACAGCACGGCCTTCGCCTCTAATGGGTGTGTGGGTGGATGTATACTCGGAGCCACGGGCGGGCGTTCGGGGACAGTGACCAGAAAATTTTAAAAGTATTTAATAAAACAAAATCTTGACCTCCAAAATGTGTTTCTCCCCCAAACCTTGAAACTTGGCTACTGGCCTGGATGGATAGCGATTACAGGGTTCCTGCGGAGTCTGGAAGAGTATGGAAACAAATTTGGTCATTTTCCACCCTGGAAAAGTCTGGAAAAAGTATTTCTTGTGGTCTGTTAGTATGGAAAAAGAAAGTAACATTCCAGACTTGATCTTTTTACATACACTTCCATAATATTTTATTACAGATAGATATATAATTTTAATTGTATCTAACTTGGGTAGGTCATCCGGAGAATCCAAGTCTAGAAAGAGTCTGAAAAAGTCGGGAAATTCATATTCAAAATTGTATAGGAACCCTACGGTTGTGTTTACAGTTGCCCGATGCGGTTTATATTTTTGAAAAAAATCAGTGAAGCGTAAAACTTGGGAAAACCGTGGTTTTCCATGAAAACAAAAGAAGAAACTGAAAACGTAAACAGAAATTTCAAGACGGCTCGGACGATATTCGTCTGTCGCGAGTTCAATCCCGTCGCCAAGAAATATCTCTTAGGCGGCTTTCAAACTGTGTCGGGGCCTTAAGTTTGAAGAAGTGCGCAGGACGTGAAACAGTTTTTGCAGTTTTTTTAAGAACCTGAACGATGTTTTATAAAGCGCGTTTGTTTAGTACAAAAACACATGCTGCCAATTGCACAGAACGTTTCTGAAACACGATACTGACATCCACAAAAATTAGGCAATAGGGTAGGTTCATAAGCGTACGGCATAGGAATGCGGTCGCATCCCCAGAGCTGAAAAATTGTCCATTATTCGGGCAAAATGTCTCAACATTTGGGCAAAGTACACAGCTACATTCACGTGTAAGTGAGGTAGTGTCTATTTTCCCAACTAATGCAAAATAATGGCCAAATCAACGACAAAATAATCTGAGATAAATCTGAGATTATAAATCTGAGAATAATCTGAGATTATTTTGCCATTCTTTTTTGCCCCTGATGGCAAGTTAGGCACTGCCTTTGAGTGAACTGGGATCATGTGGTAATTCCAACAGCTTCCACCAAATTTGGGCAAGCTAAAAAATTCATTCAAGTTTTGTGTAAATTTAGAACATTTGAGTACATTAGGAGCATTTGGGTACAGTCCAATAGCTTCAGTTAAATTTGGGGTAACGAGAAAAGTTTCATTCGAAATCGGGTGAAAATCAAAATTATTTAGATAAATAAGAAACATTTCGGTGAAGACCATCAGTCAAATCAAATTTTGGCAATTTGTAAATTTGCAACAGCTTCATTCAATTGTGGGCACCTTCAAACAGTCTTGTTCACAGCTGGGCTATATAGAATAGCTCCCATGAAATTTTAGAAAATTTAGAAATGTCTGGGTAAATTATAAGAGTTTTATTCAAATTTGGATGAAATCGAAATCATTTGGGTAAATTTTAACAATTTCAATGAAATTTGAGTAAACTGGAACAACTTCGTTCAAATTTGGGTGAAGTTGGAAATGTTTTCATAAATTGGAAAAATTTGGNTGGGCCTAAATTCCAACAGACTTAATCATCTCTGGCCAAATGGCAATAGCTCCATTCAAATTTGTGCCAAGTGGAACATCGTCGTTCTATTTTGGGTGACTTCAAACAGCTTTATGCAATTTTGGAAACTTCAAACAGCTTCATTTCAATTTGGGTAATATACACGTCCTTCATTTAAATTTACATACAATTACAAACATTTGGGCAGATTCTAGCAGCTTCAATCATATTTGGGTAAGTGAAACAGCTTCATTCAAACATGAGTACAACTGGAACCATCTGGGCAATTTTGAAGAGTTTCTTTCAGATTTGCATACGAGATATATTATAAATATCTCGGCAAATTACAACAGACCAAATCAAATTTGAGCCAATTGAAACAACCTCATCCAAATTTGGGTAGATTAAGAAACATTTTAAAATTAGGAACATGTAGTAGTAACCCACCATTCCAATTAACACTAATCTTTGTAAATTGTTGATGTTGTAAAGTGTACAACTAAAATGTAGCTGTAGCTGCAAAATAGTTTGTGGTAGTAATGTGGTGTAGCTGTTATATGATTCTGTGAAGTTTTCATGTTTCAAACTTGCTTGATGTGAGATTTGCAAGTGTGAATCTGTTGCCGCGAAGTATTCATGAACATAATTAACTCCGTAACTGCAGCGGTAATATATCGTGTGATAGTAATGAGGTGTGATTTCATACTGTTTCGGTTTTCATATTTTTCTTTTGTTTCATGCAATGAATTTCATATGTTGCATCCTGCCAAATTTTAATGCTTTAATTTAAGGCTGTGAAGTGAGGTTTTCATGAACAGTAGCAACTCTACTGTTTATTGCACTGCATGATTCACTAATGCCAATGCAGTCCAGTGAAGCACTGGTATTTTCTAAAATATTCTTGTTGAGGTTATAAGTCATTTTTCATCGGAAATGTGCATTTGCACACATTCCTTGGTAGTTGATCATACAGGCAGCAGTGTTTGTCTGTATCAGCTCCATATTGCTATTTTTTCTTAGCGTGCTGTGTTCAGTGCACATTTAACTGTCTAAGCTGGAGTGGATTTTAGTTTTCATAATGTGACTTTAGAAGCTGTAACGTTTAAGTAAGTTGTAATATTTTAAGTACAGCACATTGCAGTGAAGATAGCCTAATGTGGAAGGCTAAGCTATATGTTATATATTAAACTGTCTCCTTTCCCTCTCCTTACTTGAGGCTTGACCTATTTGCAGCAATGTAATACTTCAGATCATAACCTGATATATTTTACCCCTTACCCAGATTGATTGCAATAGTGGCTAACACAAATGCACACATCTATGCTAGAGAAGCACATATCTTAGCTATTAGGATGATCGTGGTAAAAGAATAAGCATAGGACGTATAAACTTGAGAATGAAGATGCTGAACAACACCTACCACATGTGGTGACATGAACAGCAATTTTGGGAGGGATTTTATTGTAACTGACTAACCTTTTTCAACCAATAAATACAGTATTACCATTGTTCACATGCGGTTATGCAAAATATTGATTGCTGGTTGAGGGCGTGCGGCTTTGAACCCCGGTAATTGGTAATTAGGCATGCAGACACCTTGATTTGTTTACAATGGTACGTTTCAGTCTTAAGATGAAGACTTGCTGCTTGTACGTTATTTGGGAAAAACAAGATCCAATTTGGGCAAAAATTTTTTGCATCCCCAAAAATATGCACTCTCGTACACCTATGGGTAGATTTACCCAGGATGCATTGTGACTCAAACCACGAACTAACATAACCGCAATAAAATGAAAAGAACAAAACACCAAAGGGCAGAAAAATTAATCGTATATTCAGAGCTTTTTTTAAGGAAAATGTTAGGTACCCGGTATGGATCTGTAGGGACCCGATTTCTCTGATTCTTGGGACCCGATTTTCTCTGATTTTAGGGACCCGATGATAATTTTCTCTGATTCTAGGGACTCGAATCGGGTCCCTAAAACGCCTTAAAAATCCCTGGTATATTAATGAAAAAAATATAATGCATAAAACCATAGGCGTACGAGGCGGGGAGGGCGGGAGCCCCACCAGGCTTGAAAAATTTCAGAGCAAACTCTGTTTTCAGGGCAAGCGAAAGTTGGTCAAAAATCCTGAATGATAGAAAATATTTCAATACGGTGAAAAGTTTCAGGGCAACTCCGTTTTTCAGGGAAAGCGCAGTTGCTCAAAAATCCTGAATGTAAAAAGTGTATTCAATGCAGTGAAAAATTTAAGGGCACACTCTGTTTTTCAGGACAAGCGAAAAGTTTCTCAAAAATACTAAATGGTAAAAAATATTTCAATACAGTAAAAAATTTCAGGACTTATTCTGTTTTTCAGATCGAGAGCAAGTTGATCAAAAATCTTGAATGTAAAAAGTATATTCAATGGAGCAGGCGCGCAACCAGGGGGGGGGCATTTGGGGAATTTGCCCTCCCCGAAATATTCAAAACATTGCATAGCAATTTGATATTTTTGCAAAAACTTTCAAAGAATAAAGGAGAAATTTTATATTCTAATCATTTTAAAGAAAAGTCCTAATTGAATGTTTCTTTGTACTACTGGTTGATTATCTCCTTACAAGATTTATCTTGAGATAGGCCATTTGATCGAAAATTTCGTAAATGATTGGTAGTTTAACCAAAAATATGCTGGAATTGTCAAAATGTTGGAGTTAGTTTAAAATGTTGGTATTTCTAAAGCATTTTTTATCCTTTTGTTGGTGTACAACCTTTTCTCTGAGACAGGCCTCAATTTGGCTTCATGAAACTTTATAAAATTAGGGCACTGTTGAACCGTGCAAACTGCTGAAACTTTCAAAGTGATAAGAGAAATCTTGACGTGTTGGTTGTTATTAAAAGAGTTTGTGGTCACGTCAAACCGCTTGTGCTTCTACGATCTTTTGATTATTTTTGTTAAGGCCAAAACGGATCACCATCTTAACGTAGTACATTTCTTAAAAAAAACGTTATTTAGTTGCATTTTCGGTTCGAAACTTCGTAGTTTTTAACTAAATTTAGCGTGAGGACTGCTTCATGTTTTAGAGCAGCTGTGTCCAACCCGCGGCCCAGTTGAGGGTTTTGTGCGGCCCAGTTTACGTTTACGGTGTAGTAAAAGTATCCTGCATGCTGACAATCTGTCTTTGTTTTGATACTTTTCAATTTGACATTTTTGATGCAGGTGGTCCTCAGAGCCACTTTATCATGTCTTTTACCATTGCAGTTACATTCGAAGACTTTCAGTGCATTGGGTTAAGCCAAACTTAGTTTTCTAAGCTCAAAGGAAGCCATTCAATGTGCGGCCCTCATTAATATGTCTTTCAATGTGCGGCCCTGATCAAGATAGCGACATTATTTTTGGCTCAGTAAACCATTTGGGTTGGACCAGGGGTGTAACGCGGGGTGGACAAGGGGGGCACAAATCCCCGGACGCCGAATCACTGCAGGGCGCGCTGAATGACTGTGGGGGCGCCGAAAGGTCCCAACAATGTCATAAGTGCTTTCTTCAATTCAGTACATTTGCTTCCGAAAGACCTCAGGTTCAAATATGGGGGCACCAAACTTGCTTCTTGTCCCACGTGCCATCTAGACTCGTTACGCCCCTGGGTTGGACATAGCTGCTTTAGAATCTTCCTGGATTGTTACCAGTACCACGGCTTGGGAAAAACGATTTAGTATAGTGTCATATGAATGCCAGTCAAGTGTAGAACGCACCTGCCTACTACACTACTTTGGCTCCAAGTGACGCTATACCAGAACCCTACTTTTGCTAAAACAAGACGAAAAGTTAGGCAGGTTTACTAGTAGCCTATACATCTGCCACACTAAAGCCATAACTGCACTAGCTGAGTACGGAACCAAGTAGTGTTCCAATTCGGGACAAAATTTTAAAACCCGGTTTTCTGGTAGCTGAGGAAAAATTTTTTTCTGGTTTTGAAATGAATGCAATTGTGAGGGATAAAAGCTCAATATCATTTAGATCAGGGTCTCACACTTACATTACTCCGTGGGCCAGACCTACAAAGTAACCCGAGGGCCGCATTATGATGCTGACGCAACAATGGCGGTACCTCAACCTCACAAGAAACAGCTTTTACATCTTACTTCCTGCGAAGGGTATCGTGAGTTACAGGCAAATAATTTCTATCCGTCTCTACGTTCGCTTAAAAGTCTCAACGTTCGTTTATAAGGAACTTATTCACTCGCAGGCCAAGCACTTTTAAACACCGGTGAATAAACTAAACAACTTAGGTGTTGTTTGTATGAATTTTCCCAAACGCATCGCGGACCGCACAAAATGGCCTCGCGGGCCGCGTGTTTGAGACCCTGATTTAGATAGTAGGCTACTACTCTTGGTCACTGCGCAGTTTATTAGCGAATTATTAATTAACTTAAGCACAGTGTTTTAATGATGTTTGTAATACTGACGCATGACAATCAAAGCATACTCTCATCATTCAGTGAGCTTCTGAGTTTTGTGACAAATAGTCCAGCGGCTGAAGAAGCCCTCTCTGGTTCCACTGATGTGGGTTTGTTTGTAAATAAGGCATGGTACAGTTTTGCATGGTTATTTGACCTCTTCCTTGTAGATTCAAAAAGACTCATTTCCTTTATCACAATCTGTGATCGGATCTCTTCTTGTGCCGGAATAGTTTTGTGGTCTTCACTCTCAAGGGTTACTTGAATTCTGTGCTGTGATTTCAAATAGTTGATTAAACTTTCAGTGCTTGAAGCACCTCTTTTTGTATAACGGAGCACAAATTGCACTTGGGTGTTTGTTGAGCCTTATTGCATTAGAAGTGACTATAATTTTCTGGGTTTCCTTGACTACTAACTTCTTTAAACTGAATACATAGGATCTAGTATTTAAGCCGTTTCTAAAAGAAAGCCAAATATTTTGCAGAAAATTATTGCAAACTGAAAAGGAATGAATCGATTCTGCACTGAATCACAGCTTGTGTATGAACTAGCACATAACAGCTTGTAAATGGACTAACTAGTAACAACGGTGCAGCTTTGAAGAACTATTTCACATGGTAGTTATTTAATTAGGTTAGCGAAAAGACTAAACTTCGCGTAGACACTTATTACGGGCAAATGATCTCACGATCCCTCTAAATGGGTCAATTGAACGAAATTATAAACGGACCAACAACGAACGTACGGTAGTCAGTGAGCAAAACCCGCACACTCACGCTTCCAGGTAACAGTTGAAGGCTCAAACCTGCTAATTTGCCCGTTGCACGCACCACTCTTCAACTTCAGTGTTATCAGAATTACTAATATTTGAATGCAACAGCAATTCTAGGCTTTTGAAATAACCGGGTTTGCTGGTTGAAACAAAAAATGGGTTACGGGAAGTAGAAAATAGCCAAAAAACGGGTTTAGGGTTCGCGTAAACCCGAGTTGGAAACATTAGAACCAGGTGTTCGTATTATGCTACTGATTTTTACTCTGTCCTGATGATTCGGTCTGCATCTTGATTAAAACTGAAAAATTCTCATTTTCGGAAATGTTGCGAAGAGAAACTTATATGTGACCGCTTGCGAAAAAGTTGTACCACGGTTGAGTAAGCATGATAACGTCATCGAGTGAAATTTCATGAAAATTGCCTCCCCCCCGAAATGAAGAGCTGGTTGCGCCCCTGCAATGCAGTCAAAATGTTCAGGGCAAACTCTGTTTTTCAGGGCGAGCGCAAAGTTGCTCAAAAATCCTGAATGATAAAAAATATATTCAATGCAGTGAAATTTTTCAGGCAACTCTGTTTTTCATGGCAAGTGCAAGTTGCTCAAAAATCCTGAACGGTGAAAATATTTTCAATACAGTGTATTCAATGCATATTCACTTGGGGGTGATCCGTGTAATTTGGGCTAGTGTAGTGTGTAATCTGGACCAACGTCGTGACTGGTTATAATGACTTTGATCTGGACCAAGCTCTCGCTTTTTGTAAAAATTGAACAATCGGACATCGGTAGGTGAACAGCTTGATATAAGAATTCGGTAACTCTTTCTTTGTTTTCGAATTTCCGCTGGGTAGCGGTGCAGGGTGGTAAGATAATACAGTAATCTCCTTGTAAAGTTCGCTACTTGAATCTGAGCAGCATGTGCGAACTTGGCTGGTAGGTGTGAACTTAGCAATTATGCTTTGCTTTGTGTTCTACACAAAAGCGTATCATTACGTAATATAGAAGGCCTGTGTATGTATCAGCAAAAACGAAGACGCTGAATTGCCGATCAGGGTTGTCAATTTGGCTTTTTTGAAGCCAGAATTTCAAATTTTGGCCTCTTTTGAACACCTTTTGGCTTTTTTTGGAAATAAAAAAAGCAAGACAAAATTTGGCTTTTTCTGGCTTTTTTTCAGTCGAAAAGGCGTAGCTCTGATAAAACACTGTCTCAGCTGCAATTTCATTACAAATCTCTTTTGAGAGTCTATGACCACGCAGGGTACAAAGAATATTGCAAAGGTTTTACTGTTGCTCTAAACATCATCGATGTTATTTATAAGAAACAAATGTCAGACAGAGTAATTACTGAGAAAGAAAATACTTCTAAAATTGGAATTGTATTATAATGATGTTTATGTTTCTGACGAGCTTTGTTTGATGAAAACAGGTTGGCAACCATGTTGCTGATCATTAGGGCTGAAGCTTCGAGATTGATTGTTGCACTGACTGAAGCTAGCTACCGGTAATCTTTTTACCAAGGCACATAGCGTTTAATTATATTATACTATTCACATATAATCAGGGAGGTAGTGCTAACAAAAAAGGTGTGGGAACGCACCCAAAAAAACTAGCCATTTTAAAACTGCTTCAAATTCATTTTCAAGCAAAACTTGACAAAGGTGTGGGAACGCCGTTCCCACGCGTTCCCGCCCCACTACACCCCTGCATATAATGTCAGGTAAAGCCAAGCGTTTGAATGAGTCACAGAGATTGGAAGCAGTGGCGTAGCCAGTAAAAAAATTTTGGGGGTGCCAAAATGTTTGATTTTAGGCGAATAACACTATTTTGTTTGGAAAAACGCTTCTCAAAGCACAACATGACTATGTTTTCTAAAAATTTGGGGGTGCATGCAGGGCCGTGGGAACCGCCCCCCGCACCCCCCGGCCGG
>JGI24159J19872_10008974_pt1 | contig 13101 bp, 9 predicted proteins | sample Ectturendosymbi4_FD_19872 | JGI IMG/M metagenome (IMG submission 19872) | reverse complement strand
TTTCAAGATATTAGACTCCGACCTGCTGTTCATAAGCTCATTGTTTACCTTCATCTGATTTTAATTGCCACCCTATCCTACAGTAAATTATTTGAAATAGTTTAACTGCAACGAGAAGAGTCACCATCAAAGTCTAACGTAAGTAGCAAGGTGCTTTTTATTTTGCAAGTGCTGAGGGAATTGACACTGGCATTACTTACAGATACTGAGATATCTTGCACAGGAGTGGATATTAAAATTTAGGTCCAAGCTCTCGTAAAGGGGCCCCAAAACATCACCATTGCAAAACGCAGCTGTGGGATTACGTGCTGGATAAAAGGTTATATTTATTCCACATTTCAATTTATGAACTAAATTCAACAGCATAAGATACATACGAAAGGAAGAAAAATTTTTACAGTTTTACAGCTACTTAATTGAAAGCTGCCTCCTATTGCACATTTTCCCATAAGTTTCGCTTTATTTTGAAAAACATGACTTGCTTCAGAGCTTCTTTAAATGTGAATCTATAGTGGTACATAACTTTTTTAACTAAACAATGGTGCAAAGTTCTCAAGGGGGGGCGCGGTATCTCTGAAAAAGAGGCGACTGCCTCGTTATCCTTCTCTAATATCCATCCCGAGGCGATCTTCTCTAATATCCATCCCGAGGCGACTGCCTCGTTATCGTTCTCTAATATCCATCCCTGAGCTTGCAATCTCTTGTTGGCAAAGCGCATGTGACTAAAATGAAACAAAATTTGAATTGTTTCCCATTAGCGCTTAAAATTCCGCAGATAAGTTAATGTATTTTCAAGACGCCCGTGATTTGCACAAATTTAATTTCTTGCAGTACTAAGCTATCTTTACATGCAGCTGAGCGTGGTCAATAAGTTTTCCAATACTGGGTTACGATTGTGTTTACAGTTTAATTCCATATTATATTTCAATGAATCAGTTCAATTCAGCAAAGTCTCATCAAACAATATAACGAAGTAAGTTTAAAGTAAATACAAAGGTTTTACGGAATAGGTTGAACATAGCCAAAAGAAGTTACGGTTTATCAAAAATCTACACATTTTTCAAATGCGTTGAAAGACTCTAGCGTTTACGGTTATCGACTGCATACATGAATTAATCGCTCAAAACTTAGATGGCAACGGGGGTCAATTCCATTACGGGATCCATTCTATATATCAGGGGTGACCAAACCTGCTCTATGTATGAGCCGCATATTGTAAAACCCAAGTTACAAAGAGCCGCAACATAAAAATCTGAAAACACGAATTGCAATCTACGCTTCTGTGACATCATAATTCTTTTTAAAGCAACTCGCAAAAGTAATGCTGTACAGCACGCTAGCTGCCACAATACCATTTTACAATATTTCTACACTTTGCAATAGAAATAAAAAATAAAAGACAAATATACAATTTTTCGGAAAACGGCTCAAAGAGCCGCAGTTTGGCCACCCCTGCTATATATGGATTCTATTGGAATAAGAGCTGATTTTATGCCTACTTCGTAGGCGAAATACATACTCTGTAAGATCTTAGTGTCTGAGTCTTTGCTGGGAAAGGATTTCTTTTCCATAGACAACGGAATCCACTTATATGCACGAATGTTTTGTAGAAGGCCTACTTCGGAAGTCAGTGCCTCAGAGCAAAGTCGCTGCTCCGTCCCGGTTGAACATGCTGTGTTGGTGCACATCAGAAGCGTGCAAATACAGTATAACAAGCGCGCAGTCAAAATGGCGGCCGCGATGACTTCGTGCAATACTGGGCATTGAGAGGTTTACTAGCGCTTATGCAAGACAGGTTTATGAACAAATTATGGCATTGATCCAAAGTAGAAGCTTGGAACTTCACTACCAAACTTTTAAAACTTGTCAATTCAATGAAAGCAGACTTTTCATTTGTCGGAGTAATTCTGAACACATGTTCAGGAGAAAACACCAGAAACATGCACGTTTCATGGACATAGGCGTAGCCAGGAGGGTCCAAAGGGGCCATGCCCCCTCAAATTTCAGAAAATATTGCCATTTTGTGCTTTGAGAGGCGTATTGCTAAGTAAAGTAGTGTTATTCGCCTAAAGTCAAACATTTTGCCCCCCCCAATTTTTGGGCTGGCTACGCCACTGTTTATGGATGATGCTTTAAGAACAAGGAGCATTAAAAATATTTAAATGTTGAAACTCGTTTGTTGTTTTCCCCAGCCCTAATAAAATTCTGGCTATGAGCCTGGTTGCACTGTTAGTATTACTAAAAGATCTTGTGGTTTGGTTTTGATTTAATCTATGTGGTGATTGTTAGTAGCAGTACATTTTATTCATCGGAACTGACCAAATTTGAATTACTTACCACAATTGTTGAGCATAATTGTGTCTATTTCAGTCCAACTCTTAGAATTAATGTGTTTTCATATTACTGTAAATACAGTGCTAAGTGCTAGATATCTAGATATAGCACCATTGTATACCTGCATACAGGGCCACAACCAGCAAAAATTTTCGGGGGGGCAAAGTCACTTTTGGCAACGATCATGACGTCATTGATGTGCAGTCCACCATGATGCGACTTTTTTGCTTTTATCAGCTTACCAACATTGATGGAGAAACCTTTTTCATAGTGGGGGTCCATGGGCGTCCGCAGGGGGGAAAATGGGCATTTGCTCTTCCTGGTAATTAGCGTAGGAACGAAAATGTCTAGAAAATCTGAAGTCAACAGTTTGATTCCGATATGGAATGATTTAATTCTTGCAATGCCAGTTTATTTTCCGGTATGACACTCACACTGCATAAGAGCCAGCTTCACTGTTCTGGTGTCATGCTATTTTTCTTGCTATTTTCCTCAACCTTTTTGTCATATGAAATTTTCGAGGCATGGGTGTTGGAAGTGGGGGTAAGGTACCCCCATGATTTTGAAATTTGACATTTTCCACTCAATTTTTTTGCAAAAAAAGTTGTTTTCTTAGTTTCGAGTGGTGAAAATGAAATTTTGCCACTTTTGGCCCCCTTGTAAAAATATTTTTGACCCACTCCTGGAAAATCTACGTTTGGTCCCTGCCTAGAAACAATCCTTTCGGCGCCCATGTTTAGGGGTACTTGCGCATTTATCGAAATACTGAAGGGGTACATGGCGAGAAAAAGCTGGGAAACCCTGGCCTAAAGGATTTGGTACGCAAGTGAGATGCATTTTAATGTGAAGTGCTGGCATTGCATTTTCCTGGTAGGATTTATTGATAATTATTAGCAGTACAGTAATTATTCTGTTGAACTTGAATGTTTGACTACTTTGTTGAATTTAAGACATTCACGATTACTGTCCCAGTCTGTTCATTGAACTGAATTTTTCTTTACGTCTTTCTTTTTCAAACAGATCTTTAACAAAAACTCATTCCAATAAAGCAAGAGTTTCAAACTAAGAGATAGGCCTACTCCAAGTAAAACTTGAATGGAAACATGCCAGTTCACAATAAAATCTAATCTAATAACAGTAGCCCTCGAATGTTGCGCATATGTATAAGATAACTAAAAAGTTTAAAATTAAGAGGTAACTGCAGCGTAGGACGCAACTGCTTTTAGTGCACCGCGTTGGTGTGCTGTGCACTTTGCTCATTGTTAAACTTGCGCCGCATGCAGATACAGGCTCTAATCAAATGTGAATTTAGGATTAGCGGACATAACCACAATTCTGAAGATTTCGAAACCATACAGGAGAAACTAACTACTTACAGTATTTCGACAGAATGCTTTATAGCAGTGGTCGCCGGCCTGTAGACTGTGTGGCTATTTATTGTGGCTCGCGGCCAAAAATAAAAGCAATACTCGGTTGACAAAATATTTCGTTCTCTCCCTTCAATCTTGTTATAATAAGTAAGCTCATTCCAAGGATACAGTTACTCAATGAAGTCTTAGTCTCATTTCACTAGCAGAGTTGTATTCAACCTCGATCGACTCCATTCGTTCTGAGACTGCGGCATATTTTTCTAATGTCTTCCTTGATAAGATTTTACTATTAACATTTGAAAGTCCTTAAAAATGGTAATATTGTCACATTGCTTGAATACCGGTATGTTTCAACACAATATTTCCTGTGATCAGTAAACGAGCACTTCTTGTTGAATTATGATGCACATTAATTAGCCTCAATTTCTATTTATTTCAAAATAATTTTGCAAGTCTTAAGGGCCCCAAATGGGTTTTGTTCCGCCTAAAAAGATTTCTCTTGGAGGCTCTGTATACGGCCTACACATGAACGAAATATACAAGTCTTTTGTTCACTTCTGTGCATGTGCGAAGTTTTAGCAGATATTTCCGTGGACTATTGCATCATAAAGGCAGTACTGGAATTATCTACTAGATAGTCCGAGACGTGCATGTCAGACTAGAGTTGTAGTGCGATTAAGTTGAATAACAGCCCAAACAGCGGATGAAAACTAGTGAATTTTCTTCATTGGATCTTGTTAGACGGCTTCTTACTTTCCATTTACTTCGAAGGTCCCTGCATTGTCCCAAAGTTTCCTTCGCACTTTCTAGAGCTGGGTTGAACAACGACACAAAATCCTACGAAATAAAAATTGCCTTGTAATCGTATGATGTTAAAATGAGTTTACAAAGCACAGTACTGTACTTACAAAGGAAGTCATTTGTAGGCGCATAGGGTCGGGTCGTTTTGACATGACATGATTAATTACATAGCCAAGTCACATGTTGTTTTCAACGTTGCTGGTGTATATTTAGTGACATGCATTTTTGGATCATGAAAGGTTAGCGACTTCCTTGCGCACATAGCGCAGTTCGAACGATTGTTGTTGATATGTGACATTATGTGGTTCAACAATCAACATGCACTGACACAACGTGGTGTGCGCAGGGGCGCAGCCAGGATTTTTCTAAGGGGGGTCTGAAGTTATGGAAGCAAAAGCCTTGAAAAGGAAAAATATTGCTTGTGATTAGAGTAGTCAAAGAAAGCACATAATTTGTGGGTACACAATTGACTGTTCTCACAACGAAAACTGGGGGTTCTTCCAACCAAACTACCATCTTGTTTCTTTGATATTCTTTCCTGAGCACCGCAAAACTCAACAAACTTGATTATTTGTGTCAGTCGAGTTTTGTTTTGATCTATGATTTTTTTTTACTGTCGGAAAGCATATTCTCACGTCCACGTTTCCTTCATTTTTGTAAAGTTTAAGAAACGCATCAAGCTTCTCTGCGCAAAACTTGTCTTTCGCATTTTTTCAATTTTTGTGAGCTGATTTTACCAACATACCAAGAGCCTTAGCTGACAGCATCAGGTGAAAACGCACGCAACACACCATTTGCAAAGTGACCCTGCATGAATTTCACTGTGGGCTAACCACTTGAACTCCTTCAACCATTGCATTTGGAAACGTCGCTTCTGGAAGCCTGTGTGTACCACAGGAAATCGTATGAAGATAAAGGAGTCCAGCTATTTAACAACAAAGTTCTTCGGTTGCGTTAACTCAGAGAACGTCTCACAAAGTTCACAATGTCAATAATCTTATGCATAGGCGTACGAAGCGGGTGGTCGGGGATGGCGGCCGCCCCCCTGGCTTGAAAATTTTCAGGGCAAGCTCAAGTTGCTCAAAAATCTAGAATGGTACAAAATACTTAAATACAGTGAAAAATTGCAGGGCACACTTTGTTTTTCAAGGCAAGCGCAAGTTGTTCAAAAATCCTGAATGATAAATGATATTTCAATACAATAAAAAATTTTAGGGCAAATTGTTTTGCAGGGCAAGCGCAAGTTGCTCAAAAATCCTGAATGATAAAAAATATATATTCAGTACAGTGAAAAATTTGAGGGCACATTGTTTTTCAGGGCAAGCGTAAGTTGCTCAAAAATCGTGAATGTAAAAAGTATATTCAATACAGTGAAAAATTTCAGGGCAAGCGCAAGTTGCTAAAAAATCCTAATGCTTAAAGTAGGCTATATTCAATACAGTAAAAAATATCAGGGCAAACTCTGTTCTTCGGGCAAGCGCAAGTTGCTCAAAAATCTTGAATGTAAAAATATGTTCAATGCAGTCATAGGCGGATCCTGGATTTTTTCTAGGGGGGGCTGAAGGACGAGTTCATCGGGATTTGTACTGACTGTACAGCAGTGAAGATCCAACAGCTCAGGTAGCTTTTTTAGCAAACACGGCTAATAACCATGCACGTTTTGGCTAAATCGCATGATCGCCATTACCCAGGCTTGCTGTGACCGTTCTGGAGCAGAAGCGGCCTTCAAAAGAATTTAGAAATTATCCTCAAACTTATCTAACCTCAAAAAAGTAAACGTTTTGATGTTGGAAAAGTTTTATTACTTGTAAAACAAGCACAGGACACAGGTCCACGCCGAAAAAACGCGTGGAGCAGGTATAGAAGTGACACAAATCTACACGAAGAAACCTGAAATGCCGCCAGTAACCTTTGCTGACAGTCTGTGCAAGATCCATGCAGTAGCAATTTGTGTTCGAAAATTGCAGATGTTCATGAAATAGAAGTTCATGACCATCGGACTTGAACATTCTTTTGTTTTCGGAAAATTTTCCGATTTTTTGCATAACACCAGAAACGTAACCAAGGGAGGAAAGGGGGCACAATTCCGTGGGCGCCGAGTCACTGTGGGGGCCAAAAAGTCACAACAATGTCACAGACACTTTTTTCAAAACAGTAGCCTACATTTGTTTCCGAAAGACCTCAGGTTCGAACATGGGGGCGCCAAACTTGTTTCTTGCCCCAGGCGCCAACGAATCTCGTTACCTCGTTACGCCTCTGCACATCACGATTGTCTAGTCGAAATAGCGAAATTTATTTACAAAAATACCTGCCCATCAGTGGCAAACTATCAATCACAAACTATCTAAAAGAAAATGATGTTGATTATCGAAGTCATTTGAGCATAGAAAACAATTTGAAGGTCGAAAAAAAGGTATACTATTTCGAAAACAAGCACAATTTTCACTCCCACCATAAAACGCTTGGGGTACACGTAGCGACAAACATACAAAAACTCAAATGCAATACATATGCTGGTACTTCGCCCTGGAAGGTTTTTATTGCATCACAAGAACATTGAAAATTATCAGATAATATCTTTCCACGTCACAGCAGGAGACGTGAAGTTTGCAGTAAGTCAATGACCAAATTCTCATCCATTTAATTTTTTGTACGAAAAGCGACTATATGGCGGTAATGAAATTTTAAAAATATTGTACAGTAGGTTGAAAAAAATTATTAGAGACAGCAGAATATTGGTCGATACAAAAGCATATAATATCCTTGTGAGCTGAACTTTTGTCCAAAAATTGTTGCCGGCAGGCAGGGGTGCATTGCTGAAACAAAGGAACGTCGTTCCCACACGAAACAAAAAAGAAGACTGATTCGTCTACGAGAATTTCCACACTGGATCTTCCTGCTTCACTTTAGTGCTGCGGTGCTATACACGAAATATCTTGTCATTTATACATTTATGCTTCTCCAGGCGCTAAACGTAGAAATTTACATGAAAAATCTAAATCTTGAAGTAACGTTACGAATGCAAAAAGGTGTGGGAACGCCGTTCCCACGCGTCCCACCCCACTACACCCCTGCTGGCAGGTCTGGTGCGAATCAGTGGTCATCTTTAGCATAGCCTACAGCTAATCTAGCGCGCTTCATTTTAAGCCTACCTGACATGTAGGCTACGTTTTACGGTTAGGTTTGCTGTTTTGGAAGTTACGCTGTCATTTAGCACACTAACCTAGCCTGTAGTTAACTGCATTGTAAGTTCATTGTAGCGTAATATAAATGCCTTCGATTAACGACAGTAATAACATGAGCTGCGCTCATTCATTAAAGCTTGTAGGAAAAAATAGTATGATCTGCAGCTTATTCAACTTTTGTCCACAGTTTGCTCCGTCCCGTCGCCACGGGGAGGCATTGGTGAGCTTAGCCCCCCAAACAAAGCTCCAAGCCCCACAAAATTGAAACATGTAAAACTATAAATCAGTGGAGTTTTTTGTTAATTTTTAGAATGTCAAGCCCCCCCGCAGAAACGCAAAGTCCCCTACTGAAAACTTTCTAGCCACGGTTCTGAGTCTGCTGCTTATTCATCTTTTGTCCACAAGAAGCCCAATCTTACCCAAATGAAACAAGAGTTTTGAATACTTATGTGCGCAGTGGCATGCCCAGCCCAAAATTTTGGATGGGTCAAAAGTTTGATTTTAGGCGAGCAACAGTATTTGTTTGAGATACTGCCTCTTAAAGCACAAAATGACTAGATATTTTAAAATTTTGGAGGGGCCATAGCCCCCGGCTACGCCTATGTACGTGCGGTTTATATAATATATGTGTAATGTAAATACTTTATGTAAACACTTACGTATTTATATACCGTTGGGACCATATTTTTTATATAAAACCTTGTTTATTAGAAGTTTCATTTACAGCGAAATAAACAGATTCAGAATGTCCAAATTCAGCAAAATAAGCTTTGCATTATAATTTCGTCCCTATCCCTGAGCAAAAAATGGTTTATTTAAAGGCTATCCAAAAAATCACCCCACTAGAGGTTTCTGTGTCGGAAAACATCGATGAAAAAAAGTATCTGAAAAAAATTAAGGGGGGGCTTCAACCCCTTTAGCCCCCACCCTGGATCCGCCTATGGCTATACAACTGCCATAAAACCATGATCGTAGGGGTCATAAAAGTACATAACAAGGGTAGATAACCAATCAGAGAGTCAGAGATCAAGAGCCACATTCACTGGGTTACTGCAAAGAGCCACATCATATAAATAGGCACACATGAACATCATCCCATCTTTTCCTCACTCATACACGTAACTTTGGTCAGCTATATTTATTGTAAATATTACACACCAACAGGGTAAGGACAGAAATATACAAAGTCGTGTGACTGTGATTGTTGGGATAAGTTCTCCGCAAAGCACAAAGCACAAAGCGCACTTCCAACTTCCACGCAACACGGTAACTAACACGTGTGTCGCGTAAAAAAAATGCGCTCACGTGGGTATGTGGTGTGCTTGTACAAGCTACCAAGCGTGTGCAAGTCGAACCCCGACTTTGAAGGTGAACAACTGGCACAAAATTTTGCAACTTCGACATATACAGTACACGAATAAATAAGGTAATTACGTAAAACCGGGCAAACGGCCGTGAGTTGGCCACTAATTTCCATTGCAAATTTTACAAAAAGATCGTACTACGGTTGAGTGAACATGGTGACGTCATGGAAAGGCAAGCAAATGTCATATGTTTTCTGAGAAACTCGGCCGCGACAGGAGGCCCCCAAAATAATCTGCACAGGGGCTCCCAAATTGCTAAGACCATCATTGACAACAACTTCCACAAATTTTGTAGTGGAATTTTGTGCAAATTTTGTTGAATGAATTCAAACGTGTGGCAATGTCACCCAGACGTTCGGTAGATGCTTAAAAGAATTTTAAAGGTGTAAGTAAGCACCCTCCCTTTACCTCCAACTACCACGCCAGTGGTGTATCCAGAGAAACATAGGAATGGGACTCCCATCTCTATCCTCAACTCACACAAATATCCTGGTTGACTGCACTTCTCATTTCTTTGCGGAGGAGGATTCACGTTGCTGCGTTTGTCAGAAATCTAGTGAAGAAGGCAACCTGCTGAGAACATTTTATGTACACGCATAGACTACATTAGGAAACACTGTTAATTTTCGCAAAAATCTGAAAACAGATAAATACTTGGCTGTCACAAAAAAAGTCTCTTGTGAGCATACGGTATCACTCATCTTGTCAAAAACATTACACTGCTGTAAAGCGCCCTGTACAATTTCCGTCAATAATCACTCAAAAAACAACTAGGATTGCTACACTTCTTTTCTGTGACAATGAGAGATGCAGTTAACCAGGATCTTGGTGTGCGTTAAGGATAGAGATGGGAATCCCATTCCCATGTGTCTCTGGCCATCAACCAAAATGCGTGAAAAAATTGCTCGCCGCAGTACAGTAGTATCGTTTTCTAAAACAGTGAACTTAGTTCATTGTTTTAGTGTCAATTCGTGAAGGCATATTATTTTCCATTGTGTGCACATCAAAGGATTTCATGTTATAAAACATATGTGTACTTACTAATTTACTTGAGCATTCCGTCATTAATAAACTCTGTTCTTGATTATTTCCATATTCACCTGCACTCCGATTTTTTTACTTTTGGATCCACATTTGACACGCATTTACGTTTCACTTAAAATACAAGACGTTTGCCCGACGTGCTGTTAAACGTCTCCAGAAAACGGTATTTTCAATCGTCATTTGCATTATTAGCATAAGGTCTTTGTCAAGAGAAGACTGAATTAGGCTGAGTTTGAGATGATGAAGTAGGCTATATTGTGTCTGTAGTCCGAACTAATTTTCCACAAGTACGCGTAACAAGCTCGTAGTTGGCAAATAAAAAAAAATTGTGAAACAATCTTATCGAAAGCGTTTAGTTTTTAAACACGGTCATTTAATTAACTGCAATTGCATAAAGGTGTCGTGATGAACTGAAAAGAGTTAATTATTTGCAACAAAGCAGATTCGAACCTTCCGTGCTGTTATGACAACATTGTTGCAGAAGAAACAAATCTGAGTCCGGTCAAACTATCCATCGCGCCCTTTCATCAGCCCAAACTTATAAACTTTAGATTACTATCAATTTAAGTAAGTTCTGCTAAACGTCTTGCACACAGGGCTTGTTATTGGTCGCAACACACATGCTTAAGACTTTCTGGTACTTGCTAGACTCCGGTTTAACCTTCTCCTGCAAGGCAGATGTTTAGGTTACTAAAGCACCACAAATTTTGTATCGCACGTACTGTATAAGCTACAAGTATCAACAAATCTAGAATAAGGTGTACGTGAACGGAGCAATGTTATCTGTAATTCGCTAAATGGTTTTAGAGCGGGAGCCCAGAGGGTCTAAGTTTGCTGGAAAGGTAACTAATTTCTAATGGTATTGCATCATCTGGTATAGCTTCCTGTAGGCTACAAGGAATTGGTGGTCTGCCGTGCCACACCTGGTGGGTGGGTGTGGTCATGGGGGTTGATCAACGGTACCCCCAAAATTGAGCTAGAACAACCGGAAAGGTAACCACTTGCAAACTGTTGCTATATGTCCAGCATAATTCCATGAAACAATAACTGACCAAATCCAGATATTTTAAACGATGGGGAACCTCGCTTCAGACCCTCAAAATTTAGCTAGATCAGCTGGAAAGGTAACCACCTAAAACCTGCTGCACAATTTCCAGCATAACCTCAGTAACCATAAATGACCAATGCCGGACATTTCACTGCTCCGAATTGGAGGATCTCAGCTGTGATAGTTCAGCTATGTTTCCAGAAAAGTGCTTCCCAACCTTTTTAAGACAAGGACTATTTTCAGACCAGTGTAAACCTTTGCGGACTCAAGATTGACCAAGACTACGAGAATAGTACAAACACTAATTTTAGCAAAACTGGTTTATTGCCCACATTCAAAAATTTTAATGAGAATCATGTCTCTGAGTTTGTTTCATAAGTCGAAATAAAGGCCTGTGGTCGTCAACGTACATCTCATGTCGTCTTCTGGTTGAAGTTGGTTGCGGTGCTTGGTTTTAAAAATAGTTGTAGTGTTGAAAAACAGTTTCGCAACGGTGTTTAGCTGAAAAAAGCAAAAACGTTTTTGTTGCCTGCCGACACAGATCAGAGAGAGTTAGTTTCATTGAGTAAACATTCGCCAAAAATTGTGTCAAAAAAACATTTTTTAACTTTTCTATCCACACTTGTCGATTTTGCAGCTCAGTCAGCTGTTCAGCAATGCAATACACTCAGTACACTTCACAATGTACCTGTAGCTCTGGTACTTTAAAAGGACTTCTCACCCATTCAAATATTTTGACCTAATTATGAGAAGAGATATACCCATCCAACTCGGAGAGATGTGATAAGGCGCTCAAGAAAGATATGACGAATGCAGTGCAAATCAATTTTTACCACTTCTGCAAATCGATTTAATGCCAGAAAAGCAGCTAACTTTCCACTTTCAATTCGATGGATCCACAACTGTATAAGGTTAAACGCGACGATTTCTTGGACACATCTAAAAATGTTTTACCTTTTCCCTACATGGGGATGTTTATCTGGTTCAAATATGTAAAAAATCACCTGAGAATAGCTATTTGGTAATCCATTTGTTGTTGTGGAATCGTTCAGCAAAGTTATGATTCTGTTCTTTTTACGTGCCGGACTCACTGCGTGAGCCACTCTCTCCAGCATCTTTCCTCATGATAGCCAACGGATGTTCAAATGAAACAAACGCCCACTGTGGTCTGCCCCATCTCTTCACAAAAAGCACCAAACTGACGAAAGCTGAAGGGATGGCATTTGATGTGATTGAACGCAGATGAAATATAATTTAAAACTAATGTCAGATCTTAAATTTCTTCGCTGTCAAATTTTTCTCGGTGAAGAAGACAATAACTATCTAAATATGTTTGTTTTCCTTTTTCATGAACTCATAAAACCTTTTTGGTTCTCATCATTCTCGAAGCACCATCGGCACAAACAAACACGCAGTGAGTCCGAAAAAGCTGATATTCCTGAAGGAATCTACCTTCTTAAACATTTCTTTTCCCATGGTATGTTTGACAAGTGGACGGCAAAAGAGAAATTTTTCACGTAGTCCTCAGTCCCCGGTATCGCACGAACACCTTGAGCTGTGCATCGTTTCCAAAATCTGTTGTCTCGTACAACTCTAAAAAAAATTTCCACTTCGCTTCGTAGCAGCAACAGTTTATTGCAGAATATCAACTGAGAGTTCTTGGATGCGCCATTTGATGGTGTTGTTTGACAAAAAAAACAAAACACAATTAACTTATTAGCTGCGACATCACTACGCATTATCCTGGCTATTTTCACGGCTGCTGGTTTGACCAAGCTCTCTTCCGTTCTGAGGGGCTTTTGCTCTTGCATTTTTCCAAGCAATACCAAACGAAGCACGTACTGCTTTACTATGGGAATAAGCTTTTACTCTTGAAATAGATGTACGATAAGTACAACCTCACGTTACCTGGTGTTTTTTCTCTTTAAAAAGCTCAAGGTTTTCGTCAAATTATT
>JGI24159J19872_10008973_pt1 | contig 13101 bp, 5 predicted proteins | sample Ectturendosymbi4_FD_19872 | JGI IMG/M metagenome (IMG submission 19872) | reverse complement strand
ACAGGAATATAACAGAGAGTTGTATTCTTGTAAAGCTAATCACAATTTTTCATACGAGTATTTTATTTGAAACAAATATATTTCATCATGGGGAGCCCCCTTGCAGCGGGGGGCCCGGGGCAATTGCCCCCGTTGCCCCCCCCTTAATCCGGCCCTGCAATCGAATCAACCACGTGACACTCGGCGATTAACCTGTTGACTATCCCTGGTCTATTTCGGTTTTTAAGCTGCATTTCCTTTTGGTTAGAATTTTGAACATTCTACTTCAAGTTTCATGCAGTCAAACTTTGCTAAAAGACAGTTTGAGTTTGTAGTTTTTGCAAGCTACATAGTTTAACCATATTTCACACTGTGATCTACTCTCAGTGTTACAAATATATTTTCTTCATTTTATCAATTGATTGAATGCTGGAGCTCTTTTGCAATTAGCTGATGCAGGTGAAATTGGTCATATGACAAGGACTATATCCTTGGATTAGCGGATCTTCTTTGCCATATAACCAAAAACCCAAACCCAAATTGTAAACCTGTGTCTGGTTTTGAAAACTTATTAAAAACGTGCTGTAGCTTACATTCCCATAAAACGAGTCGTCTCTATCGGCCCAGACTACACAATGCTGAGAGCCCAAACGATGATCACTCGCACAGCAGGATTTCCCTCTGGACCAGGTTCATCGCACTAATGGTACCGGTTTTTATTTACTTTTTTCAAATGTTTCCAAACTTTTCTGGTCAGATGTGTGGTTTGGGTTTATTAGGTGTTAGGTTTAGGTTTACTAAGTTTCTACCAAGCGTAGTCCAGCCTACTGCACACTTGTCATGGATTAGTGTCATGCTACAGGCGATGGATGAATAAGTTTTCAAAAATGAAGTTCCACTGGTGGACCTGTAACCACTGCCTGTTTGTTTCGTATTTAACCAGTGTTGCATTCGGATAGGATGGATATCGGATACTAAATTTCATAAATTTTCTGAAAAGCATTGAATATGGATATTAAAAAAAATTATCGGATATGGACCAGGAGTTAAAAAATCAATATCCACTCACCTCTGCTGCACACGCTGCAAACTGATGACGTTGCAAAAATAATATTTGCTGACATTGCAATTGTGCGACCAAAGGGTGACGAAAAAGTTGAAATTCAAGACCTACCGTAAATTTTATTCTGATTTCAATATTAATCCCATCCCCTGTTAAAAGCGTTTAACATATCGTCACTTTTTTGACAATTAAATGCTCTAGGTTTGCTGAAAACTTTAGAAAAATCAACCGACCGGACTTTGCTTTTATGACATGTGATGATTCGTACGTGCACATATCTATATTTAAATAATTATTTTCCTCAAAGGCGATGCAGTTCAACCACAGCTACTGGAATCAGAGCTACAAAAACTCTGCGATGCCCTTCATTTGTGTATTCCACTATCACGTTGGCATGAGGCTTCGTGGCATTGTTTATAGCTGTGATTCAGTAGTTGGGTTCTATCTCGTCAAAAACAAACAGCGCATCAAATTCAGAAAAATATGTCGTCGATCAGTAGCCTGTTCAATTGCACTAAAATCTTTGTTGACCTTCCTTCATTCAGAGACTTGGTGATGGTTTGTCCCACTCACCCGAAAGAAACAATACACTGGAGAAGAATATGCGTCGAAAAAGTCGAGATTGTGGCATATCTGCTGATACCACTCGCTGTCTTTGGTGTACTGGCGAACCTTACGACGGTCCTTGTAATAACAAGATCAAAGAAGCTAAAGTGAGTTCATGGCCAGGTGGTTTAATCGATCTATCAGTGGACTAAAACCTAAGACAAAGCGGTTTTGCAGATATGCGTTTTGCGAATCCCAAATATTTTTGGACTTGCAGTTTTAGTGTTTGCAAAAACATTTGCGTTTTTGGTCTGAAAATTCATTGTTTTTAGCAGAAAGTACGTCTGCATGCTACTTGAGTTTTCGATAAACCTTTGCTTAGCCAAGCAGTTACCAAATTAAAATATATCCTGTACTTGTCGGTGTCATACTCGTTGAAAATGTATCAAGCATGGTGAATGACTACACCACTGTTCATGTAATTGTCCATGCGCATAAACGTTTACCTGTATTTAAGAAACCATTGCAACAGTTTGAACCTAATGAACGAACCCAAGTTTGAAATTGCTACTGTTTTTTTTCCGCGCAAAGAAATTCTGATTAAACTGTTTTGTTCCAGCTCACCCATTCACCGCATCTTGCTGAGTCTCTGCATGTCGGATGTGACGTCAGCACTTTTGAGCACTCTTATGATTTACGGAACAATCAATGGTCACGTGGGCGGAAACTACACTGGGATATTGCTATTTTATGTAAGAAAGGGGCCTTTCCTATAGATTTTAGCGTTCTTTTTGTTTGATGAAATTGTAGCTCAAAAAACAACTGTGATTTTGGTAGTTCCTGTTCAAGAAATGAAAACAACGTTTAACAGATTTTTTCACACGGGTTTATATTGCTGGAACGCGAACATAAACACGGTTACGTAAGTGTTTTTATCCTTNCCANCGTAAATGGCCTTTTATACAAATCTACATTGCAAATATTTCTTTTATTTAAAAATTGACGTATAACTTTTTTTGATAAGAACTTTCTCTATATTTTTATAGCTCAAAGTTTAAAAAAATATTTTCTTACGCAAAACCTCTCTTTTTTTGCACTTTGGTTGCTGAACCGAATTTCAGTGGCATAGGTAGAACAAGTAAGCAAACATTGAAACGGTACCATCCTATTTAGCTATAAAAAAGTGCAATAACTCTTTGTTTCAACAAATAACAATTTCATGTGGGCTAAATGTGCTTGCATAAGAAAGCGTGTCACCAAAAGTCATCTAAGTTTGATAAAAGTGGTGTAATTTAACCTCCAGATTGTCATGAGGCATAACCTTCAAATACATAGCCGAAAACTAAATAAATACGGTTGTTCTACAAGGAACAGCATACAGCTAAAGCAAATGTGAGCCAGTGTTAAAAATTTTTTCTGTAGCTTGTTGCTCTTAACTTTTAATCATCGAACTAACTTCAAAAGCAGACACATCAGCTAAGTGTAGCAAAGTTGTAAGCGTGACGGAACGCCAAGTGTCTTTTGTCGATTTCGACTCTTTAATTCATTAAGGTCAGATTGCTTGAGTACTTCCGTGACTTGTGAAACATGTTTTGAAAAAAAATGTACATTAAACTCTGTGGGCTAATTTTACGCTTTTTGCAAATAGTTTGTATTCTTTTCTTCAAGTAATTCCATTCTAAGCTCACAGCAAGGTGTTTTTCGAACTAACCATTGTAATGAATTAGACGTAGCTGCCATCTATGATAACATGATTTGTAGTAAAGGTAACAACCGTATAACATGTACATGCCTCCGATACTTGGGCAAAGCGTTTGATTGTGCTGATCATAATATGCCACAACCAAAATGCTTTTTCTATGGAGTAAGAGGAGCTCCCTTCGAACAGCTTGCTTCCTACGTGGACAACAAGGTTCATTGTAATAAAAGGGTACATCTTAAATCTTTCTTACCTGTAACACGAGGCATTTCGCAGGGATTTGTCGTTGGACCTTTACTATTTCTGAAATATGTTGAATGATATTATAAAAGTCTCGAAATTCAATACCGTTTTACTGTATATTATGCTGATTACATCAATCTTCATTTTCCAGGAAAGAGTATAAAAATCCATAACAAGTTAAGAAAACTGATTATTGGGCTCGTGGTAAAATATTACGAATAAATTTTGTGAAAATAACTTCATGCTCATGAATTACCCAACAATAAAAACGTTTCTTTTCATATTAATAATTATGAACCAATATCACGACAAACAACTTAAATATCTTGGCATTATAGTTGATGATGTTGAAGTAGAAGCCTCATTTAGAAAAGTTGATAACACAACTTTCATTATCAAGTGGAAGCTTGATCAATATGAAAAACAACACCAGCAACATTTCAGTAATCGGATATGTTTATTTTGCTCTTTTAAATTTTTATCTAATTTACTCAATACTTAATTGGGTAAGAGCCAATAAAACTACTTGGCGTATAACTTTTTATATCTTTATTAGATTGCAGAATAAAGCTGTAAAAGCTCTTAAACACAGAAAACAGCTTAAACCTACTAAATACATTCTAAGAAACGAATTTTAAAATTCCTGATTCATTTAAATTACCAAATGCCACATTTGTGCTCACCTTTCATAACTTCAAATTCTCGAACACTTTGAAAATTACCTTTGTTAACTTGCATAAGTTCCTTATTATCAAACAAGTTTAGCTCCTTCGCAAAAAATGTTTTTAGCAGAATACGAAAACAATCTGGTGGTGAGCTTTCTTTAATGTTTACTTCATGAAAATCTGAAATCTCTCATCTTTTTCTTTAGGAAAACATTACAAAAATGTCTTATTCTTTTTCCAATACGCCAGTAGTTTCTTTACTCGTATTGTATTTTTGTTTCATTTTCTGTCAGTGTGTATATAGTGCCTTTTCCTTTATGGTACGTTTCACCCATCATATTTCTCACGCCGCCCTCCCTGCACATAGGCATTCTTTTCACCCCCTGTGCTTCTTGTTTTTCTTATAAGCTGTGCTTTCCAAGTACTGCATTTCGCTTCATCATCTTTCATATTTACTTGAAANGTCTTCAATTTAGTTGTGATCCATGCCAACAATATANATGGCTGAGTAGTTGATGCATAAGGTCTTTTGCCAACTTTTTGTGTTTCAGTTATGTTAGCACACATCAATTTGCTAAACATGAATTGTTGCACATGGACGTATTTGTGCAAATGACAACAATTTTAGTAATTGATGTAACTGTCACCAGTTTTCAGAATTCCTAAGTGCTCAATTGTTTTTCTCATTTTTATTTACTATTAACATGCGGTTAATTTTTCTGCCGTTTGGTGTTTTGCTTTATTTCTTGTGTTTCTGTTTACCAGGTGGTTTGAGTAATGAACATGCGCGAATAAACCCATCTACCTAACTTTATGATGTTTCCTCTAATGTTGTAAAGTTATGTAAAGTCATATCGTATTCATCATGTTCAAGCAAATAATATCCACAATAAAGTCTCAGTAAAGAAGATGCTTCATCGTCATGTTTAGTGGTAAAACCATACATGCCGAACATTGTCCAACGCTACAAACGACATAAATACGAAGCTCCATAGCAGATAAACAATGTGACATGAGACTCAAATTACTGTTCAGTAATGCTATATGACGACACACATGACACCGGCTGACGATCTTATCTATCACAAAGCTAGCAACGGCCAAACCGCTACCGTTACGATATAGACTGGTTGTGCGGCTGAGTAAACATGCTCAAAGTGAAAGTGTCAAATGTAGACAGGGGCGTAACGACGGGTGGCAAAGGAGCATAGTTCGCCGGGCGCCGAATCACTATGGGGGCCCGGAAAAGTCCTAACAATGTCGTAAGTACTTTCTTAAATGCAGCAGATTTGCTTCCGAAAGACCTCAGGTTCGAACATGGGGCGCCAATTTGCTTCTTGCCCCGGGCGCCATCTAACCTCGCTACGCTCCTGAATGTAGGGAAGGTTGGATCAATCAAAAGAAAACTTGAAGAGAACTTGAGGGATTTAAGATCACTCCTAACAGCACTGCAACGCAAGGGCGTACGCAAGGGGTGGGGGGTAGGGTTAAAATCCCCGCTTGACCTTGACATTTTGCAAAAAAATTATTACCTGCGCAAAGGAGATTGATTGTTTTCCCAGACTTTTTTGCTTGTTGATATATCGACTTAACTTAATGCAAACACCAAGGAATAAATTTGCATGTAAATTTCAAGGAACATTGTAAATGGGCCAAAAAGTAATAATTCGGTTTTGGTGTGAATCTGGGTTATCGCCTGCATCCAGAAACCATCTCACCACTTTTGCAGACCTTTCGTCCACTACGCATGTTTAAGATTGTGTTTCGCGATAGTTCACTTTATCCGAAACAATTGTCTTTTATTTTGTCTGCTAAGGCTGGTCAGCGCAAGCGCTGACCGCATTGGCTACATTACCAATTTCTGTAGCATGATAGAACTGTTGCACGAGCTCGAAAAAACAGTTTTTAACATAGCAGCATCCATTAGATAACGTCTCAGCAGGGAAAGAGGAAAACGAAAAATTTGTTGGACTTCAAAACATAACAAAACATTGAAAGTTGTCTTGCGTACTTTATGCGGATTCTCAATTCTTGTGTAGTTTAGCAAGATTCGATCTTGAAAATCGAGGGTGTACGCAAGCCAGTCCAGCCGCACACTTTCTATGCTGGATTGCTGGTATTCGACAAGACATAAGCGCAGCCTCATTTTGCAGTTGTACATTGCTCGGACGCAGTGATGGATGTGTTTTACTTCCTGTTTTAACGCGCAGCCCGATATTTTTGCAGTTATGAACTGCTGTATCGTAGCGTTGACTTTATTTTTCTCCGATATCCTAACTTGGAGCGCTGATACTTTATATTCAGTGCAATGACACCTTAAATAAGGGGAGTGCGTGTAGAAGAATGTTCATATTATGTCAACAAACTTCGCCAAAACGTTGGTCTGGAAACATGAATATGACGTCAAATTGTGACGTCACAAACAGTGCACACCAAATACAAATGACTACCATATGCCACTGAATGCAACCCCCCATGAAAATTTTCTGCGTACGCCACTGCTGCAACGTGTACTATTACAGCGCCCAGCACAGGGTCATTTTTTCTGTTGAACAGCGCTTAACCATTACTAAGCACAGGCCAGATGTGAAAAACAATATAAACTTCGCATTAACAGCGATCTCTTCTTTATTCAGGGCAACAAAGATTTTTCCTGTCAATCTTTCGTGCTTCTGCATCAAGCGACATTGCTGAAATAATAACACCCAGCAATGAAAAAGCTGTTTGCGGGCTTGGGTGCAAACATGCCTCTTAAATACTATTGCATGACCGCTACAGAAACTTGCACTCTTCCTCTTCAAATCGTTTTTCTGCTCGAACGGTAGTTCAAAGACTCCAACATATCTTGCTCTATTGTTCTATAACAATGACCCATTTTGAAATTTGAGTACTGCTTTGAATAATTCTGCCTATGTATCAAAAATGTAACATTGGCAAATGAAGCCATAAGAACATGACGTAACATTTTTCTAAAATATGACATAACTTTTTTTAGCTTTAAGGTCACAGAAATGGTCGTGTTGATCGCCCATATTTGTAAATAATACCACATTATCTTCCCGAACTTTCAGTGCTTCAGACGCAGTCTGAGCCACATTCTAATTATAATCTATTATTGCGATGGCTTTCCCACTACACCGATTTATAGAATGCATGAGGGAGTGGGAGGCTGCGAAGGACCAGGGGTCATTTAGACTGCAAACCTCACCTTCCTAGGACGAAGCTACTTATAGTGTAAAAAAAGGGAACAGTGTATAATAGTTGGTAAAGGTCTTTTGCTCTGGGTATAAAATTTAATATCCGCAATGCAGTTATGCAGTTATACGGCTTATTGATGCAAAATGTGTTGCAGGCAAGTTCAAGCAACCAGAAAAAAATGGCATAAAGTTATCACATTAAACATTTGTTGTTTTCACATATTTAAAAGTATTCGTGAAAGCTAAAGAGGAAATGCGTCTAAAGTTATGAACTAATGCAACACCACAATGGTGTCAAGGAGTTAAGCAGTGTGAGAGCTGGGCGTCATAACATGTATTGCGGAAAAGAGATGGTGCTGGCATCAAGCTAAGCTTTCAGACAGGTTTGGGTATAAATCGTAGGGAAAATCTATGACACAAACTAAGCCTGTTGGAGAATCCTATGTTACTTAGATAAGCAGATTGCACAATCGACGAAAGACGTGTGGGTTGGTCGTTTTCGGTCATAACATTGTATGAACACGTAAAAGAATACCCAGAATTGAAATTTAGCAAATTTATACCATTTGAATTCCTTTTCGATTTTCATTTGATTAGACTTGGGTCTGTAAATTTCCGTATTTGATGATTTCAGGTCTGTTTTATTCTCAAAAACTTGCAGAAGCCAGGATGAGGCTTCTTGATAGCACTTTGGGCGCTGGGCGCTTTTTTCGCCAAAGGTAATATTGTGTGCCGGGCGGTTTTGGGCGAAACCAGCGTTTGAAAATAACTAAAATGTATGTATTTTCAAAGAAAGACGTAATGAAGGACGTAATTATTATATCTTCAATTAACACAATAATTGCAGCCAAATTTGGAAGTTTGGGCGAAAAAAAATAAAACTGTAAATACAACCTAAAGCAGGGGTCACCAACCTTTTTGAAACTGCGAGCTACTTCTTGTGAACCGGTTAATGCGAAGGGCCACTATAGTTTGTTACACACCTCTGAAATAAAAATTTTGCTCAATTTACTTAAATTATTTTAGTATTGATATTCGTTAAAGTGAAGACATTGACCATGTTAATGTTATTTTTAAAACAGGCCGGCGGGCGACCTACTTGGTTCTTGCGGGCGACTTGGTGCCCGCGGGCATCACGTTGGTGGCCCCTGACCTAAAGTGATAAAATCTGATTTCTGACAATATTGCCTTGTTTATGGCTCTTGCAAAACTTACGATCCCAAATTTGTGTTTCTTCATGATATAATATTCGTTTGACTGCTTTCCACATAATATTCATCAGATTTTCATAATGATGCAACAGTCAACTTCCAATCTAGTAATTGCACTCTTGATTTAAAAATTTTAATTGGTTGAACGGGCGTTCCAGCTCGTGCAGAGCTGGCCTGAAGTGGTGCTTCTTTGTGGAAAGCACGATGGAAGCCTATTCCGTGTTTACTGGTTTCTGCAAAATAAAGTATTGATATTCTGCAAACAAACGTGTTATTTATGATTAAATTGTAAGAATTTATTAACTGTTGAATAAAAACAAGCAATTTTTTCTCTTGGGTTTGAAGCGGAATTTATTTTGCGCTTGATAAGTATTTATGTAATACTACCTTATGAATCAATAGCTACATACAACTATATTTCAGTTTCAGTTATATGTATGTTTTACACTCATTCAATATTTGCGCATTTGTTTCCTTATACAGGCAGGCTTCTTCAGCGCCACGTTCGGGACGTCCCTTGTCACAAGCTTCCACATCTGTTGGTTCGCCGCCGTTCGCTTCATATCAATCAGGTGGCCCTCGTTATATTCGAATATAAAGAAGATCAACGTTACGGTAGGTTTTGGTTCAGGTACTGGTAAAATGGTGACAGAAAGTTTAGTTCAGTGAAACGGAGACAATAGTCTCAACCATCATATTAGTTTCTTTTTCTTAATTGTTGTAATACGGTAGCGTTAAACACCATACGTTATGGGTGCCGGCATCGCTAAACTTCTTTGGTAAAAAATCTTTGAAATTGTATGTAGAAATCCAAAAAAAGTTAATTGTATTTTTGTATGATTGAAAAAAGGATCGGCAGCAGCTCACCTCAAAGCTTATCTTGAGTACATATCGAACATGTTGCCATTTTAGATCTGTCATGATAAAGATTCTTTCAGTCTTATGTCGATGTTCTATTTCTGTTTTTGCCCCTGCGTTTGCAAAGGTGTGAAAGTGTCTTTTCGGGCGACGAGACCCCAAAATAATAAAGCATTTTCAAACCACGATTGCTTGATTGCAGGTCTTTTCCGCCATTATATGGTCGCTGGTTTCCATTGGTATCATTGTCGTGCTTGTCGAGCAAATTGCTTGTGATCTCTCGAGGTGAGAAATTGTTCTGACATTTCCGATTTATACACGTTCCAAGTTACTGTATGTTCAGAGACTACTTTTTCCAGAGTTGGACAGTAACCTGAAAACTGCAAGGAACGTGCATTAAAATAATATCACATAAGATAGGAGGCAAGGCTTGCTCGCACGGACGAATGGTTTAAAACTCAAATAAAGCAATAACTGCTGGAAAATCACAATGCAGAAAAGAAGTGTAGCAAAAAACAAAGTGATTTTGCAAAATTCGGGTCGTCCTTTTACTACCCAGGGCTTACGTCGAAAATACCACTGAAAATCTTTTCATTTTGTTTTGAGTAAAGGAAGCCTCAATGCAAAACAAGATTCATGATTTTTTGGTGCCCAGTAGTTTGTGCTAAGCAAATGCATTGTTTTCAACCAGCGATGGTGTATTAGGAAACAGAAGCACACTTTTGCATAAGCTATCAATAACATGAGGTTAAAATAAACATCGGGAAAACTTTGAGGTAAACTTTCCGGAATAATTTGCCTTTCTGCATAAACCCGATGAAAAAACGACGAAAGCGCTCTCTGTCACAACAGACATAGACGCATTGTTTTGGTGATTAGCTGGCATTTTTCTTATTTTGTGCTGATTGGTTGGCAATTTTCTTTTTCTGTGGCGATTGGTTGTCATTTTTGTTAATTGTGGTGATAGGTTCGAATTTATCCTTTTTTGTAGTGAGTGATTGGCAATTCTTTCTTTCTTTGCACTTTGCAAGTGCTTTTAGGTGCAGGTGGTAAAATATTTACATTTTTTTTAACAAGCATCGGCGGAGCGAGACTCGCGAGTGGATATCTTTCACTTTCGATTGTTCTGGCCATTCTTATAACGCTGTTCTGTCTCGCGACCGCACTGGAAATCATCCACCGAACAACGAAGCACAAACGACTTCAAGGTTTTTGCGTGTTTTCTCTGCGAAAAGTTGTTCAAACCTGATCAGGCGTTTGCTTAACTTAAGATTGAGTTTATCATGAAAACACCGAATTAAGATATGAAACGACAAATGATTTGCGTCTGTAGTAATCGCACAAAAACTATGCTTTCACAATTTACAAAGATTAATTTTTAATGCCGACCTTGCTTCCATTTTTGAAAGGAACCTTGCAATGACTCAATTTTCAAGCAGATGTCACCAACCAGTAATGCTGTCATGGGCGTCCGCAGAATGTTTTCCAGGGGGGGGGAAAAGTCGACATTTTGCTTATCTTTTTCAGATTGTTGGCGATGCAACGCAAATGGACGTACACAAAAAGAAAATGTCCAGTGTTACGGCAACAGTTGCAAACAGTGTTTTCCTTGTAAGAAAACTTTACACTGAGCAAATGTTTGTTTTAATGAGCATGGATATTTTAAGACTGAGTTAGCAGAGTTCTAAATGAATTACAAACTGAGTGAATTTTTAGAATAAGTGCAAAATCATATAAAAATACGAACAAAGCACCATTTAATTCAAATAGCTTCTCCTTGTTTTCGTGCTTTCCAATGTTTTGGAATGTTGAAAACTGTGCGAGATGAGATTTTGAGCAAATAGTCTGGTGGTACTGCACATTTGCGCGCTTTAGAGGGAGCATTGATTGTAAAAAATGCACTTTATTGGCAGCAATGCTTCTTTTTTACTCATGTTTCTTTACACATAGTATAAACTAGGGGTCGGTAAACTTGTTGAATGGAAGAGCCATTTGCAGAAAACCAAAAACATCAGCGAACCCCAAAGCCAGTTTGTAACGTCAATACAAATACGGTAAAGAATGCAAGTGTTACATTAATGATGTGAACCCGTAATGAGACCTGACGATTAAATATTATTGAAATCGCTTCCCTAACCTTACTGGCTGGACCGTCCTTGATTTACAAGGAATGCAAAGCATGGTTTAACTCTTGGAAATGGTCAAATCTGGCTTGGAACTCCTCCGGTAGTCTTACAATTTATTTTAGTGTTCTTCCACTTTCTGATCGGCAAATGCCTCTTCGCGAAAAACATTCTGACGTTGACGAAATGACAGAATGTTTTTGACAATACGTGTCTTTGAAAATTTTTACTTTTCTTCTGAGAACTTCAGAAGCCTAACTTGCGATTTAGATTCACTGTCGTTGCTATCAAATCGCGCAGACTCCCTGGTGACTAATTTCACGAACTTGTGTAAACACATTGGTAAATGAAAAAACGTTAAACATGAGGCAGTTGGAAATATCGATATTCATCTAGAATAGCCACACAAAATATGTCGGCGATCCGCAGTTCGCCCACCATTGCCACAAACCTACGTGGCTGACCACTATCAGCAGTCACCGATCATTGTCTCGCTCGCTGCATTACCTGCCAAATTGTCTCCGTTCAGTAGTTACATGCGTCAAAACGCCTACCACCGTTATGCAACAAAGGCCAATAGCAGAACAATTATCTCCCCAGTTTCGCAACCTGCCTCTGCAGGCAAAGAAGCGGATTAAGTGAACTGCAAGTTCATCACTGCATGTTACCAGAACTGTGAACCTGAGTCCTGACTCTTGTGCAGTGTGAGTGTCATGTCGGCAAACAAACTGTCATTGCAAGAATTAACTCAACTAATCAAAATTAAACTCCCGATTTCACGTTTTCTAGAAATTTTTGCTTCTTAGTCCCAAAATTTCCAGGGGGGAAATGCCCGTTTTCCCCCCTCTGCGGACGCCCATGAATGCTGTGATCGCTTCTGTGTAATAGAACCATAGATTAATATAAGGAGAGGACGCATTGTCTCCGTCACGCTCGACTGCGACTTTACTGGACTTTTTTGGCAATTAGCCAAAAGTGTCCATACTGCAGTGTAAACGAGGTACTTCTATGTTACCAAATTACTTCAGTCGATCTACAGTAGCCTTTGGTTGTATTATAAGTGGTTCTTATGGGAATTTGTATAGGCCTAGCCAGTTTGTTTTGAGGTTTGACCTTCTTCTTCTTTCATTTGAGCGAGTTCTTCTTTTATCCACTGCTAGCCCGCCTAGATATCGGGGCAGGTGTTGAGCAGCCATTCGGATGTCTCATCGTCCAGAACCATCAGGCCGTGCAGTCCGTGGGGGGGTTGATGGATTGGACAGTGGAGGACGACATGGTCGATGGTTTGTTCTGCGCCACACTCACAGGCCGCAGAGGAGGCCATACCCCATTTGTACAAGCAGGAGCGGAAACGTCCGACACCGGTGCGGAGGCGGTTGAGCTGGACCCAGGCTCTTCTTGGGAGGGTCATTCCTGGTGTGTGTGTACCGGTGTCTGGAATTGAAGTGCGGAGTCTTGTGGGGTTGTCCGCCCACTCCGCGTTCCATTGATGATCCGCCCACTGCGCCGCACGTATG
>JGI24159J19872_10008970_pt1 | contig 13102 bp, 10 predicted proteins | sample Ectturendosymbi4_FD_19872 | JGI IMG/M metagenome (IMG submission 19872) | reverse complement strand
GTATATATGCTGCGACCACCTTTTCTGTGCTAGGCGCGATCGCCTTGTCCTTTTGTGACTTGGACAGTTGAAGCAACTTTTCCAAAGATCAGTTTATTTCTGTCACGTCACTGAATTTCTTAACCGTTCCTTTTGTGCAGAACGAGATGATATCTTTGGAAATGGCAGCTCGCGTGCTGATCACAAACGGCAGTGCTACAGAGAACAAATACAAAAGTAAAAATCGTTCTAGTTTTAAACTGGTTTCAATCGCTTTAATAGAACGCATGTGTTCTTGTGCATCGTGAAATTTCATGTCACGACTGTCGAACACGCCAACTTAATCCTGTGTTGAATGACTTGGAAAATTTGAGGCATCGATGTGTGTCAAAAATTAATTGTTTTGAGTTCTTGGCATGTAGTGAATCAGAATAATTTTAATCCTGTGTAGTGTGTCCTACAGAGGAATGTTGGGTGCGTTGCATGGGTACCTGTGGACTATGTTTACGTCTTGCTCGTTAGGTGGCAAAAGGTGCCCCTGTAGAGCTTTGATACTCCCAAAATACTTTTTTGTGAATATAGCGCTATTTGTTTGTTTGCAGCCAAAGTTCGCCGTCTTTATGACATCGCAAATATTCTGACCAGTTTAAAGTTAATCAAAAAAGTGTTTTGTCCAAGAAGGAAGCCTGCTTTCAGGTACGTAGTGTTTACAAATTCTTCGCCAAAGGTTTAACGTTGCCATCGTAACCGTTTCTATTCTTTGCCTAACTAAAGACCTGAATAGTTGAAGTTGTAAGACTAATTTTGAAATCGCATGTTTTGCATCAGGTGGATCGGACCAGAAGTGCACTACAAACCCACACCCGTTAAGCCCTCGCCAGTCAGCCCAAAATTCATCGCAAAATCATCTGCGTCTGGTCTGTGGATGTCCCCACCCTTTAAGATGGTTGTTAAAGATGGTGGTCTTTCAAGCTTGTGTGAGGTACGGAGTAGAGACCTGATTGTACATTCCTTTTGATGGCGTGGTCATTTGCTGAAGCCCCCTTATTGAAAACTTTCAACTGTCCAAGCGAATGTCTCTTCTCATCGTGCCGTTGTAGTTAGGGCAGCCACTTTTTTGACCTAAAAACTTAAAATTTTGACCTTATTTTGACCCATAAATTTCCTGCATTTGCAAATGCAAAATATTCAGCCTTAGGTGTTGAGGTTAACTCAGAAGCATATTCATGCACTACACTACGAAATAATATTGATTCGAAATTATTAGTAATATATTAATAAGTACATTAATAACTACAGTAGAGTGAAACCTGAGAACATCATAAAGTTAAAGCATAATAGACTGAGCATTTATCAAACCAAGCACTGTGAGACAACTTTTCTTGCTTTACCACCGCATAGCCCATACGTAATATTCAATCGTCCAGTAGCGGGCAAAACAACATTATTACGCCAGAAGTCGCAACAAACCCACTATTATCACAGAATTGCAAATAAACTTGCGAAAGCATATCAATATCTGTTATTGAAATTTTAATAAGTTATCGATGAGGAGAAAAAACTGTGTTGCAAAAAAAGTTTGACTTAACGATTAATTTCTTTTTTTACCAAGTAACTTGAGAGTCACTCATGATATGAGTGTGAAATTTGGTTTGTGAACGTTTCATAATCTTTAAAAGAGGCAGAAAATATTTGACTTTATTGGCTTTTGGTTGCCCTAGTTATAGTTATTTAACTTAAAGCTAAAGTCATTCTTTTCCAGCAATTATTTTTCCCATGGCACGACTAGTCGGCCCATTTCTCAACTCAGAGCTATATCGTGGCATTTTGGTCCGCATGGGCTTGTGTGAAGTTTAGTTGGTAAAACATTCTAAATCTCAACTGCCTTAGAACGTATTTCGGCAGCGGTGTTCCAGAGAAATGGTTTTCCTCCACCCTGCGCCATACGCGACGCTGCTTTGATTATGAAGTTAAAATGTCGGAGACGCGATTTTCCTCAGACAATGATTCACACATTCTGCTACGGTTTTATTTGCTATGCCGCGAATCCTTCGAAGCGCTTTAAAAACAATAGAGAAAGCAATGCTTACGACAGGGAAGCAATCAAACTGCCATTAGCTTTTGACATCCTGTTTGCGAAGCTCAACGCGAAGGCGAATTTAGGGTTTGAAAGTATCGCGCGCAATGTATATACAGAAGACGGTTGAAGCCACAATGCGGGAAATCTAGGACAGTGGTTTCCTACTTTTCTCACTCAGTGTCGAAGCTTATGACGCTTTTGTTCATTAATTTAGAAGTTGACCGCATTGCATTAGACCTTCTGTAGGTCTTTGAATGCTCAATACGAGTAATTTGTCTTTATTAGAATCTCGTGGCATCTCCTGGTCTGACTGGGCGGCACCAGTTTGTACCGCCACACACCAGTTTGTACCGCCACAACCCTGTTGATAACCGCTGATGTAGGAAATCAGTATCGTTGTTCTGGAACCCCACGCTCGTTTAAATCCACTGGGGTGTTCGAGTGATTGTGCGCTTTCAGTGTAAGCCTGATTGCCTCGTCCGCTTTGTCACCTAGGTATCAAAACTGAAGTCGAGCTGTCAATAGATTTGGGTTCTGCACAATGTGCTAAACTTCATTTATGGGGAGACCGTAATTTGGATGTGGGTAGGTTTTCTATGATGGGTTCTTTGAGTGACAAATATTATTGTTATACCGTACTTAAAATCCACCCTGTACGGCTGCATTCGCAAGTCTAAGCCCTACTTGCTCAATAATAAACTTCTTGCAACAGTCGATGGCGTGGAACCGCTGTAGCGAATTTACAGTTATACAGGGTTCCCGCGCATTCTGAAAAAGTATGGAAATATTTTGTCATTTTCCAGTCAGGAAGTTTGGGAAAAAATATTTTTGATCTGTTAGTACATGTCAGACTCTATCTTTTGTCATATATTTTCATAATATTTTATTCAAGATGGATATGATTTTACTTATACCGTGTAATTGGCCTGGGTAGGTCCTACGGAAATGTAAGATCTGGAAAAAGTCCGGAAAGTGTCTGGAAAAGGTCTTGAAAAAGTCTGGAAATGTACATTCAAAATTGCGTTGGAACCCTGGTTATAATGTAATTGCCGAACGTTAATGACAGAAATATTTCGGTTTGCCATATACTGTACGGTATTATCATGCATTCGGAACTGCAGTACTTTGTGCGTTACATGCACCTCGAATTTATAGTAAGTAGTTCGGTGCACAGGAAAATAAGCAGGTAGAACCCGCTTTCACTGACACGCGTTGCGCTGGTCTGTTGCTTTTTACCGGCCAGGAAATCTGGTCATGGCCGAGAACAGAAACGTATGACATGTGGAATCACTGTTTCGTTATAAATTCAAAAATATTGTGTCCCAGAACAATTTCAAAACGTTTGCCACAAGCAAAAGCCAACGGCTCCGGAACCTTGATTTAACTTGTAAGTTGCACGACAGTCTGTTGATGGGCCTATCGTCGTCTTCGTTGTTACGATCTTTTAACCTTCCTGCTGTCGTCAATGTGAGACCGTCTGTCATGCGGTTAAACTGACCGCTGACGATACGCAGCGGCTTCGCATTCTTGGTTTATTGCTTTTAAGTGCATGTGCTGCGCAGCTCCAGACAATCCCGGTCGCCACTTGTTGCTGGGGGGGGGAGGCCAATCACCGCTGGAATTCGCCATCGGTAGCAACGAGAATCGCTGTGCAGCAAACAGCGCTGATCAGCTTGAAAGCAACGAAACTATTCCAATATTAGAAGTTCACTGTTGGCGGTGGTAAAGAGTTGCCCGCTAAAATGCGGAGGTCTTGGTCTCATTTGCTGTTGAGAGACAATACGCTTGCACGCAAACGCGATGTTGCAATGAATTGGGCTTAATCACTATCCGTCGATGATCGAGGTCGTTTGCCGTAGTGGAGCGAATTTGCTTTCGACTGACAAAAGAAACAGACAAAAACGTTTCAGGTCGAAACTTGGTCTTGCACCGTCGTGCCAATTCGGTCCGCGGCAGTTTACGACACTGCTTTTCGCTTTTCCATGCGAGACTTCTTACTGCGTGTTTTCCGACTTTGCTTGTTAATGTAGCTTTTATTTGGTGCTGTCAGCAGGGTTCCTACGGAGTCTTGAAAAGTATGGAAAAAATTCGGCCATTTGCCAGCCTGGGAAAAACTTTTTGGTCTGTTACTATGGAAAAAGGAAGTAATTTTCCATACTTGATCTTTTGATATACATTCTGATAATATTTGATTTTTTTGATAAGATTGATGGTTTGACTGTCTTCGTGTTAACTATTACAGTGCCTGTATTCGCCCTGGATATGTCATTCGGAAAAGTTAAGTCTGGGAAAAGTCTGGAAATGTTTATTCAAAATTGCGTAGGAACCCTGAGCCGGACAATTTCCTAAACTTTTGACAGGAATCATGTAGTTTGGTTTTATTAATCAAGGTCTTTGCCTCCCCAGGGATGGTTGGAATTTGCACATCTGACCAAACTGTTACTTGACCTTGTTTCAAGGTGGCGGAGCAAGAGCGACGGGACATGTGCTTCGCGACGCCCGTCAAAAACGCCGGTTTCGCGTTAGCAACGCCCATGAAAGGAGGGGGGTACGTGCTCGTCACTCCCACCAAGCTCACGCCGACGGGAGAGCTCGAAGTGACTGTCACTGCGACAGGCAACGAGAGCTGCTCCAGAACCCAATTGGAATCAACGCTCAATAGTAAGCTGCACGGGAATATGTTGAAATAACCCGCTGTCGGTTGTTGCGCTTCAGGGTTGGGCAAACGAGTATATCGGTTCTATGTACATGGGGAACTGACAACAGTGTTGAGTTGTTTTGCCAGGCAATCGTTTTTCCGCCATTCGCGTTGATTCTGTGTTTATTGCTCATCCTCACTCCATATTCGCGTGCCCACACCCTCGAATGTTTTAACAAAAAAATGAAAAAGGGCGCTCGTTGGCGCTAGACATTGCCAGCACTCCGCTCAGTAGCTGCTATGACTAACATTTGTGAACTAATTGCTTGTGTTCCTGATACTCGGTTCATGTCGGCTTGTGGATCGCGTCATGCACCAACCTACAGACAATCTCTGCACGTCGCATTAACAAACACATTGTTTTGCCTTCTTTCTTGTCTTTGCTTCGAATTGTGGGAAATTATTATGGCATTCACTTCATCGAATCTATAAACTCATATTTAACAGAGGTGAATAATCGTACAGAAAATAAGCAGGCGAAGCAACGTTTCGATCAAACATTTAAGTTCATTGAAAAAACTTGTAACACCTTCTGCTAAAAGCTACTGGCAACATTTCGGTCTTGTCGTAGGTGATGACGCTTTCTTACGGGAATTGGAATCTCTCCGACAGCGTTTTCCTTCTCCGATGTCTCGGCTGCTTTCCGCATGCAGCGTGCAAGAGGCGCTCGCTCAGCACAAGGCCGACCCGCCTCAACCCTTGGTGAGCGAAATGACAGAGCGAAGCGTCACAGGCAAGTACTTGTGTTTTTTATGTCACACGATTTCCTCTTACATTACCCGTAATCTATTTGCGTCTGTTTTTTCATGATCACCGATCATCGTTTTTTGTTCAGTTTGAATTGCATGGAGGTTATCTGCAGACAGTTTTTTGTCTTGGTGGCGCAGGGTCTATAACGCTACCGTTCGGTGTCCTGGTCCGGTACACAGAGTTTTGCCACTTCCGAGTGACATGTGCTGCCTAAACGCAGTGCTATTACCGGTGCTTGTGTTTCGCAACGATCACGATTTTCGACTTTCTATTCCAGAGCCAATTTCAACCCGACGTTTTCCGCAAGACGAAGAACTGGCGTCTCCCACCAAAGTCAGCCTGGCGTATCTGGAAAGGCAGCAGAAAGTGATCACCCAAACTGTGTACAAAGCGTCCGCCTGGGAAAAGCGCGGCGTCACGCACAGCGGCAAAGCTTCGGGAACAATCATCAGATGTCAGCCTGACAGCCCACGCGCCTCTACAACTATGCAAGTCCAGCCCGCGGTCCGAGCATCAGCGGACGATCGCGTGCTGGTGCCAATTACAAACGTGCACTTCGTCACCGGCGAAAAACAGCCCAAACCTATGCAAGAAATGTCAGTCAAGCTCTCGTCGGGTGCCGAAGCAAACGGCGCCGGTTCGCACCCGGGCCGCGAACAAGGTCCGTCTAAAACGGATTCGAACCGTTCAAAAACCGAATCCCTTCCGCAGATTCGCAACTTGAAATACTTGGTGCCTTTGTCGCAAAGTCGTTCCAAGCTCGCCGCCCCAGCTGCCACGAGCAAGCCAATCATCAAACTGAAATCGTGCGACCATGTCGGCACCAATGAGTCGCCAAGCGCAAGCAAGCCGTTGACAATTTACATCAACTCGCCGTCTCTGTCCGTTTCAGCCGAACATGCGCGAACGACTGCGCAACGACCGGCGGCCAAGTCTGTTTGTGACGTCACAAGGAAGCGCCCGGCGACCACGATCCGGTTAATATCCGGCAAAGACCGAACGCCGGCGAACAACTTCATCAAGCTCGACTTGGACATGCTCTCCAAAGCGCAACAGCGCTTGTCGGGCGGCACTAACGTCAAAGTCGACACCTGCCGTCCCTTGCTGAGGAATCTGAACGCTGCCAGTGATCACGTGATTCGGAAAAACAAGCTCGATGCGAAAACCACGCCGCTGTTGCAAGGCTCGGTTGTGACAAACCTTGTTGCCAGGCTCGAGCAGCAAGGCTGCTGCAGCAGCAACAACAACGGGCAAGAAGTGCCGAAACCGGTCAAGATATTGCACGGCGTGTGCGATTACACGGACATCATGAAAGCGAAGCTTCAGAGTTCCGGCGACCTTGAAGAAAACGTGAGTTGACGGTGGCACCGTTTGTAACCTTCCACTAAGCCAGGGTTGATTTTTCTGTTTTTGCTGTATTTGGTGGTGAAAAGCAACTTTCTGCCCTAGTAGTTCCGGAACTGGGGTCGATGATCGATCGCATGCAGCCGACTGGCCTCTTCTGATAATAATTTTATGCTTTGGTGAAAGTTAAGAGACTCACTGCTTCTGAAAATGGGCTCCTGTAGTCGGATTTTCTCAAGAGGCTACGTACAGCCTCCCTGACTGATTTCCAGGTTGTCAGAAATCGCAAACAGTGCATTTCGCCTCTTTTCAGCAGAGTGAGTCTGCGAAAGTGAAAAAGCGTAAGATGTCATCCCGAAAGCTGAAAATGAGCGACGAAACCGACGACTCCGAAGTAAAGCAGCTAATGATGCAATCGGCCGAACCTGTGCCTATTAAGGTATGGCATCTGTTGCGCTTGTTGCTAGCAGTTTCATTGCTCTGATGCAGATTATTATGTTGCGGCTTGTGTTTAATTATCGTTGGCACTTTATGTGCAACAGCATTCACTGCTATCATCAAGCTTCACTTTCAGGACCAGTTGTCACAAACTAGCTTTTTGAAGTAGAGGCGGCGATAAAGGTTCTCAGTAGAGCGGTTGATGTTTTTCAACAAGAGTCGTTTACTAATAATTCCGGGGTCGGCAACATTTTTTGCACCGCGGATCGGTTTATTTTGGAGACGGGCCCTGAACAAAATACAGAAGGTTTGGCACATGCAGATTTACTACAACTCGTCAGTCATCATGGCACTGTTTCAGTGGGAGATGCTCCGGTCTGTAAGGATTATGGTATAGCCGATGACACCCGCAGTATGTTCCTTATGTCACTCGTTCCAATCACTTGGACCAATTTGGCCTTGGTTCCGCACGGACCAGCACAGGGCCGCGGCCCGGTGTTTGCCGACCCCTGGCCTAACTAACGCAATCGCGCGTTTTACGAACCTGACCGCTATTTCCAATGAAAAGCTGTGCCAACTGTCTCTAACCGCGCATAGTCACGGATTACAACCTTGATTTGTATCATTTTCGTCGCTTTGTATCTGTCAACTGTTGCGCTATGCCTATTAAATCGCGGCACGATATCGATTCTGGAACTGCACCCAGGGCCTACGAGAGGAGGGTACAAGAGTTGCATTGTACCTGGGCCCGGAGGAATGATATTACGCACGTTAAATTTTTCTGTGATCAAGACCAAAGTTACCAGTGTAAGCAGTTGCCAGTATAACAATTAAATTGTTTGTAAATATTAGCGGAGTAACTGTTATCTATATGCTAATTACTGTACAAACAAGCTACACAAGTTTCTACGCCCGGAGCTAGGGTCCCGATTTGGGTCTTCGTACCCCCCGGTAAAATTTCTCTCAGAGGTCCTGAGTGCACCTGACATATGACGACCTAAGGTCACGTGTTCAGCAAAAGTATCTGCTACGCAGCCACGTGCCGAAAAGCTTCGTCCTCCCAGCAACGGCGATCCGGCGATGAAGCTGGACCCCCTGGCTGTCCCGATTGAAGCCGCCAGTGAATTTGCTCCCTTCTCGAACAACTGGAATCGGCGCAAGTCCGCTTTTAGTGTTGCGCGGAAGAAAAGTCGCGCGCCCACCCCAGGAAAGGAGAACAAGGCCGCAAGTGTTACGGGTACGAGACAAATACTTTCGCTTGCACGTTTGCATCAAGCCCCCCCCCTGACCGTTGCTGCGCACTGCCAGAAAGCCCCACATAGCAGAAGTTTGTGAAGTGGTCGATAAACTCCGTAAGCAGCATCAGCATCAGCCAGTTGGAAATAACGGCCTTTTTCAGCTTTTTAGGCATTTCCAGGTAAACGAGGGCCTCGTGATTTTTTTGGTGGGCTCAATTGGTCGGCTCCGGTGGCGTGTATTGCAAGTCTGGGTTCCAAACCAACACCCATGAAGGTCGCTTTAAACTGGTTTAGTTTTGCGGATGGATGAATTTGTTTTGTTTTTCTTTGAACCAACAAGCAGTAGCCTACGTCCAATTAATTGCGAAGGAGTCGTCATTAAAGGAACCGATCAAAGTAAGGTATAAATCAAGACATCTAAAAACGTGGATGTATCGTAGCAGCGCTCTTTTTAGTTTATGCAATGCCAAACGTTTCTGTTATTGTTTGATTTCCCGTTGCTTGATTATACCTCGACACTTGGTGCTCAAATCGGACAGCAGTTAAATTTTGAGATCGAAAATCTTTCAACGTCATGCGAATCGGCTCGCGGTCATTCGCGACATTGCTGTTTGCCTTTTGCCCTTCGTAAGTCATTTTGATTTTGAAACCATCGCCAAGATCAGTCAGCAGTACTTTGTGCTCGCAGAGAAAAACGAACCATCCCGGGATTGTTCGCTTTTCTGCCCGGTCAGTCGCCCGGAGAGCTGCGCGGATGACACCGACGTGAGCCTACCTTCACCCTTGGATGGTGCGTTCTTACAAGTTTAGTTTTGGAGAAGATTTTCTTGCCTAACTGACCGTGTTTTGTACTGATACGTTCCTAAACGGAAGAAAATCTTATTAAGCCTGATTTTTGTAGTTTTTTTGCCAACTGCGAAGTTTTGTGGATCAGTTTTTGTCTTGTATTTGTGGACCAGTAATAAAAATTGAATTTGCTGCTTGCTGTGGACCACTAAAATTTTTCTAGCTACCCAAAATGACATTCAATCGTTTTTGTAAACTTTCAGTCACTGTTGAAACGCTGTAACAATGTACAAGGTTCCCACTTCTTCAAAAACCATTTTCCATATTTTTTCAATACCTTAATATAAAAATTCCTTATCAATTATTTTCATTTTTCTAAAATTTTATTCATGGAACACAATGCAAAAACATCTGCTGCTTTACCTTCTGCAAAACTGTCATCAGCGGTAAAGAACAAAATTTGAATAAAGAAATGGCTGAATGCTTAAACCGCATCAACGCCGCTGAAAGCATGCAAGTTTGTAAACCTAATTTCATACCAGCATTTTGTGATACAACTGAAATAAAGCTTTAAAAACTAAAATCTGCAATCCATACTTCACTGTGAAAACTACATGATCCCACATTTACCAGATATGTCTTAAGTTTCGTTTCTTTCGTTAAGGTTCGTTGTTTTTGCAAACTTGTTGGAAAACTTCCAACTGACATTGAGGCCATCGATTGACAGTTGTGCAATGTTTTTGTATCCTAATGTGTCTTCTACGTTTTCACGGGCACAAATACATGTCAGTTTCTCTGGTATAATATATCCCATAAATTTTGAATCACAGTAACAACTTCATTGCTTACCAATTTAAACTAAGCAGTGTAATCAGAGACGACTCAGTTCAGAAACTTCATGGTTTCTTTTCTGTTTGGAATTTCCATACTTTTTAAATGCTTTATGTGCAATTTGGCCAAATTCCATACTTCTACAAGGTCTTCAAAACCGATTTCACAATTCAGTACTTTTTCAACACTGCGTGGGAACCCTGAATGTAGGGCCCACTCAAAATTGAAATGCTGCCTAAGATGTTTTGAGGTGAAACCAATTCTGATTGGTTGCAGCGATCTTCACGCCGAGTCTTGCGAACACCCCACTCAGCTTAGCGGGCATGAGTCGTTCAGCATCAAGCATCAGTTCCATCAGCGACCTGGATTCCATCTTCCCGGACAAATTGTCCAGGTACTCGACTTCATTTTCTTCCGTGTTTGGTGTGGCGGTGATCAAATCCAGACACCTCCATTTTGCTTTATTCGTTTCAAAAACTGAAATTCATGCTGGTGTAGGCTTTTGGAGATACGAATGTCTGTTCAACTTTGGCAGCCTAGCCTCGCATCGAAGCAAGTTAAAAATTTGTAGCGCTATTTTGTTGAATTTCTGTTATGACGGTTGTTGCTAAGAGTCGGGCAACTCACACTGCACTACAGGAAAACCATCTATTTTGAGGTTGAGGAATATTGTGCTAGACCGTTATATTGCTATCTGCCATGTAGCTGCAGCGGTCGAACCTATGATATAGTGCCATCACACATTAAATAAGCAGGGTTGCCAGGTCCAAGTGAACAAAAAAACAGGCTGAATGTTGTTGAGTTTGATATTACCAGATGAGTAAATGGGCAAAAACACAGTGGTGCTCGTGAACAAGGCTGATTATAGCATACAAAGCAACAAACAACTATTGTACTTACAAAAACAAACAGAATTAAACTAGAAACACTCTTACTCATTTTTCACCCTTTGATTTGCAAGGTTTTGTCTCTGAAGCCAGAGCTAGAACAAAATATGTTACAATTTCCATTTGCTTGAAAATGCTGAATAGAAAATAGGCCACCTACGAATGCCGGAAACAATAAGCCACAGTTCATGAAAATACGCATGCACCATCATGCCATAATTTCCAATCACTTGATTTTTAAAACCAAGCATTAGACATGTCATAATTCCACAAAATATCTACTACAAAAATAAAATTTACCAAATCTGGCTGTTCTGGTATACACTTATCAAAATCTGCTACATTCACATTGACTTTTAACCGGGGAAATGTGCTAAATTAGCTTTTATCACGGTTTTAAACTTACATGAAAATCTGCAAAATCTGGCAGCACTGTTATGTGCTTATATTAAAATATTCATATTGCTAATGGCTGCACTGATATGCACTTATTACATACAGTACATACAAGCATGAAGAATACCAGTAGCAATCTGCAAGTAACGACACATACTGTGCAGTAGATCCTTTCTTAAAAGGAACTTTAATACTGTACAGCACAACAGCTAACCTGATTTGCATAGACTTTTATGTTCATTTTCCGAAAACAGCGCAGTCTACACTGCTAAGGCACTGTACAATATGCCGCAGTTTTTGAAGTCTTGCCCAAAAAAGTATTACGTCTTTGCCCTGTGACGTCACTAAGACGGCAGAGCGGCTTGTATCTTCGAGAGTGGGACCGTGTTAGAAAAGAGAGGACCTTTGTCCTGAGAAAACAAGTTCTATAATTCCAAGCCGACAGCAGTAACCGAGCTAGAGGTTTCAAAAAATGCAAATGTTTTTTCATGCCAACACCATCAAAAAAGGCCAAAAGCATGCCAAACTATGACGTGCATGCCAAACACCATTTTTTCATGCCAAACCACTTTAAAAAAGGCCAAATTTCGGGAATTAGGCCTTGGAAATGCCAACCTGGCAACCCTGGAAATGAGATCAAAATTGTAGGGATCTCATTTGCAGCCAGTCCATGGGCACGCACGCTCACTGAATGCTTTTTGTAGAACCGCCTCCCCACGAGAAACAGACTTTCTGCCGCAGCAAGTTCAGCTTTTGCCGCCAGAGTACTACTACTGTCATCAAAGTCTGGCCAGTCAACCGGTGCTGTCGCCTTTCCCACCTTTGCTACGCGATGCATCAGTCCAAAGGTAACCGAGAACCTGAGCGAGAAAGTTCGAGATGTTAGTAATAAATGGTACAGCGCTTTTGCCCAGGAAAATCTGCTTGAATGATTATTATGTGCTTCGAATAGAAATACCACAGACTTGTGTCAGTCGATATCTTTTCGAGGAAGATTATTTGAAAGGCTGGTAGCGCCGACAAACTGTTGAAAATTATGCTGATTGCAGTGAATTTTGAGCTGAAGTCTTCCTTATCATTGACCCTTGCTTAGTTTACCAGCGAGAGCATAGTTTTCGCTTTGCGTAGTTCAACATCTTGAGAAGTCAAGCTGCAAGTTGGAATTTCCTTTTCACTGACATGTTAACGTTCGAGAAAACGCCAGCGAATTTTCTAGTTTGACCAGCATTGTGCGTAGTTGCAAGCAGCAGGTTGTTCTTGAGCTTACGCAGTTTTGGTTGGCAGCTTGCAGCTTGTCTATGCACCAACGTTCGTTCACGCTGTGCCGCGAATGCAAGCAACTAACAACTCCACACCCAAGCAAAGGTAAGAATTCCTAAATCGGGAAACAGAAACGCAGCGATGGCTCTTTGGTATTTATTTTTGTTAAAACATTGCTTGGTTTTTATTTTGATCAACTCATGTTGGGTTTCTATATTTTGCCATTTTTACAGAGTACGTTTTACATAATATTTTACCATCAGTATTTGAATTCAGTGTTCCTACTATCGGCGAACGTGAGTTGCTCAGTGCGACAAGCGATGACTGAGTGATTTTCCTGCCACTGATCACGTGATAATAGTGCCATCGAGACAATTATAACCTGCACTCTAGTTGTGCACGCATCAAACACGAC